>Ga0316207_10004499_pt1 | contig 12089 bp, 11 predicted proteins | sample 6weekpyrite_MG_FD_204943 | JGI IMG/M metagenome (GOLD analysis project Ga0316207, IMG submission 204943) | Microbial mat bacterial communities from mineral coupon in-situ incubated in ocean water Damariscotta River, Maine, United States -... | ecosystem: Environmental > Aquatic > Marine >... | reverse complement strand
CACTCAGCCCGATCACTAATACGATACCCAGCCCAATCCATAATGAGATAAACCTTTGATGATTTTGTTGTTCCATGACACTTTTTATTAGTATAAAGCCACATTTTTATGTATAAAAATCAATACACCCCCTGATAAAGAAAATTATAGTTGAAATACAGGTGAATATCACTGGTGTAGGAGTCTTAACAGATTATGCTCTTATTTAACTTGAAAATACATGATCTGAAAACTTTCAAAACCACGCTTCAATCCAATACATTAATTCTTATGGTTGTTTATATTAATTTGAAAAAACTGAATGGGCCTTTAATTAGACTACCCAGAAAAAATAATAGTCAGCATAGCTATTACTTTACTGGGTACAGAATGATATTTATTCGTAAGGATTACGCAGAACTATAGTCTCATCGCGTTCAGGACCGGTTGATATAATATCAACCGGAATGCCCACAACTTCTTCTAAACGTTCAAGATAATTTAATGCATTTTGAGGCAGTTCATCTCGGTTACGTACACCAACAGTTGATTCAGTCCAGCCTGGCATTTCTTCATAAACAGCTTCACACTTCTCAATGGCATCGGCACCTACGGGAGGCAACTCTATTGAACCACCATTATAGTTATAAGATGTACATATTTTTAACGTTTCCAGGCCGTCCAGTACATCCAGTTTGGTAATGCATAAACCAGTGATACTATTTACCTGCGCCGAACGACGCATTGCAACACCATCAAACCACCCACAACGACGACTACGGCCTGTGGTAGCACCAAACTCATGGCCTTTTTCACCCAAATACTGTCCTACATCATCAAAAAGTTCTGTAGGGAAAGGGCCTGCACCTACACGTGTTGTATAGGCTTTAGTAATTCCTAGAATATAGTCTAAGTCACAAGGGCCAACACCAGAACCTGTACACGCTCCACCTGCTGTACAATTCGATGAGGTTACATAGGGATAGGTCCCCTGGTCGATATCCAGCAAGGTTCCCTGGGCACCTTCAAACATAATATTTGCACCATCTTTACGCAGGTTATGCAAGGTTGCGGGAATGTCTTCTATCATGGATACGATCTTGTCACGCATCCCCATAATTTCATCTAATACACTCTGGTAATCAACTGCTTCGGCTTTAAAATAATTAACCAGTGCAAAGTTGTGATACTCCATCACACCTTTTAATTTTTCTTTAAACGTTTCTACGTTTAATAAATCGCCGACGCGCAAACCGCGACGGGATACTTTGTCCTCATAGGCGGGGCCAATACCACGACCAGTAGTACCAATGGCTTTTTTACCCCGGGCAATTTCACGGGCCTGATCTAAAGCAATGTGATATGGCATTATTAATGGGCAGGCTTCGGAAATTTTTAAACGCTGACTAGCGGGAATGCCACCTTCTTCCAACATTTTAATTTCTTCAAATAATGCACTGGGTGACAACACCACACCATTACCAATCAGACACATAACATTGTCACGTAAAATACCCGATGGCACTAAATGCAAAACGGTTGTCTTATTGCCAATAACCAGGGTATGCCCCGCATTATGACCACCTTGAAAACGCACTACCGCAGATGCGCGATCGGTTAGCAGATCAACAATCTTGCCCTTACCTTCATCGCCCCATTGGCTACCCAGTACAACTACATTCTTACCCATTAGACTATGCCTTCATTGAGATAAATAATTTATTTAACAACCCACTTACCTGAAATATTTTCCAATACCCGGTCGCAACCCAGGTCAGTAGCATTACCCTGCTGCCCCGGTAAAGATTGAATTACTTTTTCGCCCTGAGCACGCAGCTCTTTTATTGCCTTCCATAACTCAGGGTCATCATCACATGGTGCCAAAATAGCATTTGTAATTAATGCATTATTTTGTTGTGATAAATTTAATAAATTTTTTAAATCGGTACTAAAGCCCGTGGCGGGTCTTGCACGACCAAATACCTTACCAATATCATCATAACGACCACCGCGTGATATCTCCTGGCCTTCACCTGGAGTGTATGCCGCAAATAACAGACCCGTGTGATAGTGATAACCACGTAACTCTGACAGATCAAAGTGAATATCTACATCACTCACCCGTTGTTTAAATTTGTGCACCGCCTGCTGTAGATAACTCAGCGCATCTTTAACCGATTTATCTGCATTGGTTAATATTTTTTGCGCATCAACTAAACAGCTTTCATCACCATGTAACTCAGGCAAAGCATTTAGCATGTCAGCAACTGTTCTATCGATAACCTGCTCAGCTAAGAACGACTGGATTTCAGGAATAGCTTTACGTTGCATCATTTCGAATAAGGCCGCTTCCTGCTCTTCATTAAAACCGGCCTGATTAGCTAGCCCACGATAAAGCCCTACGTGACCTATATCTATTGAAATTTCTTTTATGCCCGAAGCCCTGAGTGTTTCCACCATTAAGCATAAAACTTCAACATCACTTTCTATGCCAGCATGACCATATAATTCAACACCCGCCTGATACGGACTACGACTACTACCAAAACCATCAGGCATGGTGCGTAATACCGTACCCATATAACAAAGACGATTAGGCGCATTATTTTTTAGCTGATGTGAATCTATACGTGCTACCTGTGGGGTCATATCTGCACGCACACCCATTGAACGACCGCTGAGTTGATCAATCAATTTAAAGGTTTGTAAATCCAGGTCATGTCCAGTACCGGTTAACAGAGAGTCAAGAAACTCTATCATTGGTGGCATCACCAGCTGATAACCCCAGCTCGCATAAATATCAAGTAAATTTCTACGTAGCGTTTCCAGGTGAGCCGTATCCGCAGGCAGTGCTTCTTCTATGCCCTGAGGTAATAACCAGCGGTTTTTTATAGCTATATTGTTCATTATCTCTCTAAACTATTCTCTAATGCATTGTATGGGGTATGGGCTAGATAACTATCGCATTAAATACAGTAATATTGCACCCGCAAACATGCTGCCAAAACCAATAGCCCGCAGCGTTTTATCATCTAACCTGCTTGCCTGCAACATAGTCTCTCGCCAACCTTTTGGGCTAATGAAAGGCATTATACCCTCTATCACTAATACCAGTGCCAGGGCACTTAGAAGTTCATTCCAGGCTATCATTTGTTCACTAAAAACCTTCGTGTTTAGTTCCCCTCTTTAACAAAGAGAGGCCAGGGGAGATTTGCTTAATTCCCCCTCAGTCCCCCTTTTTCTAAGGGGGGGGGAAGATAAGGTCAAATACCGTGCATCCATGCACACAAAAGCCGGACATTACTGTCCGGCTTAATATTTGTCTCTTTACTTCTACTTACCGCCTGAACTCTTAAAATATTTAAAGAAATCAGAATCAGGTTCAATCAGCATAACATCGCCTTTACTCGCGAACGTTTTCTTATAAGCCTCCATACTTCTATAGAAACGATAAAAATCACGATCACGGTTATAGGCTTTTGCATAAATTCCTGTCGAAAGTGCATCACCTTCACCACGCATTATCTGCGCATCTCGATAGGCTTCTGCAACCAGAACCTGGCTTTGCGCATCCGCATCCGCACGAATACGGGTTGCCGCCTCTTCACCTTTAGAACGATGTTCACGGGCTAAGCGTTCACGTTCTGTACGCATACGTTCATAAACGTTCTGGCTGATTTTGTCAGGAAAATCGACGCGTTTGATTCGCACATCAACAATATCGATTCCCATTGAAGCCGCTTTTTCATCAATGTTGCTGGTGAGCACACTCATGATCTGTGTTCGATCCTGGGAGATAACTTCATTCACCGTACGTTTGGCAAATTCATTACGTAGTCCATCATCTGCCATTTTAGAAATTAATGATGCCGCCTTTTGCTCATTACCACCGGATGTCGCAGTAAAATATTTTGCCTCATCAATAATGCGCCATTTAACAAAAGAATCAACAACCATGTACTTCTTTTCTTTAGTCTGTATACGCACCGGGCGCTGGTCAATTGTCAGTATTCGACCATCCAGCTTTTTCACTTCATTAAACGGAAACGGTTTTTTAAATTGAATTCCCGGCTCAAAACCGGTTTTATCAATTTTACCAAAGGCCAGCAAAATAGCTTTTTCCCGTTCGTCTACAAAGAAGGTACACATGTAAACAGTAACCACTACAAAAGCGACAATAACACTAATTATTTTACCCATTATCTTGCCTCCCTTGTACGTGTTGAACGTGTTCTGACATTGTTGTTATCAAAATTAGAATTCCGCGCGTCGTCAATTAAGCGCCCTGCTCTTTGCACTGCACCTCGACTTACATCACTATTTTGTAACATCTTATCCAGTGGTAAATAAATCATATTGTTACCACCTTTAACATCCACCATGATTTTGCTGGTTTGGGATAATACCGATTCAACCGACTCAATATATAAACGATCACGGGTAACCGCTGGTGCCTTACGATATTCTTTGTAAAGACTATTGAAACGCTGTGCATCACCTTCTGCACGTGCCACCACTTCCTGCTTATAAGCTTTTGCCTGTTCCAGCATCTGTGCCGCTTCACCACGCGCCGTTGGCAGAATTTCATTTCGATAGGCTTCAGCCTGGTTCTTTAATTTAACCTCATCTTCCACCGCCTGGGTTACATCATCAAAGGACGCCTTAACCGGCTCAGGTGGTTTCGCTTCCTGCAGGTTAACTCGAACAATTTGTAAACCAGATTTATAGCTATCAAGTATCTGTTGTATGGTTTCCTGAGTACTAATCGCAATATCTTCACGACCATCACCGAAAACATAATCCATGCTACTGCGTCCAATATGCTGGCGTAGTGCACTTTCTGTCGCCTCAGAAAGCGTGCGTATCGGATTTCGCATATTAAAGAAATAATCTTCCGCAATACCGACCTGATACTGCACAGTAATCTCGATATCAATGATATTTTGATCCTGGGTCAGCATGGTGCTTTTGAGGGGAAATTCCTGGATATTACTCACATCCACTTTGAGCACTTTTTCAATTGGCGCAGGCATATGCCAGTGCAAACCAGACTCAACCGTGTAAGCATGCTTACCGAAACGCAAAACTACGCCTCGCTCTGCTTCTGCTATTTTATAGGTGCCGGTTAATAACCAGATAATCACACCGATGACCAGTAATGCAATGATACCACCCGCATTATTACCTGATGACACCCCACGACCACCGCCACCTGAACCACCTAACACACCGTTAAGCTTGTCCATGAACTTTTTGAATACTTCATCTAGATCAGGTGGGCCATCATTGCCACCACTACCCCCACGGTTACCCCATGGGTCTTTATTTTTATTTCCACCAGGCTCATTCCAAGCCATTAGCAACTCCAGCCATATTCAATTTTTAAGAAAACGGATTGTAACCTGTCTGTCACAGAAACAGAAGGCATGAGTATGCCATTTAATTAACCCTGGTAAAATCAGTTGAAAGCGCGTCAAGAGATTGCGCTATAAATGCGCGATCAACTGATTTTTCCAGGTTAACAGCATATCTAAAGCCTATACAGCGTCTGCGATAGGGGCTACGTAATCCACGGGTAGCAGTAAATGCTCTGGCACTGACTCACGACTGGCCATTTGTAAAAGATCACGTCTGGGTATATTAATTTGTAAAATAAACTGCCCCTGATCATTTATTTGCTCATTTTCAACCGCTTTAATACCGTAAAGCAGGGCACGCACCCTGGCATCTGCGGGAGACAGGCTTATTATGCCTTTAACCACATCTTGCTTAAAATAATCAGCTAAGACCTGATGCACTAAATCCAGACCCTTACCTTCAATCGCAGATACCCAGATTCTTTTCACATTGCCCTTCTCGTCATGGTCAATACGGGGCTCAATTTCCAGCCGATCAATTTTATTCATGATCTGTATCTGCGGTACTTTCATCGCACCTATTTCATCTAATACCGTTTCTACTGCATTTATATTATCCAGGCGCATATCATCTGAGGCATCAATAATATGAAATAATAAATGCGCCTGTTCAGTTTCCTGCAGGGTAGATCGAAATGATTCAACCAGATCATGGGGCAAATGACGAATGAAACCTACCGTATCAGCAAGAATTACATCGCAGCCATCATTTAATTTTAACTTTCTTAAGGTCGGATCGAGGGTTGCAAACAACTGATCCTGCACATAAACATCTGCTTCGGTCAGTGCATTAAACAGGGTTGATTTACCCGCATTGGTATAACCTACAAATGCCACGGTTGGCACCTCGGCTTTACGCCGGGATTGTCGACCCTGCTCCCGCTGCTTACGTACTTTTTCCAGGCGTTTATTTATCTGCTTAATTCGCATCCCCAGTAAACGACGGTCAGTTTCCAGCTGGGTTTCACCCGGACCACGTAAACCGATACCCCCTTTCTGCCTTTCCAGGTGGGTCCAGCCGCGAATAAGTCGAGTCGATAAGTGTTTTAACTGTGCCAGCTCAACCTGTAACTTACCTTCGAAGGTGCGTGCACGTTGCGAGAAAATATCCAAAATCAAACCGGTTCTATCTAATACCCGGCACTGGAAGAGTGCCTCCAGGTTTCTTTCCTGAGATGGACTGAGCGCATGGTTAAATAACACCAGCTCTATATTTTCAGCTTCAACTTTTTGCGCTATTTCATCTGCTTTCCCCCGGCCAACAAAATATTTAGCATCCGGGGCATTACGTCGTGATGTGACGATATCGCGCACAGTTGCACCTGCAGATAGCGCCAGCTCTTCAAACTCAGTGATATATTCGCGTTGATTTTCTGCGTTAAGGTCAAGATGAACAAGTATGGCCTGCTCACCAATACCGGGACGATCGAACAATGTAGGTCTCTTTGAATAGAAATGATTGGTTCATTATACACGTAATGTGGTGAATCATTGTAGCTTAGTGCTGATCTGCCCAATTACGTCCTGAAGCTGACTTAGATAGAGCAAAAAAGATTTTCCGCAAATGAACGCCAAAACGCGCAAATAAAAGCAAAAACTTTATGCAAGCTTGCAATGCGCCGCAGGCGCACAAGCAAAACATTCGTATTTATTTGCGTTCATTTGCGGACGATACGCTTTTTGCTTTTAAATAAACCTTCGTGGGGATAGCTCAGGGTCTGTCCCCGATAGAGATATTCTGTAAGCTAAACGCAAAACGGCTGCCCATCATGGAGCAGCCGTTTTATAGATAGTGCTATATAAACTGGTTATTATATATTTCCACCGCCATTTCCATTGTCGCCATTACCATGATCATCATCATGGGCATTAGCCCAACGAATCGCTCGAGCAGGTACAATGGTGGAAATAGCATGTTTATAAACCATCTGGCTTACCGTATTTCGCAACATAACTGCAAATTGATCAAATGATTCAACCTGCCCTTGTAGCTTGATACCATTAACAAGATAAATAGATACGGGAACACGTTCTTTACGTAGCGCGTTTAGAAAGGGTTCTTGTAGTGATTGCCCTTTTGGCATGGTTTTTCTCCCAATAAATTGTTGTATTTTTATTACACATGCTCATAAGAAACATGTTTATTTATTATTAATGTTATCTAATATTGCGACAGAAGCACATATTTCAAGCCCCTGAAAGTAATATCATAGTAAATAATTTAATTTTTTCAGTATTTTATGATAAATGGCCTGATTTACATCATAAAAGTTGCAACTTGTCTCTTTGCGCAACCAGGTCAACTGACGCTTTGCCAATTGCCGTGTTGCAATTATCGCTTTCTCTGTCATTTCTTCATAGCTAATTACCCCATTAAGATACTCCCATGCCTGACGGTAACCTACACAGCGCATAGATGGCAACTCTAGATTCAAATCTCCCCGTTGCCGTAATGCTTCGACTTCATCTATAAAGCCAAGTTCCAGCATTAGATGAAAACGTTGCGCGATACGTTTTTTTAATAAATCACGATCTTCAGGGAAAAAGGCGATTTTTACAATATTATAAGGCAGGCGTTGTGAACTTTGCTGTTGCCAGAAATCAGTTAAGGTCCTGCCACTAATTGCAAAAACTTCCAGTGCTCGCTGAATACGTTGCGGATCATTCGGATGGATGCGCTCAGCTGAGACCGGATCAATTAGCGCCAGACGCTCATGCATAAGCTGCCAGCCATGTATCTCTGCATCGGCTTCCAGTTGAGCACGTATCGCCTCATCCGCTGCGGGCAGTTCAGACAAACCCTCCTGCAAAGCCCTGTAATACAACATCGTTCCGCCCACCAGCACCGGTGTTTTACCGCGACTTATACAGGACTTAATTTCCCTTAATGCATCTTCACGAAAGTTAGCTGCGGAATAAGCTTCACTGGGGTCAATAATATCAATCAGTTTATGTGGCGCACGTAAAAGCTCCTGCGCATCGGGCTTGGCTGTTCCAATATTCATTTCACGATAAACCAGTGCCGAATCAACACTGATAAGTTCACAACCAAATTGCTCGACACATTGAATCGCAAGCTCTGTTTTGCCTGCAGCGGTTGGGCCCATTATGAAGATCACCGTCGGACTGTCGGTCGGGGCGTTTTCTGGGTGCTGGATGATTAAATCAGTCATAAAAGAGAGTCGTCAGTCATAAATCAAAAGCTTTATAGGTGCCTACGACGCATCGCTTTGACTTGTGCCTATGCTTTACTGTCCCCGCATAAACCACTTATCGATTGCATCTAAACTAAATTCAGTCCACGTTGGTCTGCCATGATTGCACTGGCCACTACGCTCCGTGGTTTCCATATCCCTTAGCAGTGCATTCATTTCAGGAATACTTAGACTTCGATTAGCTCTCACTGAACCGTGACAGGCCATGGTGCCCAGCACAGAATTAATAGCATTTCTAATTCGCTCTGAGTTCCCATAACTCAATAAATCAGCTAGTACATCTCTCACCAGGGTTTGCGCATCGGCCCTGGCTAAAATAACCGGAATTTGTCGAATTCGTACGGACTCCGGTCCACTGCGATCAAGTTCAAAACCCAGCTCGGTAAATATGGCTTTTTGCTCTTCAGCCAGACTCGCTTCTTTCTCGCTTAAGTTCATACTTATCGGTACCAACAGGGGTTGCGAGACTAAATTACCCTGTTGCATATCCTGTTTCATACGCTCATAGGTAATACGCTCATGGGCCGCATGCATATCAACAATTACCATGCCGTTTGCAGTTTGCGATAAAATATAAATACCATGTAATTGTGCTACGGCAAAACCCAATGGTGGGATTTCCTGCGCTTCATTTGCTTGCAAATCCCGGGATAAATCATCGCGAGATAATTCAGGGCGGGATAAATTCGCATAGGCCTGAATCTGTTCATTCACCTGTAAAGCCATATCGCTTTGGCGTGTGGGGCCCCCATAGCTTGAAACACCTGACAAAGATGTCTGCAAAGGTTGAACCGGTGATGCCGACGAATTATTAAACCCAATTCCAGCAGCTGACACACTCCCCGCACTCTGGCTCTCTGGACGTACATCTGCCAGAGCTTTATGAATTCCACGAAACAGGAAGTCATGCACCAGGCGCCCTTCACGAAACCGCACTTCATGTTTTGTCGGATGTGCATTCACATCCACCATTGCCGAATCAAGCTGTAAAAACAGCACATAAGCCGGATGACGGCCGTGATACAATACATCCTGATACGCCTGACGTACCGCATGGGTCACCAGCTTGTCACGAATTATTCGACCATTCACAAAGAAAAATTGCATGTCTGCCTGTGATCGGGAAAAACTGGGCAGGGCAATCCAGCCATGTAACTTTAAATTAGCCGCTTCGAAACTCATGTACTGGGACTGTTCGATAAAGGCTTTACCACAAACCTCAGCAATACGCTGTTCCATCGATTTCTGGTCATTCGCCGCACGCCAGTGTTTTATTGCGCGCTGGTTATGATTCAGGGTCACATCAACATTAAAATGACTTAACGCTATACGTTTAACCACGTCTTCCAGATGATTAAATTCGGTTTTTTCGGTACGCAAAAATTTACGTCGTGCGGGTACATTATAAAATAAATCCCGCACTTCAATGGTCGTCCCGAAGCTATGAGCGGCGGGTGAGACTTGGGCGGATTGCTCATCCTGACCCTGCACTTTAAAAGCATCCGCATCCTGTTGACGCGATGTTATATTCATACGGCTAATAGACGCAATACTCGGCAGGGCTTCACCTCGAAAGCCCAGGCTTTTTATATGTTCCAAGTCATCCAGATTTCGAATTTTACTGGTCGCGTGACGGGATAAGGCTAAGGCTAGATCTTCTTTGTGAATACCACGACCATTATCGCGAATACGAATTAACTTAGTACCACCCTGCTCAATATCTATTTCTATTTTAGTCGAACAGGCATCCAGGCTGTTTTCCAGTAGCTCTTTAACCACCGATGCAGGGCGTTCAACCACTTCGCCCGCGGCAATTTGATTGATGAGCTGGTTGGGCATTTGATGGATACGTTCTGACATGAAATTCTTGAGGTGCTTAAAAGGATGAAGTGTATCAAGGATTGGGGAATAAGAAAAAGAAAACACTATTCGAATCGGCTAACTATTCCATTCTTTATCATCAGAGATCAATCTCTAATGATTAAAATTGAGATACGCTTTTAACGATGAAGCCTACTTTGAAACCCGTTATGGATAAGAACACAAAACGCATGATTGCCGATATCGAAAGCGAAGTGCATTACACGCGTTCCTATATTGGTAAAAATAAACTTGATGACCGTGTTATGGATGCCATGGCCAAAGTACCGAGGGATTACTTTGTCTCAGAAGAATCTAAAGTTTTTGCCTTTGACAATGGGCCTTTACCTATTGGTTATGGACAAACCATTTCTCAACCTTATATCGTTGCTTTAATGACGGATTTACTCCAGTTAAAACCACAGCATAGCGTATTGGAAATCGGTACCGGTTCAGGTTATCAAACTGCTATTCTATCCCTGTTATGTAAACAGGTATATTCAGTAGAAAGAATTCATCAACTAAATGAAATAGCCAAAACACATTTTAAAGACCTGGCCTATAACAACATTGAAACCCGTGTAGGCAATGGCTATATAGGCTGGCTTGAACACGCACCATACGATGCAATTATTGTAACGGCAGCGGCATCACACATACCTGAGCCACTAATAGAACAACTTAAACCCAGCGGTAATCTGGTGATTCCTGTTGGTCTACCAGGCAGACACCAGGAACTGATGCGGGTTAAAAAAGATCCGCAAAATAAAGTAACCGTTGACTCTATCCTGGGTGTCGCTTTTGTTCCCCTGATTAATGAGAATATTCATCCACCAAACGAATCCATTCACTAAGTTGTGCTATTAAAAGCCTGATTGTTATGAAGTAATTGAGGTGCATCAAGCCTGGCACAGTTTAATAATTTTATATTTAACTAATACAGCTCGGTCATCCCAGGTTATGACAATGGCAGGAGATATTTTCAAATTTGCCGACGAACTCGGCCCAATGAAGGTTATTCATGTTTATGAACCATCGGTAAATCTAAAAGCGGTTCTGGTCGTGGATAATATTGCCAAAGGTCCTTCTATAGGAGGTGTTCGTATGGCGGCGGATGTGAGCACTGAAGAATGTGCCCGCCTTGCCCGTGCCATGACCTTTAAAAATGCTGCGGCTGGTCTTCCCCATGGCGGTGGCAAAGCGGTGTTGTATGGCGACCCGAAAATGCCCAAAACAGAAAAAGAGCAATTGATTCGCGCCCTCGCCAATGCCTTACGCAATGAAGATACTTATATCTTTGCACCGGATATGGGCACCGATGAAGAATGTATGGCCTGGATGCGCGATGAAATTGGCCGCGTTGTGGGTCTGCCCCGTGAACTCGGAGGCATTCCCTTAGATGAAATTGGTGCCACTGGATTTGGTATCAGTCATGTCGTTGATGTTGCCCTGGATTATTGTGACTTTAAATTAAAAGATGCACGTTTAGTGGTGCAGGGTTTTGGTGCTGTCGGTAAAAACACCAGTCGTTTCTTAACTGAAAAAGGTGCCGTACTGGTCGGCGTCTCAGATTCACGAGGTGCCGTTCATAATAAAGATGGTTTAGATGTCGATGCAT
>Ga0316207_10004498_pt1 | contig 12092 bp, 12 predicted proteins | sample 6weekpyrite_MG_FD_204943 | JGI IMG/M metagenome (GOLD analysis project Ga0316207, IMG submission 204943) | Microbial mat bacterial communities from mineral coupon in-situ incubated in ocean water Damariscotta River, Maine, United States -... | ecosystem: Environmental > Aquatic > Marine >... | reverse complement strand
ATTCTGCATCATCATACTAATCTGGTCATCGTCAGGATAATCTATTCTTTCAGAGATACTAAAGTCTGTTAATCCAAATTTCAATCTGGATCCTTTTGGTGTTTGAATAACTTTATAAAGAAAATTGTCGAGTTTAGTATCTCTATGTACCCAGCCTAAACTATGGAATCTAAGAAGGATTCCTTCAATGAACTCGAGTTGTTTTTCAGTAATTTCACCTTGTTGGTTGATAAAGTCACTTAGAGTTCCATCCCATCTTTCCATAAGTATGTAACCAATTCTTATTTTTCTTCCATATCCTGCGTTTTTATCTTCTTGATCAAAGTAAAAACCTGGCATGTTAATATTGAATTCACAATTCCAATCTGAAATTAGTTCTGGTCCAATATTCTTTCCTTTGATATCTTTGAAGATTTCTACTTCTGTTGTATATGCATATCTTACTACTCGTTGTGTAATGTTCTGAGCTTTAAGAATGTAGTTACAGTCTAAACCATTTTCTGTTCTTCTACAAGCTTCTGAAACGGAACCATAACCACCTTTTTTAAGACTAGATCCGATTTGCCATTTTTTGAACATATCAGTGCATTTTTCTTGTTTAGTATCATCGACATCAATGTAAACGGAATCTTTAAAGAACATTCTTTGTTTGTATCTTTCTTCTATTTTTCTAAGAATGTCTTCTCTTTTTGCTTTGAATGTAAGACCCAATTCCAAATTTCTGGATATTTCTAATAATTCGGGCTTTGACATTGATTCTAGTTCATTCATTTACTATAACTTTATCTAAAAAATAAAACAAATAAAAAATTACTTGTTTCAAAATTTTAAAAATCAGGATTCATCATCTTCTTCCTCGGACTCTTCTTGTCCAGAGACACTCAAATTTGCAACGTTATCCATCAATTCAAGTAATTTATTTTGAATGTTGTCAACTTCTTTCTTGAGTTCATTGTTACTTTTAGCGAGTTTAACATTTGTCTCAACAACTTTCTTGAGTTGGTCTTTAACAGTTGAAAGATCAGAATTATTAGCCATTTTTGATTCAATAGAGTCAAGTCTTTGTGAATGAAGATCAAGTGACTTTTCTAATTCTTCAAAGATTTCCGTTGAATTCCCAAGTGACATTGCATCAATTCTAGCTTCAATGGATGGAATCTTTTCTAATAGAATATTTGTTGCAAGATGGTTTCTTCTAGACATATCTAAAACCAGTCTTCATTTTTTTTTATTCCATTTAACGCACTAAAAACAGGCAAATTGAAAGTTACTCATTAGTAGTTCTAATTTTACACAACTCTTTGATATGTCTGACATTTCCAAATTTAAGAAGTCTCAAGCCTGTAAACTTTTGTCTCAAGCAAAAGAAATCAAGGTTACATTCACTATTACTGGGTCTTCTGAAACCTACAAGGTGATCATCAGATCTGGTCCTAAGGAAAGGAAATTTGTTTTCTCTGTTGACTTGGATTCTAATGAAATGATCGAAATCGTTCTTGGATCGATTTCAAAAAATGTCACCAAGCTTTCCTTTAGATCAAGTGACTACGATGTTGTTGAGAGTCTTCCTAATGTCTTGGGAGAGTATTCCTTCCCCAATGTCAGAAGATTGAAACTTCCAGAAATGAGAAACTTCACTGGATTGGTAAAATCTTTCCCCAACATTGAGTACATTTCTTCTAGTTCTATTTCTCCTTTCGATTTGGAAGAACAAATGGATGACTTGTACGATCTTATAAGGAAGTGTCAGATTACAATTACTGAGTGTGGTGATCTTGAACTTGAAAAAGAACAATACAGAGATTTCATTTTCGTGACAAAAAACAAAAACATCAGATTCCCTAGTACTTACAATGTTATTAACATTGACTCGGAAGAAGGTGAAGAAACTGAATTACACTAGACTTTTAAGAAAAGTTAACTTAGCGCGAACGCTTGCGTTAAGCTTACATGACAAAAGCCGAGCAAAGCTCGAACGCTGCGCTTGAAACTTTCTAATCGAAGATTAGAAGAGTTTAAAATAAAAACCAAAATTATTCCAATTTTAACAAAGTTGAGTTGGATTTTTTTTTTATTAAATTCTTTGTGGGGGTTTCATAGCTTGGTCTTCTCTTTCTCTTTGTGCCATCATTGCTTCAAAACTGGAGCTTACATCTGGGTTTCCTCTTGGTTGGTTTGGTTCTGCAAAGTTTGGTGTGTCTTGTGGTCTTTGTTGTGAGAATTGGTTAGGATTGTAATTTTGTCTGTCAATCATACTTGGAGTATTTCCTCCAATTGGTTGGTGGAATTGTCTTTGGTCTTGGAATTGTGGTTGTTGGTCTGATCTTCTAATTTCTGGAGCTTGATAAGTTAAATTCACATTATTTCCAATTTTCTTTCCATCTTCTTCTGGTGTATTAATCTTCTGATAATCTTTGAATGGATTCAGACTTTGGTTCATTGAATCCCCATCAATACTTGCATAGTCTGTACTAAAGGCACTCATTTCATCTCTTGAGAAAGTGAATAAACCTGTCGTATCCAAATTCGGATTTTGTTGCTGTTGCTGTTGTTGCTGTTGTTGAGAACCTTGTTGGGGTCTTTGTTGCTGTTGCTGCTGTTGTTGCTGAGATCCAGCAAGAACAAAGTCGGAACACTTACGTTTACCAGTGAAAACAACTTCTTGGTTTTTATTATTTCTGACATAAATTGTAGGGATACCTTTAACAAAATCGGGTACTTTAGGAATTCTGCCAGTTTTGGGATCTTCATCGACTGAGATGTAAGTAACAATCTTGGAGTATCTTGATCCTTCGATTTCTTTAGCTAGATTTCTACAATGGTTAGAATGTCTTGAATAATAGAGTCTAAAGATAGGTTTTACTAGCTTCTGGGAAGGGTTCATAAAATAAAACGAAAAAAAATAATTTAGATAGAACGTAAGCATTCCACAAAAAAAAATATAAACAAATAAATAAATTTCTCTAAATTGATAAAAGTAGAAAACTATCTTAAAACACAACAAGTACGAACGACTTAGATATGGTTTATGGAAACAAGAACGAACTTAGAAGAGAGAAATTGCGATCTCATCTTGTATCTCTTGGTATGAATGAATACCTTGAGATGAAGTTTGCATCAAAGACTGAAACATTCAAACACAACTACCTGATTGAAAAGACAGATCGCAACACTTACCTCGTTTCTTATACATTTACAAATTACTTGGATTTCGGTTCAAAGCAAAGAAAAATCGAACTCGACATCTTTGGGGTTCTTGATCTTGTAAATACTTCCGCTTGAATTTCCAGTGTATTTATAAAACTTAGTTAAAACTTTATATAAGTTTTATTTTTTTAAATGGTTTTACCTTTTAGATTTATTTTTACGAGGTGAAATCTTTTTACTCATAAATTTATGGATAGGTTCTGGTGGTGGTGATCTTTTGCTTTTCCCTTTATTTTCTTCACTTTTTCTTCTAGTGGTTTTTTTATCAGTACTTTTCCTTCTAGCGGAACCTTCACTACTTGAAACTCCTGTATCTGTTTCACCTCTTTTAATTAAATAGGAGTTGCGAAGGAATTTTGCTGCTTCATCATCAAGAATTTTGTCACGTAATTTAAAACTTTCATTTCCAAAGTCAACGTCAGATATAAATTTAATCTCGTACTCTATCTGACTACTTCCAAGTATCTCTTGTATTCTTGTTTGTTCTTCTTGGTTTGCATAAATTGTTACCATTGAGAATGTGCTAATTTTATATCTATCTGAGTATTTACGATTAATACCTTTTAATATTGAGTAACATTTTTCTAGTGCAGTAAAGAATTTATTTCCCTTTCCATAATTGTAATTGTAAAGTACATTCCCTCTAAACTCAAATTTCTTAAAATAATATGTATTTACTTTACCATCATTATTAATAAGTCTTAGAATAACAGTATATTCTGTTCCTCTATCAGGACCACGTTCTTTCGATCCTCTTAGTATTTGTGTAAAAACATCCTTTCTAGAATTAAAAACATCCTGGTTAAATTCCATAATATTCAAAATAAAAAATAATATAATTATGTTTTATTCTTTTAAACCGTTTTACCCTAATTTAGAGACTAGGTAATTAATAGTTTTTGTGTGAGACTTTAGAGTTTCTTCAAGTGAAGCAACAAGAATTGATTGTTCTTTGTAGCTTTTCTTTATTTTTTTTAGTTCTTCACGAATCTTTTTATTCTCTTCAGAAATCTTCTCATTTTTATTATGTTTGTAGCATGATGTCATTCTATCCCATTTTACACACCAACTCAGTCCCAATTTGTTTCTAATTAACATTTTGTATGAATCTCCTTCTCTAAATGGTTTATAAATTTTTTGAATAATTCCTCCCTTTCTAAACCCTTTGTTCCCTTCTTGGTCTGTTGTGAAGTAACAAATCTTGTCATTCAGTTCAAGATCATCAATTGATTTTACTTCTATTGTATCAGCAAGACAATTCAAAATTTCATCTTCCGTGTAAATTCTTTGTTGTTTGTTTGGTTTTTTATCAGGATCCTCCTCTGGAACAATATTAACTTCCTTGATTATGTCTTCCGTTCTTTGATTCTTTAATTTGTCTTCAAGGTCTTTGGAAGAAGTCTTTTTCTTTTTAGACGGTTCTTTGGGCTTGACAGAAATTTCTTTGATTTCAGCTTCTGCTTCTTTTTCTTTGAAGTAATTGTTGTATTGTTCGGTGGTCATGGGTTCGAGTTTGATCAAGTTCTTCTTTGGGTTTTTTGAACTTTTTTTGGAATGAATGGAACTTTTGGAATTTCTTTTTGAATGTTTAGAACTTCTTTTTGACTTTTTGGAGGTTCTTTTGGAACTCTTTTTTGAACTTCTCTTTGAATGTTTTGAACTTCTTTTTGAAATTTTGGACATTTTGGACATTGTAGTTTTACTTGAATTTATTGTTTGGAACGAGGCGTTTGAAGTAAGATCAAAGTCTTTTGAGTTGTTTGAGAAAGTATCAAACTCACGGATTAATTTTTGACTCGAGTGTCCAGAACGTACGCTCATCAGATCTAAATTATTTTTTTTACTTTTTAGAATCTTTGCGATTTTTGATATACTTTTCCTTTTACTCTTTGATTTCTTTCGATCAAAAAGTGTATCAACTGGCATAATACTAATTTAATATACGAAAAAGAAAAGTTTGGGTTGTTTCACGAAAGTTTTAATTGGGTTTTGGAGTTAAACATTCGAAGAAAGATTAATTTTAATTTCTAATAATTCTTAATAATAGTAATGGAAAACAATCCTCAACAATATGCAAAAAAAACATCATGGATTACTGATATACTCCAAGTTGCTATTTTTTTTACAGTTAGTATTGTCGTCTTGTATACTATCCAAGGTTCAACAGAGAGTTTATATGAATCGGATTTCTTCTTTAATTCAATTGTCTCATTAGGAATTGCTGTTAGTTTTTATATTATGGCTAAATATAGGAGAGTTGTTAAAAATGCTCTTGATGGCACTTGGATCGAAACTGTATTCATAAGTCCAATAACATACACTATCTTAATTATTATTACATTCGCCCTTTATTATTACATTAAGACACAGTTAACAAATGTAAATCTTGTTGCTGAAATTGTTATGGGTAGTATTATTCTTACACTCTTTCTACTTTCACTTGCTTATTTAGCTGTTGGAAGTGGATCAGTTGCGAAATGGAGTGGTATTTTAGTCCTATGGGGTTTAATAGTATTAGTTACACTTGGGGTTGCGGTAACTTACAATCCAAATAAAACTCTGGCTGAAATTGTTGATCCAAAATGGTTTATATCAGTTGGAACTTTATTTATTGCTTGTTATGGACTTTATATAAAAAGACGAATTGGGTTTCCAAACGAAAATAGATTTTTGTCAGGTTTTGCAGGATTCTTTTTTACCAAAGAAGGTTGGATCACACTCGGGTTGATCCTTATTTATATATTAAACGCGGTCATGGTGTCCAAAGCAGAAGAAAATAACGAAGAACCCTTAGTCCCTGATGATTGGAGTACTGCTATCCTTGGGATATTGTCTTCTTTTGTTATTTATTACATCTATGTTAACTTTGATAGTTTTGACTACAAGACTTCTGAAGGTTATCCTAATGACATTTTCAAACATGCACTAGACACTCTTCATAAATTTAAAGCAATTGATCCTGAATTTGTTAAACAAGCCTTAGTTAGAGAACAGTCTCTTCAAGCAAAACTTGGTCTCCCAGAACTCGATGATTGTATTCCAATTACAGAAATAGAAAGTATGTGTGATAGAGGCGACTTTGGTGGAACAGGAGGAGGATCGGGGTCTGGTATTGGTATTAATTATATTGCTCAAAAACTTAATCTTAAATCAGATGAATATTATGAATTCAAAGAAAAATTTGATCTTGATGATGAAGAAGTTAAACTACTTGTTAGAAGTAATAATGAAGAAGATATCAAACTTCTTAAAGAACTTTTGGAAGAAAATAAAAAACCTCGAGATTCTCAAATTCAAGCAACTCGTAAAAAAATACAATTAAACAAACTAAAGGTTGGCACTCTTCCCAAACAAGGTTCTCCTGAAGAATCAGCGTTTATGGGATATCTTAATCAACAATTTGGAATAACTGAAAATATTTACAGAAACTCACTTGATAACGAGAACGAAATAAAATTACTATCTCAAGCATATTCTGATTACAACAAACTAAAGAGAAAACCTAAAGTTAGTAAAGAACAACAAAATGAAACTGCTTCTTCTTTACTTAAAAAAAATAAAAACACTCCAAAACAAATAAACAATCCATCGAGTGAACCAACCCAAGGAAACGAACCTTCAAGTGTTGAAGTGTCTTCTGGATCTGGTATTTCAGGTCAGGGAGAAAGACCTTCAAGTGTTGATGTGTCTTCTAGATCTGGTATTTCAGATCAGGGAGAAAGATCTTCAAGTGTTGATGTGTCTTCTAGATCTGGTATTTCAGGCCAGGGAGAAAGATCTCTTGGTAGTAGTTTAATGAGTGGAATTGGTACTGGGGCTAAGGCAGTTGGTAGTGGGGTTGCTACTGGAGTTAAAGCAGTTGGTAGTGGGGTTGCTAGTGGAGCTAAAGCAGTTGGTAGTGGGGTTGCTAGTGGAGCTAAAGCAGTTGGTAGTGGGGTTGCTACTGGAGCTAAAGTAGTTGGTAGAGGAGCTAAAAGAATATCAAATAAAGCTTCGAATGTAGGAAAAGGAATTAGTCGTGGATTTGGAGAATTAACAACTAGTCCAAAAGGAAAGACAGTTGATACCCGCGGTGATATAATAAATGTTCCAGAACCAGATGGAACTGGTACTAGAGGTGGATTGTTTGATATACCAGAGCCAGATGCACAAGTCCCAACTTAATAAATATACAAATTTTAGAATAAACTTAGCGAAAGAAAATATTTCCTTTCGAGAAAGGAAATATTCTAAACTCTTCGAGATTAGAATTAAGATTTTTAAAGAAAATTTTTTAACAATTAACTATATGGACAATAATATAGTTAATTCTTATCAGAACACAAATCTTGAAACAAATGGAAACTCAAACTCAAATTCAAACTTAAATTCAGAATTTGTAAATAAAAATACGAATAGTAATATAAATTCTCTAATTATAAACCAAGTTGGTAATAAAAATACAAATGGAAATGTAAATTCTCTTAATCAGAACTCAAATATAAATGGGAACGGAAACAGGATTATTAATACAAATTTAAATGTTGATCGTTATGCAAAAGTGTACAAAGAAGGCGAAGTCTACAACAAAGGGGACATTGTTGCTGTTGAGAATGTAAACGGAACTGGATATACATTTTACAAAAACAAAGTACATGAGAATCAAGTTCCACCAAGATCTGCGGATGGATCAGTTGATAATTGTGATTGGGAATATTTAGTTGGAGCATCAGACAATATCAACAATATTTTTCCTTCACCACATGAATCTCTCTTGTCAGCTGACTGCATTGAGAGAACACTTAATGGTACACCAGTAACTGCTAAATGGGCTAAAAACACTGAATACCAAGAGAACAATACAGTATTTGTAACAGAAAACAAAGTCAAGGTCTATTATATTTGTAATATAGCTCATACTTCGAGTAATGATACTAAACCGATTAGCAGTGAGGAAGGGATAAGTACACCACTTAGTCAGGATGTATATTGGACAAAGTTAACAAAGATTTATATGTTTACAGTAGGGCCAGAAGATAAGGATGATCAAAAACAACAAGTTGGTGGAATAGATAATTACTTTTATGTAAGTCGGTATGAACCTCAAAGAAGATATATATTCAATCAATTGGTTGAAAGAGGGGGGAAAGTATATGTCGCATTGGAAACAGTACCAGCAGCAAGTACTCAAGAAGATATAGAAAACGTTTCACCAGGGGAGAATAGTAGATACTGGAGAGAATTCAGACTTGTTGACAGAACAGTATTATATAGAACATTGTTTGGTTTAACAAGTAATTGGATAATAGCAACATTTATGGTTGTAATTGTAATGATAGCAAGATTTCTTTTTGGGACAAGGATTGAACCAGAAAAAATTAGAATGAATAAATTAAAAAAGGTAAGGCAAGCTTTCTCTGATCTCTTTATGAATTCCAAATTGTATTCTGTTATCGAAACAACAAATATTGCTCCTGTTGTTAGCCAAAGTGCAAGAAGATTCCCTAGTATGGTACTTTAAAAAGGGTAAAATGGTTTAAAAACAAAAAAACACTGTCTGAATTTTAGATTGTTTTTGTTTTGGGTTCGAATAAAATTTCTAGGAAATAATAAATGAATATAAAGAACTTGTTGTCAAACAAATTTTTGAATACAGCAATTTTATTACTTCTTATTGCTTACTTTGCTTTGTTCTTTTGGAGAAGAAGAAACCAAGAGAATTTTGAAAACTCAAACTCAAACTCAAACTCAAACTCAAACTCAAACTCAAAAGGGAACGGAAATTTCAAAGAAAAACCAACCGTTGAAGAAACAATTAGGTATTTCAAACAAATTCAATCATCTAAAGGTGGACTAAAAGATCTAAATGATTTAATAAAAAAAGAAGGTTACCCAAATTACCAAGTTTCACTAAGAGCTTTCTTCCAACTCATAAAACTTAGTCTCAAAAATGAACTGACCAGTGATAAAATAAAACACTTCTTGTAAGTTAAACTTGTAAGTTAAACTTGTAAGTTAAGAAAAAGTTGTTGAACCTCCCATGCCAGATAAAAACCTAACACTCGTTGGACATAAGAAATATAGATTTGGGAAACCACGAGGAATATCATAGTCTATCATACAATAATTTACTGGAATGTCTTTACTAAAATACACAATTGAACAATATTTAAATCTTCTATTCTGTTCAATCTAATATATTTTAAATCATAACCCATCTCTAAAATTACTTTCACTTGGTCATAATTTAAACTATAAATATCATCATCATCTATTAAAGATAAGTCAAACTGTCTTAACTTCTCAACTTCACCAGCTTTGATAAGTCTCTTTAATTCGTCCATTGTTATTTTCTCTTTAGTTTTAATTAAACTCAATTTAAACAAATTAATCAGATAAATTACAATTAAGTGGTGTAATCGGAATCGATTTAGAATTCCATGAATAATAATGAATCTCAACTTCTGGAAATATATCTTTTACTATCTTCTCCATTCTCTTCCCAATTGAACTCTGAAACTTCTTTAACAACGAAATATTTGATTTCTCTGTTCCCTTCTTTAATTTGTCTACCAAGACTTCCATCTCATCTGATATGTAATTGTCCCTCTCTTTAAGAAACTTCTTTGCTCTTTCCTTTTCCGAAACCGAACATTCCTTTGGATACTTTCTCTTTTTTATTTTTGTTGGTTTGTTTATTGTCTTGATCTCGATCTCTGTTGACTTTAAACAACTTGGACTCTGTTTCTTTCCGTTTTTCTTTCCAGAATACATAATATATATACCTTCTGGACAAAATACAGCCATTGCACACATTCTGTTCACTCTTACAGAATGAAATACAACAAGAAGATCATCATCCGAAATTGGTGAAACTAAAATGTCAATTGTAAAATTCTTTCGCTTTTTAAATTGATCCAGTACTTTCGTGTGAATTGATTCAGTCTCTTTTACAAATGGTTTGCTTGGATGCGTATGAAACCAAAGAATACCAGTTGGAAATTTACTAGTTTCTATTTCTCTAGTCTTTCCAGATGTAAGATAACTTGAATGTACTCCAGAAGTTTTATCCAGTTTAATCTTCCCTCCCAACTCAAATGGTGAAAGCTGCAACTTTTTAAATACCTTGAGATCATTCTGCTTTATTCTATACATTAATCTTTTCTAGAAAAAAGTTAAAGTCTAAATTGTAAGTTCAAAGTACTTGTTTTTTTTGCTTGCGAATTTTTTATAATGATACATTGGTGTTTCCCCATTTTCGTTTTTCATTAATAAATCTGCACCTTTTCTTATCAGTAATCCGGATATATATTCATTGTCTATTGTAAAACTCAGTAATGGAGCCGATTTAATATAATTATCATAATCACCCGAATTAATTAAATAACTCAGAACATCATCATCAGTGTTTCTGGTTAATAATATAATCAATAAACCACCGTCTCCTCCAATTCTATATTCAATATTTTTACTTCTATCATTTGAGGTCAAGTACTTTTTCAATAAATCTAACGATATTCTTTCAGATATCATTACTTTACTTAAAGCTAATAAACCTAATGGAGCTTCTGGTTTTAAAGTCATATTGTTGATTAAGTAAAAAAAATAATATTTTCACGTATACCTATTAATTGCGTTTTGTTTGGCTAAATAATTTTTGTTATTATTCAATGAGTGACAACGAAGATCACATTGAATATGAATCCGAATCTTACTTTATCGATACAATCTGTGAAGTTATTTACGACAGATACATTATTATCAAATACGTCAGTTATGGAACATTCAGTAGAGTTTGGTTAGGTTACGATCCAATTGAAGATAAATGTATGATTCTTAAACTTCAACATCCAGAATACCTTGAAGATGCAAAAGAAGAATATGAAATGATTAGAAAGATTGACACAACAAAGTGTCCTAGATTGTCTCATGTCTATGATGGTTTCGAAATTCTTAAATACAATGAAAGATCTTTCGCCTTTATTATGGAAATCCTTGGACAAAGTCTATATGACTACATTGACAAAAACGATAGACTTGAATTCTCTGATTCTATTAGAATATTCAAAGAGATTCTTTCTGCTTTAGACTACGTCCACAATAAAGGTTTTATTCATACAGACATCAAATCCGAAAACATTCTATTTGAAGAAAAATCAGAATCGATTAAAAACTTTCTCAACTTCTTCAATTCTTTGGAACCACAAAAGAAATTCCAAGAAATCATGACAAGTAATTTACCTGAAGATTACAACTCTAGAACAACTGAAGCTAGAAGAAAGTTGAGGAAAAGAGCAAAATCAAAATCCGTTATTCTTCTTGCTGAAGTCCTTAAAGAAGAATTACAAGAATACATTTACAACAATCTTTCAGATTCGGATTCAGATACTGAAGATTACTACGACTCTGATTCAGATTCAGACTCAGACGCAGGTCTTGAATTAGAAACAGACTCAGACCCAGAAACAGAATTAAAACCAACACAAGAATCAAGAGTCCAAAAACAAGAAACAGTTTTAACCCAAAGACCTAAGTTGTCATCTGTTAAATTATCTGACTTTGGTGGATGCGTTGACAAAGATTACAATTATACAAACATTCAGACTAGATCTTTTAGAGCACTTGAAGTTATACTTGGAGAGGATATTACAGAAAAGATTGACATTTGGTCAATGGGTCCTTTGTTGTTCGAAATGGTAACAGGTGAAGAAATGTTTGATCTGGAAGAATTCTCTGGAGAAAATAGAGAATGCGATAGAAAACACTTGTCAGAAATTGTAAAGTACCTTGGAAAGATTCCAGAAGAAATCTCACTTGAATGTGAAAATACTTACAAGCTTTTCACAAAGAATAATAAAATCAAAGATTATCCAAAGATTAAAAGGGTTTCGTTGAAAGATAGACTT
>Ga0316207_10004497_pt1 | contig 12092 bp, 11 predicted proteins | sample 6weekpyrite_MG_FD_204943 | JGI IMG/M metagenome (GOLD analysis project Ga0316207, IMG submission 204943) | Microbial mat bacterial communities from mineral coupon in-situ incubated in ocean water Damariscotta River, Maine, United States -... | ecosystem: Environmental > Aquatic > Marine >... | reverse complement strand
GTTGATACGTTGCTGCAAACTCCTGACATCAGTAAGCGTATTACCAGTAAAATCTGCAAGAAACTCCGGATCTTCATCACTAATCCTGTTAAGCCGCCAATTAGTAATACTTGACCAGCCCTCTTCCAGTTCAAATTCACAAATTTCACGTGCTACTGCAATGAAATCAGCGAGCTGCTTTGCGGTGATTTTTAAGTCAACGGGATTTACAGAATAGCTCAGGAAATCCTTAATTTTGAAGTGATACTGCTCTGGATACTGTTCTGTCTGCTCATTTTTAAACAGGTTTAAACGCCATGCTCTTTCATTATCAACGCCCTGCAAATATAAAACCGGTTTACTGGCGACAACGGAAATATCGGGAGAAGGACCCTCACTCGTAATAATATCTTGCAAACTTGAATTTAAATAAAGATATTGATCAATAGCAGTACTGATTTGTTCAATTTTTTCCTTTAACCGATTAACTTGTGAAACCGATTTACCCGTCACACCACTCGCTATGGTCTGTGATGGTGTTTCAATTATATCGACGAGCAACCATGTGTACAGATCAGTCCATCCACTACCGGGATTAAAGTCCAAAATTATTTGTGCTTTGACGATCAACTCTTTTAACTGGGTTTTAGGTATTCCGGTTTCATCCTGTTCCGAGTCTAGCGACGACGTATCATAAATTTTAAAACTTTGAGAACTATTCAGCACCCCTGTCTGGTCAGATTTAATAACATCCAGACGAAATGCCAGTTCGTTTCCAATCCCCTGCAAATAGAGTGCAGGCCAGTTTGCTGCTTCGGTATTCGTTGTTGTTAACGCGGCATCAGTAGAAGATGCAGCCTGGCCATCGGAACTTTGTTCCTCTGCTTTTTCTTCAGCTGCCTGTTCAGGAACAATTGGTAATCTTATCAGGTCTTCTAATACAGAGTTGATAAACAGATCATGGTCGATAAAGACAGCAACCAGCGACAGCTGCTGTTGTAATTCCGATATTTCTTCGGCTGTTTTTCCACAAAGTCCGTTTATCGAGCCGGCAGTATCATCGTCAGGGTCTGCATCGATTATCGCCTGCAATGCCCATGTATAAACTGCATGCCAGCCATTATCTAATTCAAATTCACAAAGAAATATTGCTCTCGATTTAAATTCAGTCAATATCACCGAACTAAGTGCAGTACCTGAATCATCCGTATCGAGATCGAGGAAATCTTTTATTCTGAACCTTTCATTTACATCAACCTGGTCATCCAGTTGAAGCTGAATCGTTTCTGATATTCCATGAAGCTTAAGCGCATATTCGTTGGCGATAGATGAAAAATCTGCTAACTGAACATCGGTTACATCATCATCTTGATCATCTAGAGGTATATTGACTGCAGAATCATCTGATCGATCCCAGCCTTTGGGTCTAAGCTCATTTAATGCTGCGTCAACTTTTATTTCACTCAATGTTTCAAAAACAACTTTCTTGCCACCTGTTTCAGGTGTGTACTGAACCTGAAAGCCTGATGGTAGAATTCCTCTTTTATTTTCTTTTGCTGTTATTACCAGCTTGGTATATGCGGAAGCAGGTGGAGCAGGATGATAATCAAGCATCTCAACAAGGCGACGCACATGATCCCACTGCGTGGCTGTACCTAAATAGAATTCATTTGCATAGGCGTTGGCATACTCAGTTAAGATATGACATGACCTTGCAAAGGTTCGTGAAATTTCCCAGCCCCAGTCACGACGATCCTGGTAAAACATTTCAACAATTCGATCCTGCCGACGACTAAGTCTTTCCTGTCGCGTTACCAGCGATTCGTTTTCTTCCGATAGTTCATTATTGGGTATTTGAACAGCAGGACATATCCACTCACAACGTTCTGTTTCTGGATCAGCATAAAGCTCAACCATTCGCTGCCGAATCGTTTCCAGGTATTCGATAGCGTTACCATCAATATAACGGAAGCGTGTCAGACCAGATCTATTCCAGCGAGTCAGATCTTTAATCCCGCTCATCCTTTACGTCCTCCATGCAGTTTGAGACGATAGTAGCCATACTCTGGATTTTCTGATTCATTATTACAGGCCGCAACTTCCAGACCATCTAAAGAAATATATCCCTCACTGGAACGATCAGGGTACTGACCTCCGATTCTTTTAAAACGATTTAGGCAGACATGTTCAATTCCATCCAGCGTCATTAGTGCTTCAATAATGTCACTTGCATACAAATCTTCACCAAATCCATGATTACCTGGCTCAAAAAATCCAGAAGGACCATGCCCTAGTACACGAGTAATTTCATGCTGTATTTCTGATTTAAAAAAGTTGCTACCTACTTTGACCGATATCGACATATAAATACCAATGTAGACCGGTTCTTCAAGTACAACCTCCTGGCCAATCATTCTGAAGGCATCAATGTAAGGTTTTAAAATCATTCTTACCGTCGGCAGTTCAGCAGCGGTAAAATCGGGTACAGATATACCCGCGCCTTCATGGAAATTTGTTACCGTGTCTTTTAATTGATCAGTGTATTCCAGGTTTGAATCGTCACCCGGTGCTGCATCGAGTAATAGATTACCCCAGGAAATAACCGCAAGTCGGATTCGATACCAGGAACCGGTCCATTGTTTCCATGAATGCGCATGTAAAACCAATGGATGTTCTCTTAAACGGGTTGCGTAATCCTGTGTTGTTACCATTCGTTTCTGAGTGTGAATATTTTGCGGCCCTTCACGCTTCGCCTGATCCATCACATGAGGATTATTTCTCCAGTATTCTTCCAATGCTTCGATGGCTCCCTGTCCCGTAAGATCTCCTGAAATATGATCTTTCTTTTTTGCGATCGCGACTGCATCGTAACCGATGAAATCAAGCAACTGTCTTACAGAGTCTGGTCTTCTTGCTGTTTCAAGATAGGCTTCAGTTGCGATCCGATCGAGCATATCTGATAACTGATCGAGAACCGTAGACAGCACCTCAACAATAACAACCTCGATATCTGCCGGCGTCCAGCGAGCTCTTTCAGGAAAGCGGGCAGCCAGTTCTTCAAGCATGAAAATACGAAATCCATCGTAATCACGAACACGCCAGTCATAATCATCACCCGCGTCTGGTAATGCTGCAGGAAGAAATACCTCTCGTGTACCACAATCGGGGCATTTTCCCTGATAAATCAAACCCAGTTCTGGACTATCTGCCATTTTAGTTTTCCGCTACTGTAAATTGTTGCGATTCACGTTTATTGATGGCTGCAAGCATGTACGAGATAGTGATAATCAATTTTGCATCATCTTTTGCAATATCTATTTCAAGTGTTACTGGATCAACCTCCCCCTGTAACGCTGCCGATAAGGTTGCTGTTAACTGCTTATGGGTGATATTCCATAACACTTCATTATTAGGTTCAAAAACAAGGCGACGAATACCAACACCAAATTCAGGACGGAAAACTCTTTCCTTAGGGCTGGTAAAAAGAACCTGCTCAATCTGTTCTCTAACATGATCAGATCGATTACTACTTAACGGTCCTTTTTCGGTAATCGTAAAAGGAAATTTTAAAAATTCAGCTCCTTTAGTGACAGCCATTTGTTTTTCCTTAAATTGTTTTCACCGTGGTAGATAATGTACTCATTTCACCCTGCGGTATCGGTGGTGAAGTTGGGCCTCCAACCACCGGGGCTACTGTATGTATATGTGTTGCAAACATGCTTAAAAAACTTTGACCTTTTATGACAGGTTCTCCGCCTTCATCGCCAAGATGCACCTGCCCTCCTTTAACAACTATTTTTGGTGCTTCTGCGGTTATACCTGCTGCTGCCATTTCAATAACATTACCGTTAGCATCCTCAACACGAGTACCATCACTGTTCATAGTCATAATATTACCGTTAGCATCTTCAATAATTATTTCACTATTCTCTGCATCCATTTTTAAAACCGCACCCGAGTTATCTGTCAGTGAAATTGATCCATTGCTATCGATAATCATTTCTGCATCGGCCGGATGATAAAGTCTAAAACGCTCTTCTCCTTCTTCATCGTCAAACTGAAGTATGTGACCAGATGTTGTTTGAAACAGCCGGGTTGTTGGCTCGTCTTTTGCTGCATCTTCTGGTGTATCATCTTCCTGCTGCCAGAATGTACCTACCCAGATTGGACGATTGATATCACCTTCTTCAAATTCGACCCAAATTTGAGCATCGATTTCTGGCACCATAAACATTCCCTGTTGAGATGAACCGCCGTATGGCAAACAGGGCAATGCCCAGTCACTTTCCTGATCAGCCAGCACTGAAGGCACTACAAATTTTAAGCGCCCACGTTTCTCCGGATCTTTGTTATCGGTAACAATAGCTCTGTATTTTCCGAAACGTTTTTCATCAATATAATTCGCCAGTCGAATAATTGTTTCTTCCATGCTTACCTCACACCCGCTAATGAGTCACTTGATTCAGGCTCTGTATTCTTTCCGGTTGCATTGCGTAATAATCGAAAAGCTTGTCGATAGCCATCTTGCGCAAACACATGATTGACTTTATCGACATAATAGAGCCCTCCATAAGTGTGACCGACACCATAAACACCAACCGGTTTATGTGTCAGAAGTACATGTCCATATAAAGATCCATCCAGCTCTCCTTCAGCAATAATTTTCCAGGCATTCTCGTTGGCTTTTGCCTGAGCTCTGGCTTTTGCTTCTTCAAGAGAATTACCCTGCGGCCTTGGCATTTGCCAAATAAAATCTTCCAGCCCCATATTCTCGCTGTTTGCTGCTGTATCGCCGAGCAGGGTAAGATCCGAGCTAAACATTTCGACTTCAGCCTCGGTCCCTGTTTCGGCAGGTCGAACCAGTTTTATCTGGTCAGGTTTGTGACCGTCATGCTGCGTATTAAAATTAATACAGTTAGTTCTTGCTCCCTTATAAACCATGATCGATGCCTGCGGGTCTTCATCGAGATTAGGCGGCTGGAAATAAAATATTCCTTCACGAACATAACTTTCATAACCGTTAGCTATCGCACGGTCTCGGATAAACTGGATGAATGTACTATCCTGATTAAGGCTTTTATTAGTTAACCCTGCTTCTGCTTCAACTGTAAAATGATCACCGGCAATTTCAGAAACAATATCGCCGTCAGTCATGGTTTCATCTTCTTTAGACCAGACCTTCCTGACATGCTCTCTGTCTAGAAGGATGCTTTCATCCTGACAGTGAATAAAAACTTTTGCCTTTCCCATTTTCTCTGGCGCATCAGTTTTAATTTCTCGTATGTATCCACGCATCACCTCTTCCGTGTAATCACCAAAATTAGCCTCAATTTTGAATGTTTTCCATGGAAGAAAAATACCTGCATCCTGAATTTGCCAGCTTTCATCCTCTAATCTTATGGAATCGAAAGTTAGCGTACAGATTGCTGCCTGCTTTCGGCTTGATTCAACTGTTGCTTCAATTAACAATGGATATAGATCAGTTATTTCTTCATCATCAACAGTTATTTTGCAAAGTGGCGGCTGACGAAAATCCTGGTCGTTTGACATTATGCGCCCTCCCTTTCATTAAGCCGAGGAACCTGAATCGTACGACCAATATGCTCGTCAAGAGTAAGATTAGCTGCAAACATAATATCTGGATTTGCATCAAGTAATCTCCACCACTTTGAACTGTCGTTATAAAAATACAATGCAAGTAAATCAAGCCGATCCCCTTGTTTGATAACATACTCTAATATACCGGTTGCTGGACTAATAACTCTTGCGCGAACACCTTTAAAAACACCAGCTGTTGTTTCAGCAGTAAAAAAACGTGTTTTCTGGTATCTGGATTTATTAGCAGGCATTTTTTATCTCTCGAATAATATTTAATTACTGACTATTCGTTTTCTGGAACCCCTGTATTGATCCCGAAGCTTTCTGTGCAGACGTATACATTCGCTTAATCTCAGGTGTATAGTAATCATTACGACTTTGTATAACCTGCAACGTCAGTGTTGCTTCTGCACGATAAGGTAATAACGTTGGCAAATAGGCCTTTACTTCAAATTGAACCTGGGTCATGAAAACCGGTAATACTTGTGCCCCCCACGAAAATAACAACACAGAGGGATATGGTTTTTCATTTCCTTCATCAGTTGAAAGTGCAGCTAGTGTTGCTGCTCCACCAGGCTTCTGTAGCTTGGGTTCAATCATGCTATATAAAATATCAATCTCCGGCTGTACGCCTTTAGTCTGAGCTTCCTTATCATCAGCATTCATTCGATCAGTAGCATCAAGCAATATTTTTAAAGTGAAACTTTCAGCCTTCACCACGGCACTTTCTGCAACACGAGCAATTTCCTTGGTACCTGTAAAATCACGACCACCAGCTGTTTCCTGTCCATCACCAAATGTTATATCTATTGCACGTGACCTCGTCATCGTTGATGGATTAAACTCAAAATGAAGTTCTAGTGACTGATCACTGTTAGTATGTTCTTTAAGCACACCACGAGTAACTTTTAGCTTTGAACTATTGCCGTTTGCTACTTTTTCACTCATTAAGTCTTTCCTTTTAACTGCTGCATAATTTGCATGACAATTTGACTAGCAATTTCATCGTCACTGATATTTTCAACAAAAAGTCTTTTTTTTATTGTCAGCTTATCAAGCGACATTACTTTAGAGATTCGCTGCTTCGACAGTAACTCACCAACTTTATAGGCAATCGATGATGCTCTATGTGTAAATTTTTTTGGCAAATTCATTTTTAATCTATCAATTTTTATCATGATGTCTTCTCAAGATATTCTGAAAGCTTTCCAAGACTACTAACTGACAGTTCACCACCTTTTTTTGCATATTCAGTTAACACTGCGCTTGCAATATGTTTCATACTGATTGCTATATTTTCTCCTGCAGCAAGAAATGCAGCATGAAGTGATGCATTACGTATTTCTCCGCCCGTAAGTTTTACTTCGTTACCAAGAAAATCGGTATCAATATCATTTTCGCAAGGCGCTGCAGGTGGAATATGTTTCTGCCAGAGTTGTGAACGAGCCTGTGAGTCAGGCCTAAGAAATTTAACAACAACCTGAAACCGTCGTGTAAATGCAGTATCAATCTGTTTCTGTAAATTCGATGTCATAATGCATGGCCCGTTATGTCGTTCGATGCGGGATAACAAATGACTCACTTCCATATTAGCATAGCGATCTCTTGCCTCTTTGATTTCGCCTCGTTTACCAAACAAGCTATCAGCCTCATCAAAAAGCAGAACAATCTGTCGGCCATGTGTTGCATCAAACAGGGCATTAAGATTTTTTTCAGTTTCACCGATATATTTGCTAACCAGCAATCCCAGGTCAACGCGATACAACGGCCAACCAAGTTCATTTGCTATCACTTCAGCAGCAAACGTTTTGCCAGTTCCGGAAGGTCCTGCAAAAAGTGCAACTGGGCCACCTGTTATTCGTGCACCCCAATCAATCTCAACTGTTTTTCGGTGAGTAACCCATAGCAGGTATTCTCTGATCTGTTTAAGGCTAGCTTCAGGTAATACTAAATCATTCCAGTCGGCACGTACTGGCACTTCAATGGCACCTGGAATATTAATCTGCTCCATGGTTTCCCAACCCAGTAATTCTTTACGTGCAAGAGTGGTTGGAGTTATAGGATAAAAATTATCCGTCGAGTTGGCATTAATCATGCCACTTCTGATTAAAGGAGAATTTTGAGTTAATCGTTGATTAAAGTAACTGCTTTCCTGTTCACCCAATACAAACATTTCACGAATGAGTGCCGGTGTTGGAAATGGAGAAGCAACACCTGACTGTAATTCCTGGTACATCCATCCAAGTCGAGGGTCTGCTTCTGGTGCAAGGCTACAGGCAAGAATATCCTGATCAATTTGCTGAAAACCATAATCATTAGCAACAGTAATCCATGGTTCCTGTTGCCGAGTATGTATAACCTGATTCTGTACCTCTTTTAACCGGTCTTCCATTTCTCCAGGGATTTCAATACCTCTTCGAACAGCACTCACACAGGCTCCAAGCAAATCTATGCGCTCCCATTCTGCCGTTAGTGTTGTTGCTACACTCATTAAGCTGCTCCAAACAGAATTATCATATTACTTTTTACAGGCGTAGTGATTAATTCAGTGCTTCCTTCACTTTCCTCATGCTCCCAGTCATGAACAGCATAAAGAACAGCCTGCCAGGATTTAGTATCGGATTGCCTGACATCGTCCGGGAGCATGACCTGAAAAATACGCCTGCTATCAATAACCTCTGGATCGATCCTCGACGGATAAAATGGATCAGTGTTACCGGGTTCATTTGACAACTGTTTTTGTAGCGGAATTTCTGTATCTGCTATTTCCTCTTTCCAGGTAACGATACTGTTATCAGTTCTTCTTCTCCATATATTCCACTCAAACCTGACCTCGCCATCCTCTTTACCAGCAATAAGCACATCAAGAGACTGATCAAGGTTAGTGCTCAAACTAAATACATAATGAAGTGTAAGATCTCCAGGATCAGATGAATCTACCAGGCTTATATGTGGTATCCAGTTATCAACATCTGTATCAGTTTCAAGGTATTCAACGCGTGGCGTAATTGTGAATAGACCCTGAGTTTGTTTGTCTTTAGACCGGTGAGTATCACCCCAGGCTAACATACCTGGCGAAGTTACCAATGGAGCACTGTAGACCGGCTGATTATTGGGGATTGGGGCCAGTGCCATTTCATAGGCTACTGATAGTCGATATGATGTTTCTGACTGAGTTGACCAGATATGATTGAGGTTATCTAAATTTATTGTATGCGGAACTACCTGTAGCAGCGCAATTTCTTCATCATTACTATCTGTAATGGTCAGCACAGGATTCTCGTGAAGAATACGCATGACCTCACCGATAAGCCTTAATTCATTTTCACCTTTACTAACATCGCGTGTGCCGGCTCCTTCCGGCTCACTCGACTCATAACCGACTGCTGTAATTAAACAGTTAAGCCGAACATAAAACGGATTATCTGAAGTAACATCTGTTGGAAAACCATCATAATTCAGGTCATAAAAAAACAGATTAAGAGCATTTTCATCTAAGTCTTCAAGTTCTTTTATCGTATCACCAGGATGACCAATCATAATATTTTCGATATTGTCAAACTCATCAATATTATCGAGCAGTAAATTTCTCAGACCATAAGCGGCTTTTGATAATGAACTGGCCGGTAACATACTAAAGCCTCCTCAGGTAGAGACGACTAGAAAGAGAAGAACTGTCACCAAAAGAAGATCGACTTTGTTTCTTTTCAGGCTTACTTTCAGACTCAATAAAAACATCTACCTGCCCTATGCTGACATCTGCAACTGTATTATATCGACTCCCATTTTCAATCTGCGGCGCCTTTCTTTGCTTTTTATTTATTATTGGTAGCATTGTTTGTTCAGCTACTGGCTGCGTAATTTTGTTATTATTTTCTATTTTTTTATTTGATTTTACAGCCAGATGGTTACTCAAGCCCGAATAATCCTGACTTTTATTTTTTTCTTCCGACATTTTTACAGCAAGAGATTTTTCTTTAGCAGATGTTTTTTTTAAATCATTCGATAACACTCCAATAGCGTCATCATTAATATTTTTATTGCCTGATATTATTTTATCTAATTCACTTAGAGAATTGTTTTTTCCATTATCTTTCCTGCTATTATCCGCCTCAACATTATCATCTGATTTATATATTATTTTTTCAGTTTCTTTTTCTGATTCATTCAAGCTCATATACGGCTCTTTAATGATAGAACCATCTTTCTGTTCGCTGCCTTTTGTTAAACCTGTTTTATGCACATAGACAGTATTATTCCTTTCATTCTTCTGCCCTATTTTTTTTTCATCTGTTCGATTAAATATTTCTCTATCTGTATTGTTATCAGAATCATTAACCACGGGATTTTGAAAATCAGGCAAATGATCTACTTTATGACTTCGATACTTATCAATATCATTATTATTTTCTTTTGCATCTTTCATTATTGATGCTGACTTTTCTACATCCGATTTTACTTTTGGTTCGTGATAATATTCTTCGACCTCATTTAAACTAACATCAGATTCTGTTGCAGAATCAACCAGATTATCATCTGAATAAATAGATTGATTAGTAACGGGATACTGACCAGGGTTATCTGTGCTCTCCAGTTTAGATAACTGATAGTCGCGCTCCGAAAATTCATCTTCTCTTTGATGAAAAACGTTATCAGATAACTCATTATCTATTTCATCAGAGTTATTTAAATGCAGATCCGGCTTAATAATGTAAGAATCTATTTGATTAATATCCGTCTGATCACCATTAATATCCTGATTATTATTTTCAGTATTAACTAATTCGACATCTTCAGGGCAAACATCTTCAACAGCAGTTTTATCAAAAACATCTGAAGAACTAATATCTTTATCATCTACAGAACTGACAGATAGTTTTTCATCGTATTGATCTGCTTCACTTGATCCGATACGAGACATGGATAATTCCGATTCAGGAGCATGAGCTTTACTTTCAGCAGCTGATGTAATTTCTATCTGCTGATCATTTACTGACTCAGTCAAGCCTGATTCGTTACGCAATGATTGGTTTGATGCATTATGATCAGACGACTGTCGTGATGAAGTTATCGGAACTCCTAAACCAGATACTTTTTCGGCCGTTTGCGGAGTTTTCGTGGTCTGTCCAGAACGTGCGTCAGCAATTGTAGATCTTAATAGACTCATTCACTGTTCTCCATTTATGCCGAGTAGCCTGATGACCGATTAATCAGATCCAGATATAATCGTCGTCTTTCCTGGGGCAACTCAAGAATTGATGCCTCACTCCAATGATACTGGCTGGCAAGAGTATGAATCTCATCATAAAAATGAATCTTATCGATACCCGTTAAATTTATATGATCAAGCTGAACTTGTTGCTGATAACTGCAATCTGGGCAACTAACCTGTATCTGATCACAGACTGCAGGCGCTAGCTGATCAAGAGCCTGATCAATATTCTCAATTTCAAGCTCTGATAGCTGGTTTACAAATGCCTTTGTTACTTCAGAATCATTTACAGACAGAATGCAATTAAATAAAAGCTCTGCCATAGCTTCATCGTCTGTTAATTCGTGAATAACACTTTGATCATTACCATTAGGTACGCGTGCCACAACAACGTTATCACCAAGCCTGATTGTTGTAATCGGAAAACCATTGTCAGCTAATTTAACTGGCAGACTTGAACGATTGATATCGACATCGAAATACTCATGACATTGCTGGCAACATATTTTTAACCACAGTAAATCATCATTAAGTAAAATGGCCAGTTGGATCAGTAAAAATTTCCGATCGGCAACACAGAGTTCAGAAACCAGTTGATCATCTACTGAAAAACCACCAATCTTATAGAGTGATGCCGATAGCAATCCAGTAATACAATCAGGCCGGTTACTGTCTGACTTCTGTTCAATTAATGTCTGTTCTACTTTACCGGTAACAGGCTTAAAGATCGCTTTTTTGTAAAGCTTACCCGCCTTTGATAAACCACCAGGTAATGTAACTTCATAGCCCTGCACTGTTGAATTCCTTTCATAGTAATGACTTTACGATTCTGTTGGCTCAGTAACTGATGTATCTCTTACCCATCCTTCATGTTCCAGTTTAATTGTCTGTATACCCACCGCGTTAGTGGTTCCAGCATCAAAATCAGGAAGTGACTGGTATTCTGAAACCCAGGCTCTTTTTATTTGATAACTGATAGCGACACTACCCTGAAGATTAATAACATTGATAACGATATCTTTTCTAAAATTTACCAGCGACATTCCAGAATCGCCTTCAATGTTATTAACAAGATTTGCCCAGTTTTCGAAAACTGGATCGTGCGTTAAACCCTGTTCAAGGGTAATTGCTTCATACTTGGTACCCCCCGGTAACTTTCTTACATGAGTAGGATCGCCACCTGTACGCCAGTCAACCGCTTCTGTGGTTTTCTTTAATGCGGTCATTTTTTTCAAACCAGCTACAGGCTGACCATCTATCAAAACCTGAAATTTGAAAGTACGATACGGATCATGACGATGAG
>Ga0316207_10004496_pt1 | contig 12092 bp, 10 predicted proteins | sample 6weekpyrite_MG_FD_204943 | JGI IMG/M metagenome (GOLD analysis project Ga0316207, IMG submission 204943) | Microbial mat bacterial communities from mineral coupon in-situ incubated in ocean water Damariscotta River, Maine, United States -... | ecosystem: Environmental > Aquatic > Marine >... | reverse complement strand
AGCTAAATAAGTCACCCCCATTAATGTATCCGGACGTGTTGTAAACACTTTTACGCTTTTATTTTGTTCGTGAATCTTAAAACTGATTTCAACCCCTTCGGAACGGCCGATCCAGTTCTTCTGCATGGTACGAACCTGTTCTGGCCAACCAGTTAACGTATCGAGTTCATTGAGTAGCTCTTCAGCATAATCTGTAATCCTGAAAAACCACTGAGGAATTTCTTTGCGCACTACATCTGTATCACAACGCCAACACTTACCGTCAATAACCTGTTCGTTTGCCAGTACAGTCACATCGTTAGGACACCAGTTAACCGCCGCTGTTTTTTTATAAACAAGGCCTTTCTCATATAAACGTGTAAATAACCATTGTTCCCAGCGGTAATAATCGGCGTTACAGGTCGCCAGCTCACGATCCCAGTCATAACCTAAACCTAGTTGCTTAAGCTGATTACGCATGTAATCGATATTCTCGCGTGTCCAGTTTGCAGGTGGCACATTATTTTTTAATGCAGCATTTTCAGCAGGTAATCCGAACGCATCCCAGCCCATAGGTTGTAATACATTTTTACCCTGCATACGTTGATAACGGCTGATGACATCACCAATCGTATAATTACGCACATGCCCCATGTGCAGACGACCACTTGGGTATGGAAACATCGACAAGCAGTAAAACTTTTCTTTGCTGGGATCTTCAACCACTTTAAAAGTCTGGTTTTTATCCCAGAATTCCTGAGCGGATTTTTCAATTGACTGATGTTGATATTCTTCGTTCATTTTTTCTGACGACATGGACTCGTGTAACCTGCTGCACTTTATTGTTTGGAGAATAAGCTTTATAAGACCGCTATTTTACGCATTATCCGTTTCTGCGTCAGGCGTTTTTTGTGTTTTATTGGAATAAACAAGCACTGCAAAAAGTAGCACAAAAGCAAAGCTAATAATCGGCCAGTTTCCCCAGCGTACATACGGCGTTGCGCCAGTCCGCGGTTGCACCTTATGAGTAAGCACATAAGGTTCAAACTGAGGCGCTTGAGCAACAATATTACCTTTGTGGTCTATAAAAGCAGAGATACCGTTAGTTGTTGCGCGAATAAGCATGCGGCCTGTTTCAAGCACCCGCATTTGAGCAATTTGTAGATGTTGATGTGGCGCGAGTGAATCACCATACCAGGCATTATTGCTGCCATTTAATAATATGGTTGCTTCAGGTAGCTGTTGAATTAACTCTTCGCCAAAGGAATCTTCATAACAGATAGAAGTTGCTAATGGCTCACCACGCATTTTCAATAGTGGTTGATCAGCCTTGCCACGACTAAAGCTGGACATTGGCAAATCAAAAAACGTTACCAGTCCCCGAATCAAACTTTCAAAAGGTACAAATTCACCAAACGGTACTAAATGTACTTTATGAAATACCCCTGAGTAAGATGTTTTATTCGCTTTATCATCAGCTGAAAAGCTCATCATGCTGGAATAATAATGTTCCTGATCAAGATCCATAAATGGAAGCCCAATGATCAGGTCGGTATCTTTTTGTTTTGCCTCGGCAGCCAATGGTAACAAATAATTCTCATCAATCTGATGATAAAAAACGGTCATGGCATTTTCCGGCCACACCACGACATCACTATCAAGATGCTTTCGGGTTAACTGCGCATAAATATCCATACGCAACTGGATTTTATCCGGATCCCACTTTGTTATTTGTTCCGCATTACCCTGAACAAGACTGACCTTGATGCTCTTATCTTTTGCCTGGGTCCATTCAATATTAGACAAAACAAATCCGCCAATAAAAATAGTAGCGATAGATAACAGAGTATAAATCCGTTTTCGACTATTTGACTGGCAGACAAAATAAAGTAACAAGGCACTAGCAGAGATACTTAAAAAAGAAATACCATATACACCCAATACAGAAGCATAACCAGATAACGGCGCAAAACTAAAAGCATAACCCAGATTCAACCAGGGCATGCCGGTAAACAACCAGCCACGCAACCATTCAAATAATAACCATAAGACAGGAAATACAAACAGCAATTGAAAAGAAAGTTTAATCCGGTAGTATTTTATTAATTTCTGACTTAACCAGCCTTGCATAGCAATAAATAACGCCATATACGCAGCAAAGAGTATTGTCAGTATTACTGCAATCCATGCCGGAGTTGCACCATAAACATGAATGGCAATATATGCCCAGGACACGCCAAAGGCGAAAAAACCAAACCCAAAAATGAAACCTAATTTAAAAGCTTGTACCGGTGACTTATTCAACCATAATATAAATAGTATTGCCGGTGATATAAAGGCAAAAGGTATAAATGAAACGGGGGCAAAAGCAAGAGTTAAACAGAACCCAGCAATTAAAGCGATTAACTGTTGTTGCCAAAAAGAGAGCTCGTTTATTTTTTTTATACTGGCCTGAACATCCATGTCTAGTAAAAATTAACTTTCGGATTCTTCAGTAACAGGTTTTTCTTTTTCCTGTTGAAGTTCATTATTTTCCAGTTCTTCCAGAACTGTTTCAGTTGAATGCGTCACCTCAAGTAAATGAAGACGCCGGCTACTTGCTCGCAGCACTTTAAAATGCAAACCATATTGATCTACCGTCTCACCACGCTTTGGCATATGACCCAAAGCGTTAATCACAATACCACCAATTGTATCAACTTCATCACTTAAAATGTCCGTACCAAAGTGCTCGTTAAACTCTTCTATCGGTGTAATAGCTTTAACAATATTAGTGCCACTGGTGTGTTCCAGAATAAAGGTATCATCTTCAATATCATGTTCGTCTTCTATTTCACCTACAATTTGCTCTAACACATCTTCAATTGTAACCAGGCCAGCAATACCACCGTATTCATCAACAACAATTGCCATGTGATTTCTATTCGCTCTGAACTCATCCAGTAAAACATTTAAACGCTTATTTTCAGGCACAAAAACTGCCGGGCGTAAGATTTCACGCATATTAAAATTACTGGTGTCATCAATATTAATCTGTGACAACAAATCTTTTGCCAACAAGATACCAACAACCTCATCTTTATTTTCACCAATAACCGGAAAACGAGAGTGAGCAGACTCAATAACTGTAGGTAAGATTGCTTTTAAATCAGAATCACGTTCGACTACAACAATTTGTGAACGCGGGATCATAATGTCACGCACCTGCATTTCTGCAACTTGCATAACACCTTCAATCATAACTAATGAATATTGATCTAATAGATTGTTTTTCTTTGCTTCCTGCAAAACTTCAACCAGCTGGTCCTGACTCTTTATGTCATTCTGGAAAAACTGAGTAAGGCGCTCGAACCAGCCGACTGTTACCGGTTCTGACTGCTCTTCATTCTCTGGTGTCGTTTTTAAATCATTCATTACTATTGTCCATATACGGGTTGCGATACCCTAAGGCTGAAAGAATATTAACTTCCATCTTTTCCATTTCTTCTGCATCTTTATTGTTTAAGTGGTCATAACCTAATAAGTGCAATACCCCGTGAACAACCATATGTGCCCAATGTTCTTCTATTGTTTTGTTTTGTTGCAAAGATTCTTTTTCTACAATGGGAGCACAAATAACAAGGTCACCCAGTATTACCTGCTGTTGTTGATCTTTAAATATTTCCGGTACTTCAAACGGAAAAGAAAGCACGTTAGTTGGACTGTTTATTTCCCGGTATTGATTATTAAGATGCTGGCTGTCGGTTTCATCTACAACCCGAATCGACAACGAATAGGTTGTTTCTTTTATTTTATTTAGTTTAATTAATTCAAAAAGCGTTTGCTCAATCCATTCAGACAGAATTCTGTCCTGTGGAACCGTTATATCCGCATAATAACATTCTACATCAAGATATAATGAGAATGTCGACGGAGGTTCTAATGAGTTACTGTTAAGCATATTTTTTCTAACCTTTAAAAATAATTACTTTTCCTGATCTTCACGATCCTGATAAGCGGTTACGATACGTTGCACGAGTGGATGGCGTACCACATCTTTAGGTTTAAAGAAGGTGAAACTTATTTCCTGCACGTCACTGAGCACATCGATCACATGACGAAGACCTGACATTTGTCCCCGAGGTAAGTCCACCTGGGTAACATCACCGGTAACGATTACTTTTGAACCAAAACCAATTCGGGTTAAGAACATTTTCATTTGTTCTATGGTTGTGTTTTGCGCCTCATCCAGAATAATGAAAGAATCATTTAACGAGCGCCCACGCATGTAAGCCAATGGTGCAACTTCAATAACATTTCGCTCCATTAATTTTGCAACATGCTCAAAACCAAGCATTTCATATAAGGCATCATAAAGTGGGCGTAAATAAGGATCGATTTTTTGTGCCAGGTCGCCGGGAAGAAACCCTAAACGTTCACCACTCTCAACAGCAGGACGGGTTAAAATGACACGATCAACCTGCTCCTGTTGTAAAGCCGCTACAGCACTGGCTACTGCTAAATACGTTTTACCAGTACCCGCTGGTCCGATACCAAAATTAATATCATGTGTCTGTATTCGTGATAAATATTTTTTTTGATTCGGACCACGCCCACGGATATTGCCATGTTGGGTTTTAATCGCAACATCTTCAATCACTTCTTCTGGTTCTTTTATATAAGACTCTACACCCGACTGTTGTAATAAAATATTTATCGCTCCCGGATCAAGCTCAACCTTATCGGTTTCTTTATACAGCTCTCGCAATAGTTCTTCGGTTGCCTGGACAGAGTCTGTCTCACCAATTACTTTAAAATTATTGCCCCTGTTATTGATCTCAACACCCAGTCGCTTCTCTATCTGACGAAGATGCTCATCAAACTGGCCGCACAGATTTGCCAGCCGACGGTTATCCGCTGGTTCTAAAGTAATTTGGCTTGATTGGGTCGTTATGCTCAAAGCAGTATTGATATATAAAAGAAAATTATTTAATTCGGAAAGCGACCATCAAAGGTTGAGTTCGCCCTGAAGAGAATTTGGAAATGCCTGTGTGATATTCACGTCTACAAAATTACCAATGATGTCCTGTGTACCTTCAAAGTTTACCACACGATTGTTCTCTGTGCGGCCTGTTAGCTGAGAAATTTTGCTGTTTGCGCTCGCATCAAAATCTACCGCCACGGCAGAATCTGACCCATAAGCAGATAAATCGATTTCTTTTTTCTGCTTTGGTGACAACCCAGTGACCAGTACCCGCTGAGTAGTTCCCACCATTTGACGGCTTATTGCCGATGATTGCTGATTTAATCGCTGCTGTAATAGCGCAAGTCTTTGTTTTTTAAGCTCTAAAGGAACATCATCCTCCAAAGCCTCAGCCGGTGTACCGGGGCGCTGGCTATAAACAAAACTATAAGAATGGTCAAAATTTATCTCGGCGATAAAATCCATGGTATCTTCAAAATCTTGCTCTGTTTCCCCTGGGTAACCCACAATAAAATCAGAAGACATACTGATATCCGGTCGTATTTCACGAAGGCGACGCACAATATCCCGGTATTCATCCGTTGTGTGACGTCTCTTCATTGATTGAAGCAAAGCATTGGAACCGGTTTGAATCGGCAAATGCAGATGACTCACTAATTTAGGCACTTCAGCATAAACCTGAATAAGACTATCGCTCATTTCAAGAGGATGTGAAGTGCTATATCGGATTCGCTCAATATTATCGATAGCCGCAATATAATGAATCAGTAAAGCCAGATCGGCGACATCACCATCATGCGTTTCTCCCCGATAGGCATTTACATTCTGCCCCAATAGGGTCACTTCTTTAACACCACGTTCAGCTAGTTGTGCAATTTCAGCGACAACATCATCGAATGGTCGGCTAAATTCTTCGCCACGTGTATAGGGCACCACGCAAAAAGTACAGTACTTGCTACAGCCTTCCATAATAGAAACAAACGCAGCAGCACCTTCCACCCTTGGCTCGGGCATATGATCAAACTTTTCAATTTCCGGGAAGCTAATATCGATTTGTGATTGCTTCTTTTTTAGAGAATCATCCAGCAAATTAGGTAAACGGTGCAATGTCTGAGGACCAAAGATCAAATCAACATATTTAGCACGTTTTAAGATAGCCTCACCTTCCTGACTAGCAACACAACCGCCTACGCCAATTGTAATATCCGGCTGTTTATCTTTCAGCTTTCGCCAACGACCTAACTGTGAAAATACTTTTTCCTGTGCTTTTTCTCGCACTGAGCAGGTATTGAGTAATAACACATCCGCAGAGGTTTCATCCTGAGTCAATTCCAGGTCGTGCGAAGACTTTAGAATGTCCGCCATTTTTGCCGAATCATACTCATTCATTGCACAACCGAATGTTTTAATAAAAACCTTTTTACTCATGATATTTCTATTACTTGCTCAACTAATTTAATCTCTCCCCAACCGTCAGGGGCGGGCTAAGGTATCACTAAGCACCTCAATTTTCCAGCTCAACATTTAAAATCAGCTAAACTATTACAGTATGACAGGCCTATAAAAAAGCAGGAATATTATGAAATTTTTAAGCTTACTACTCGGACTGGTTATTTTTGTTGCTATTTTATATCAGGGTGTTTTTACTCCTGCCGTGAGTAAACATTCGGTAAAACAACAAAATTCCTCTCCTCCAGCAGCACTACAGACTTTAGAACAGGCGCAGCAATTAAAGCAATCGATTAATACCAATGAAAACATGGACTATAAAAAGAGGCTTGAAAACCATTAATACCACCTGAACTAGTCTTGCAGCGATTCACTCAACTGGTTGCGAAGCTCTTCAAGTTTCTGGTTAATCTCAACACCTTTGTAGAAAGCTTCGTTAGTTCTTGCAAGACAATTTTGGGCAATCGTTAAAACACTTTCTTCCTGGTGTTCAGTTAACCCTAACACAAGCAAGGCTTCTTCAAGCTCTTCCATCATGTCTTCAATCGCAGCTACATTTTGTCTTTGTAATCGGGTAAAAGAAGAGTCCACATCCATCATGGTTGCGCTCACTGTTTCCATGACTTCCTGTTTCTGCATTAAGGAATCGTTTGCGAGTAGCACTTCCACACGTGAGCTAATCGCATCACATAAGGTACCCAGAATATCCTTTAGCCTGCCATACTTTTCAGTATCGTTCACAGGCATGTTTTTAATCAATAACGAAAAAGTATCGTAACTAACAATAGTACGAACACCAAAATCATAAAAACGTGATTGTTTCTTTGCCACCAGCATTATTTCCGATTCAATCGGTGGTAATCCCCCCTGCTCGGCAAACCCTATAGGAACACCATCTAGACTATAAACCTGGAAAGAGCACTTCAGATCAAGCTGCTTGGCGGTCATAAAAATATAATTTGCAAGCTCCCGGAAAGATTTTGCAGAGGTACAGACTTTGTAAAACTCAAGAATTATCCCAATTTCGCTTGAGTAATTCATGGCCTCCATGGCTGTTTTATAATAATTATCCAGCTGCTCCTGTACTTCGATATTCTTCTTGTTTACACGGAGGATGTGCTGAATCTTCAAAATAAACTGATCATAAGCAATCGGTTTAGCAATATACTCATCTGCACCCAACGCATAACCAACAATTAACTCTTCATGGCCGGCCATTTCAGAAACAAATACAAAGGGAATTTTACTCGTTTTTGGATTAGCTTTTACCTGACGACAGAACTCGTAACCATCGAGCTCTGCAAATAGCACCTCAGAAATGATCAGGTCTACCGTGACCTGCTCAAGCATAGACAGTGCTTCTTCGGCACTGTGGGCAGTAATGGTTTTGTATCCCTGTTCTTCTGCGTGCTGACGATATAAATCTAAAACTGTCTCATCTGCATCAACAGCTAAAATCGTTTCTTTTCTTTCCATAGAGGCAATAGCGGCTAAAAATCGGCTGACTTTAAGGAAAAGCCGCTATCGCAATGTTTTAAATCAGGTTTTTAGTCAATTTCTGATTCAGACGCAATTTTGTGAATACTTAAATCTGCGCCCATATGTTCTTCCTCTGCGCTTAAGCGAATACCCACTAACTTCTTAAGGAGTCCATAGACGATAAAGCCGCCAGCTAGGGCAACCGTTATCCCCATCAAAGTACCAACCAGTTGCGACATAAAAGTGACTCCGCCCAAACCACCGAGCGCTTCCAGACCAAAAATACCCGCTGCGATACCACCCCAGGCACCACAAATACCATGTAAAGGCCAAACACCTAAGACATCATCAATTTTCCATTTGTTGTGGCACTGTGAAAATAACCAGACAAATAAACCACCCGCCACAGCGCCAGTTACCAACGCACCAACCGGATGCATAACATCTGAACCAGCACAAACGGCAACCAGACCGGCTAATGGGCCATTATGGACAAAGCCTGGGTCGTTTTTACCTACCACCAGTGCTGCTATCACACCACCTACCATGGCCATTAACGAGTTAAGCGCAACCAATCCGCTGACAGCATCAATTGTTTGAGCAGACATCACATTAAAGCCAAACCAACCAACGGTTAAAACCCAGGCACCTAAGGCTAAAAATGGGATGCTTGATGGCGGATGGGAAATTGTCTGACTACTGCCTTTAGGTAATCTGCGACCAAGTAATACTACAGCCCCCAGAGCTATCCAGCCCCCCATACCATGAACAACCACAGAACCAGCAAAATCATGGAAGTCGGCGCCAAAGTTACTATTAATCCAGGCCTGAATACCAAAGTTACCATTCCAGACAATTCCCTCAAAGAATGGATAGACAAGTGCAACAATAATAAAGGTAGCGAACAACTGAGGATAAAAACGCGCTCTTTCAGCAATACCGCCAGAAACTATCGCTGGAATGGCTGCTGCAAATGTAAGTAAAAAGAAGAACTTAACCAGCTCATAACCATTTTTTTGTGACAATGCCTCGGCACTGTCCATAAAACCCAGGCCGTAGGCAACAAAGTAACCAATAAAGAAGTAACCAATAGTAGAAACCGAAAAATCAACAATGATTTTAACTAAAGCATTGACCTGATTCTTTTTGCGGACAGTCCCAACTTCCAAGAAGGCAAAGCCGGAATGCATGGCTAAGACCATAATGGCACCCAATAAAATAAAGAGCACGTCAGTTGCTGTTTTGATTTCCATGAAGCTTCCCCTTTAGTAGCACAAAGGCCAATTTTTTTATCGTTTTAAGTGTATTGTATTATTTTTGTGCAAAAAAACGTGGATTTGTATGCACTTTTATAGCGCACATTATGCTTTGGATAATAGGTTAAGTAAATGCGAGAATTTACGAAAAGGATAATTTAATACGGACGGCCACGTGGCAAAATAGACTCAAGCGCATCAATAAATAACGGCCCAGCCTGTTTGAGAACATCTTCTAGTACAGACTCATCCAAGCCGGTTCTATCCCAGGCGACTTGTGAGATAGGCTGAATATTAAGCTCCACATCCACATCCAGTTCCTGCTCAGCCATGCCGGTAATGGAATTGGCCAAATGCACCAGGCTAACTTCCATTGCATAGTCATCGGCAGCCTCAGGCTTGTGATGGTAACGTAGAGCATATTCAAGTGAAGCAGGCATCTGCCAGGCTTTTATCAGCTCGCCGCCCACCTCAGCATGATCGAAGCCGATAATATCCTGCTCGACCTCAAAATCCAGCAACGTTTCGGATTTCATTTTTTCCATCACCATCCGCGATTCACTGGGCAAGCGATGGCACAAAATTAGTTTTCCTATATCATGCAGCAATCCTGCTACGAATAAGCGCTCACTGTGTAAAACATTGCAACGATCTGCCAGTAATTGCGCAACCACACCACAATAAACACTGTGACGCCAAAACTGCACCATATTCAAAATATCATTTGGAATTTTTGAGAAAGTTTCAATAGCAGAAGCCGCGAGTACCAAACCACGTAATTCACGTAACCCGATTACCGTTACCGCGCGTGTAACCGTCTCAATTTTAGACGGGAAACCGTAAAAAGAGCTGTTAACAATTTTAAGCAGCCGTGCCGTTAGACCCGTATCCTGACTAATAACCTTGCCAATATCGCCCGCAGATGTACTCGCCTGGTCCATCATTTCGTTAACACGGATACAAACTTCAGGAAGTGATACCAGTCGAACCACACCGGATACTAAATCTGAGGCTTTAAGTCGCTGGCCTTGCTGTTCGGAGTTAATAGATTGTTTTTTCTGCATTGTGGTCACTTTAACGACAATGCGGGAAAATTCTTTAGCCCCAAATACCCCTATTGAGAAGAATTTGACTCATTCGCCAGTCGCTGTAAACCCTGTGCGGCAATCGCCTGAACTTCAGGATCACTGTCTTTTAGCAGCAATTTTAACGTAGTAGCCTGCGTATTCAGGTTCCGGGCAACTTCCAGACGGATATTTGCTGATTTATCTTTTGCTAATTTGGACAATACTTCAGCCGGCACATACTCAAATCGTGCCACCACACTTTTGACTGACTCACTTTTATCGACTGCCAGATGAAGAAAGGTTTTATCGTCTGTTGATAAATTTGTTGCCACAGCTATACGTACTTTCTCGCTTTTATCAGAAGCTAGCTTCAATAAGTCCGCTGGTTTTAATTTGCGATTTTGAGCCAGTGCTTCACGTACATCAGCTGAAGTATCTGAAAGAAGCTTATTGACTTGTGCTGGTGTAATAAGACGTGATCGTGCCATTCGATAACGATTATCGAAACCTTCAGAGGCCAGCGCCAGATTCAATTCAGTGAAACTACTAAACAAGAATATAGTAGCGGTAACAATAACCCATTGTTGTTTTTGCATTTGTTCTAAACCCCATTATTTAGGTAGCCAGGCCATAGCGTCTTTGTTGAGCTCGTACACGCTATAGTACATACCATAAAGCACACACAAAAAATCATTAAAAAACAATAAGGTAAGTGCTAAACTTGTTGCACATCTTCAAATTCCTGCTAAAAATAGAGTGTGAGACAAATTTTGGCAAAACCCAACGTATTTTTATAAAGTTATGTGACAATAAAATCACTCTAAGTTCATCATTTTAATAATAAACCAGGTATGACAGAAACAAATAAGACAAAAGCAAAAATACTCGCCGTGGATGATTCACGGGTAATGCGGCGTGCCATAAGTAAAATCTTATCGACCCAATATGATGTTATTGAAGCTGAACACGGCGAAGACGCCTGGGCACTGCTACAGCATCACGACGATATTCAAATTGTTTTTACCGACTTATCCATGCCCTACCTGGATGGCTATGGCTTGCTCGAGCGTATTCGCACATCTGACAAACAGCATATCTCTGACCTACCCGTTATTATTATTACCGGTAAAGAAGACGATGATGAAGCCAAGATGGAAGCGCTTGAAAAAGGCGCTAATGACTTTATTGCCAAACCTTTTGATAAAGCGCAACTGCATGCTCGCGCCAAATCGTATATCAAGTTTGAACAAACATCTAAAAAATTATCTGAAACGGCAGAAAAACTCGAAAAGCAGGCTGCAGTCGATGAACTCACCGGTTTAGGTAGCCAACGCTACTTTGAAAAATCAGCCGACGAACAACTATCATCATTAATTCGTCATAAAGGACATTGCTGCTTTCTTCGAATAGATATTGATAATTTTAATCAATTGTTTATTAAACACGGCAAACAAATTGCTGATGAAATGATCCAGACCATAGGCCAATGCCTCAATCAGCATGTGCGTAAAGAAGACATGGCTGCACGCGTTGGACTGGCAAAGTTTGCTTTATTCTTAAATCATACTCGTTTAGAAAAAGCTGAAAAATTAGCACAACGTATCATTGATGAGATACCCACTCGCCAGCTAACCAGCTCTAGCTTAAAAGATAAGGGCTTTACCTTTACAGCCAGCGCGGGTCTGTATGAACCAGACATAACAAAAGACAGTGTGTTTAAAGATATTTATGAGAGAACCGAAACCTGTTTATCTCAGGCACTTCAAAAAGGTGGTAATAATCTAGTTAGTGAGAGTGACTTACCGGTACTTGAAATTGATTCCATAAGTCCTATAACTATAGAACAAGCTATTCATTTACTCGAGCAAGGAGAATCTGATGAAGTAAAACCCCATTTAG
>Ga0316207_10004494_pt1 | contig 12097 bp, 8 predicted proteins | sample 6weekpyrite_MG_FD_204943 | JGI IMG/M metagenome (GOLD analysis project Ga0316207, IMG submission 204943) | Microbial mat bacterial communities from mineral coupon in-situ incubated in ocean water Damariscotta River, Maine, United States -... | ecosystem: Environmental > Aquatic > Marine >... | reverse complement strand
TAGCCGTCAACTAAAGGTATACATAACGATCACATAAAGCCCGGTTAGTACCGGGCTTTACGTTCGCGTTAACGTTGTCCAATATCTATTCATATATGAATGGAAACAAATACAAGTTCCCGCAAGTTAAGTTATTTGTGAATTGTACGCAGTCTTAAGTATGCTTATAAACATTAGATAAATACACATTGATTGGGGAATATAAATAATGACTATATATTTTGGTGAAAATAATATCGTTAACGCAAATGACATCGTTTTCGGCACTGCGGGTAATGATTTTATCTCAGTTGCCCACAACTTTCTTAACACTGGTGATAAACCTGGTGAAAAATTGGGCATTAGTGACAGCACTAGCCTCGTTAGGGGAGAGTCTGGTAACGACACGCTTATAGGCGGGCTGGAACGTGATAAACTGCTCGGCGGTGACGGCGACGACATTCTTGTTGGCGGCCACTTTTACTCTGGTGTACTTGAAGGGGACCCTGACCGGGATTTGTCAGAAGAACTTCCTTCGGGCCTCATATATATTGATCGCCCGCAGCCTACCTTGTTCCATGAAATATTAAATGGTGGTTCTGGCAATGATATCCTGATTGGTGGCGGCTGGAATGACCAAGATGAAAATGGCACCGTGGAGCTTTCTGAGCTTGTCCTGGGAACTTTAAGCTTTCAAGAATCCTGGGGGTTTAATAACCAGATATGGGGTGGTTCAGGGGACGACCAACTATACGGCGCTAACGGCTTTGACACCCTTGGCGGCGGCGCTGGTGATGACTTACTGTATGGTTTCGGTGGTGTTGATATCATGTATGGTGGTGCCGGGAATGACACACTGTACGGTGGTAGCGGTGATCCTGAACTGTTCCACAAGGAAGACCCTTCCGAGATTTCCTTCACCATGACAGAAACACTTTATGGTGGCACTGGTAACGACCTTATCTTCGGCGAAGATGGCGCTGACATATTAAATGGTGGTGCCGGAAGTGACACTATTTACGGCGGTGACGGCAACGACACCATAAGTGGTGACAATTATGATTACGCTCCCTCAACCCCAAACTCTAACGACTTTATCTCTGGCGGGGCTGGTGATGATAACATTAATTCAGGTTACGGTGATGACACAGTTATCGGTGGCGCTGGCAATGATACTCTTGGGAGTGGCTCAGGAAACAATATCATAAATGGCAAAAGCGGAGATGATCAAATCTCTACAGGAGCAGGCTCAGACACGGTCATAGGAGGAGCAGGTAATGATACAATTTGGGGCGGCGATGGGGATGATAACCTCTCAGGAGGATCTGGGCACGATACGTTTATTTTCACCTCTGGTGTTGGCCACGACGTAATTACTGACTTTGATGTGTCTCAAGACACCTTTACTATATTTGCATCTGGTGGCGAGCCCTATAACCTTGAAGAATTTCAAGCTGCAGCAACAGCTCAAGATGGTGGTATATTGATTCAATTAAGCACCATTGAGGACACTGTATTCCTTGCAGGTGTGGATATGGCCGACATCGCCAACATGAATATAGTATTCTCAACACTTACTTAGGCGATAGATTAAGTAATTTTACTAGTAAAAAGCCCGGTACATGCCGGGCTTTTTTATATCTAATTCCGCTCAGCAATTCTTCTGTCTACGCTATCCTAAATACTTTGCGACACTAATAGTTACATAACTTATATTGCAGCTTGAAATTGTGTGTATATACACTTATTTTTAGTAAATGCACTTATTGGGGAATATAAATAATGACTATATATTTTGGTGAAAATAATATCGTTAACGCAAATGACATCGTTTTGGCAGGCGGCAGTAATGATTTTATCTCTGTCGCCCACAACTTTCTTGCCACCGAGAATAGATTTGGCGTCGATGATCTATCCAGCTACGTAAGCGGAGGTGCCGGTAACGACACGCTTATCGGCGGACTGGAACGTGATAAACTGCTCGGCGGTGACGGCGACGATATTCTCGTCGGTGGCCACTTTTATTCCGGTGCCCGCGACGGGGATATTGAAAAAGATTTGTCAGAAGAAAACCCCTCGAACTTAATTTCTCCTGATCGCCTTCACCCAACACGTTTTCATGAAATATTAAATGGGGGTTCTGGCAATGATATCCTGATTGGTGGCGGCTGGAATGACCAAGATGAAAATGGCACCGTGGAGCTTTCTGAGCTTGTCCTGGGAACTTTAAGCTTTCAACAATCTTGGGGATTCAATAATCAAATTTGGGGCGGATCAGGGAACGACCAACTATACGGCGCTAACGGCTTTGACACCCTTGGCGGCGGCGCTGGTGATGACTTGCTGTATGGTTTCGGTGGTGTTGATATCATGTATGGTGGTGCCGGAAATGACACACTGTACGGTGGTAGCGGTGATCCTGAACTGTTCCACAAGGAAGACCCTTCCGAGATTTCCTTCACCATGACAGAAACACTTTATGGCGGCACTGGTAACGACCTTATCTTCGGCGAAGACGGTGCTGACAAATTAATTGGTGGTACTGGACGCGACACAATCGACGGCGGTGACGGGAATGATACTATATACGGTGATATTTCGGGACTACATGAAGCCCCCACAACAGATTTAAACACCTATAGTGATCTTATCTCTGGTGGTGCAGGCAATGATACCCTTTATTCAGGCTATGGGGACGACACGGTTAATGGAGGCGAAGGAAATGATTTTATTTACACCCTCCATGGAGACAACACCATAAACGGCAAGAGTGGTGATGACGAAATTACTACGGGAGAAGGCTCTGACACCATCACAGGCGGGGCTGGCAATGACACAATATGGGGCGGTGATGGAGACGACAAACTCTCAGGCGGTTCAGGGCACGATACGTTTGTCTTTGCGTATGATTCAGGCAACGATATCATTACAGACTTTGAAGCCTCCCAAGATATGCTATCTTTAAGCAGTACAGCTACAGGTTTCAATTCCATCGAAGATGTAAAAGCGGCTGCTTCGTCTCAACCTGGCGGCATATTGATTGATCTAGGTGACGGCAACAGTATTTTTCTTACTGGTGTTGGATTAGGTGAAATAGACAATATGAATATTGAACTCATTTCCTATATAGACGATTCAATCTAATTCATACCAACCAAAAGCCCGGTAAATACCGGGCTTTTTTCTATAGAGCGAACTTTTCAAGACTGGCTTTACTTCACCTCCCAAGTTTGGCCGGAATAAATCATGTCTTTAAGGCTACGCTTACCTTTTTGGCCTTCCACTTGCGCGATAACCGCTTCTGTATAGCTCTGCTCGGCTTCGTCAGCATAAAGCACACCCATTGCCATTGGTTCGCCTTCTTTCCCGCCCAGTTCAGCAAGCATCCGTGCCATCTGAAGGTTGCTTTCATCGTGCACCAAAATGTCGTCTCCAGTGATGCCGTTTTCCCCGATTACCACAGCCTCTAGTGCAAAGCTTTCCATATTAAAGCGGATACCTTTGTCCTTTTCCTTGCCAAACAGCATTTTTTCGCCGTTCTCAAGTAATAGCTGCTTGTCAGCGGCAACAGACTTATCTGTGACATTTGCCCAAGTCGCATCGTTATAAACAATGCAATTTTGCAGAATCTCAACGAAGGAGGCACCCTTAAAACCATGTGCCCGTGTGAATACACCTGGCATATGCTTTAGCGCTGTATCAATTGTACGGGCAGCAAAACGCGCCCCTGCACCCAGCGCAAAGCTAATAGGATTCAAAGACGGATCAATCGACCCCTGCGGTGTAGAAGGTGATTTTGTCCCAACATCAGATGTTGGTGAAAACTGCCCTTTGGTGAGGCCGTAAATCTTATTGTTAAACAATAGGATATTGAGGTCCACATCACGGCGCAGTGCATGCAGCAAATGATTGCCGCCAATCGAAAGGCCGTCCCCATCACCCGTAATAAGCCAAACATCTAATTCAGGATTTGCTAACTTCACGCCTGTTGCAACAGCAGGTGCGCGGCCATGGATCGTATGAAAGCCGTATGTATCCATGTAATATGGGAATCGGCTAGAACAGCCTATGCCCGATACAAACACTGTATTTTCACGCGTCGCCCCCAGTTCAGGCAAGGTGCGCTGCATGCATTTCAATATAGCATAGTCACCGCAACCTGGACACCAGCGCACTTCTTGGTCGCTGGTAAAGTCTTTAATAGTCAGTTTTTTGGGTGTGCTGATTTCATTCATCTTCTTCACTCCCTACTCTGAAACTTCAGCGCGGATAGCATCCAGCACTTCTTGAATTTTAAATGGCAGGCCCGACACTTTGTTCAAGGGCTTGGCGTCGATCAGGTACGTATCTCGCAACACAGTTTTCAGCTGCCCGGCGTTCATCTCTGGCACAAGCACTTTATCAAAACCCGCTAACAACTCACCCAGGTTCGCGGGGAACGGGTTCAAATAACGGATATGAATATGGGCAACATCAAGCCCTTCAGCCAGCACCACCTTTACTGCCTCAGAAATTGGTCCAAACGTTGAACCCCACCCAACGACAGCAAGCTTGCCTGAGCTGTTGCCCTGCTCCGTAACCTGCAAAGGAATATCTTTGGCGATACCTGCAATTTTACCAAGACGCGTATCTGTCATCCTTTGGTGGTTATCTGCGTCATACGATATATGGCCGCTATCAAAATCTTTCTCGATTCCACCTATACGGTGCTCTGTGCCGACAGTGCCTGGAATAGCCCAATTGCGGGCTAAAGTTTCTGGATCGCGCTTGAATGGACTAAAGGTATCGCCCTCTTCTGGTGTCTCAACTTGCTTAACCGTAAAAGGTTCAAGTGCATCAAGATCAGGCAACTTCCATGGTTCGGCAGCATTCTGTGTAAAGCCATCTGTCAGCATCATCACTGGGGTCATATATTTCACAGCCAACCGGCACGCCTCAATCGCGACTTCAAAACAATCACCCGGACTTCTGGAAGAAATCACAGGAATCGGCGCATCACCGTTACGGCCATAGATAGCCTGATATAGGTCAGATTGTTCTGTCTTTGTAGGCAAACCTGTAGAGGGACCACCGCGCTGGGCGTTCACAATCACCAAAGGTAACTCGGTTGAAATAGCGAGCCCCAAGGCCTCCATTTTCAGTGCAATTCCCGGCCCTGAAGAGCTGGTAACACCAAGGGAACCAGCAAAAGAAGCACCAATCGCCGCACAAATCGCCGCAATTTCGTCCTCTGCCTGAAAGGTTACAACACCCAGTTCCTTCATGTTAGACAGCGCATGCAGAACCGGCGATGCAGGCGTAATAGGATAGCTCCCTAAAACAAGTGGCAAGCCAGCAAGCTCGCCCCCTTTTGCTAGCCCCCAAGAAAGTGCCTGTGCGCCGGTAACAGTGCGGTAGGTGCCGGGCTGCGTATGTGTTGCGCCAATTTGATAACGCTTAAAAGTAGCTGAAAGCTCTGCTGTTTCGCCGAAGGCATGGCCCGCATTCAAAGCCGCAACATTTGAATTGGCAATTTCAGGCTTACTGGCAAACTTTGCATTCAACCAATCGACAATAGGCTCGCGCTTTCGGGAAAACATCCAAAGCGTTAGCCCCAACGTCCACATATTTTTACATCGAAGTGCTTCTTTATTTCCAAGCCCGAACTCTTTTACGGCTTCCAGTGTCATTTTAGATATATCAAGCTCGATTAGCTGATAATTCTCCAACATCGGCGTGCCGAGCGGGCTTTCATCGTAACCAGCTTTTTGAAGGTTACGCTTAGTAAAAGCACCCGTATCCACAACAAGCAACCCACCTGAACGCAAGTTCTTCAGGTTTACTTTCAATGCTGCCGGGTTCATCGCCACCAAAACATCTGGTGCATCACCAACTGTTTTAATCGACTTGGCACCAAAATTTATCTGGAATGCCGAAACACCAAATGTCGTTCCGACAGGCGCTCGAATTTCTGCAGGAAAATCAGGGAAAGTAGCAAGGTCACTGCCCGAAAGAGCGGTTGACGTAGTGAATTGGCTGCCTGTTAGCTGCATACCATCCCCACTATCGCCCGCAAAGCGAACTACAGCGGATTCCAAAACCTGTACGTCGGTAACCATATATCTTTAGTCCTTTAACCCAGAAAAAGCAGACCTGCGCTTTTCTCTCTATTAGGTGCTTATAACACCCAGCGTTATGTAGTCCTAGCCTGTCTATAAGGCTAGGTAAATTTTCTATTCTTCTCAGAAATTAGAGCTATTTTGAGATTTTTTTTCTAATAAAATTCATATTAACTCGTTAATTTCTCGGATTTCGCATCAAAACGAATTCCTCAGCACTTGATGGATGCACAGCAACTGTTGCATCAAACTGCGCTTTTGTTAGTCCAGCCTTCACCGCAATCCCTATGCCTTGAATAATCTCAGCAGAATCAAGCCCGATCATATGGGCACCAACAACTTTGTCCGTTGCCTTGTCCACGACCATCTTGGTGTAAGCACGTTCACCAGAACCACCCAGCGTATGCTTCATCGGCCTAAATTCAGATTCGTATATTTCAATATCTGCAAATTTTTCGCGTGCCTCTGCCTCTGAAAGGCCAACAGTGCCGATTGGGGGCTGAGAAAACACTGCAGAAGGAATGGCATCATGCTCTGGCGACACAGGAGTGTTGTTAAACTCCGTAAGTGCAAACGCGTGCCCTTCTTTGATGGCAACAGGCGTCAATTGCACGCGGTCTGTCACATCACCAACAGCAAAAACACTAGGAACATTAGTACGGCTAAAGCCATCAACTTTAATGGCCCCGTTTGGTGCCATTTCAACACCAGCATTTTCAAGGCCAAGGCCTTTGGTATTGGGCGTACGACCAGTTGCATACATCACCGCATCCGCCTCAAGTACAGAGCCATCCGTTAATGTCAGTGATACTCCGTCATCTGTTTTTTCAATTGCAGTTACGTTGACGCCTGTTCTGATATCGATGCCTTTTTTACGCATCTCATCAGCAAGGCGGCTCCTGAGGTCATCATCAAATCCACGCAGAATTTGCTCACTTCTATATAACTGGACTACATCGCTACCCATACCATTAAAAATACCGGCAAACTCAACGGCAATATAACCACCACCTACAACAACAACACGCTTTGGCTGCTCCTCTAGATGCAAAGCTTCATTCGAAGTAATAGCGTGCTCAATACCCGGCACATCCGGCATCGATGGCCACCCACCTACTGCCACAAGAATTTTTGCTGCCGTATAGGTTTTATCACCCATCCTTACCGTATTGGGGCCTTCTATAGTCGCACGCCCCATAAGGGTTTCCACACCAGCTCCACCCAAGGTTTGACCATACAAGCCTTCCAAACGATCAATTTCAGCGTCTTTGCGCTCAATCAGTTTTTTCCAATCAAATTTGGTTTCACCGACAGACCAGCCATACCCTTCTGCAGTTTCGAAATCTTCTGAAAAATGGGACGCGTACACCAAAAGTTTCTTCGGAACACATCCCCGAATTACACATGTACCGCCAACACGGTATTCTTCAGCTACCGCAACCTTGGCACCAAAACCTGCCGCAATTCGGCTTGCGCGAACGCCGCCCGATCCAGCTCCAATTACAAATAAATCATAGTCAAATGACACAGGCATTCTCCGTCAAAAAATTCCATCTGCTGCGCTATGTGGCCCTTGACTATTAAAATACCAAGTCAAAGTGACGCTACAAGGCATCACAATAATATGAACTAGGCGGTGGTCCAGTCCTTAAAGACAGAAAAAAGACATTTTATACTAGGCTCTAGTACATAAATAGGCGATGGTCCTCAAGAATATCAAATTATGGGTACCTGACGAATGTCTTTGATTAAAAGCATATACACCGCTGCACTATTAGCTCTTTCACCTATAACCGTCTCTGCCGAAGAAAAACCCATAGATTTTGTCACTATAGGCGACAGCGGATATGAAGGGGCCTGGTATAGTTTTTTTGGTAGTTGGTACATTGTGCGGGCACAATCTTGGGCACCAAGCGAAAGCGGGCTACCAGTCATGGCACCCATGCTTCAACGCTACTGCAAAGCAAACCCTTGCCAATTTGCCTTAATGCTGGGAGATAATATTTATCCTGACGGCGTAGACGGTGTAGACCCAAAAGACGACCAAAAGCGCTTCAATAATGTTTTCATCAAGCCCTTCACCCCGCTTCTGGAAGACAACCCAACTTTCCGCATATTCCCAACCCTTGGCAATCATGACTGGCGCGGCAAGCGCAAAGGGGCATTTGCACAAGTTGAGTTTCTTAAAAATACTCCTCCATTTGACATGCGCGGCCTTTTTTACAGTGTTAAACCTGAAGGCGCAGAGGGAAAGGTTGAGGTATTTGTTATCGACACAGAGATGCTGCTATCCACCCTCACAGTTTATGAAGATCATTTAAATGACGATGGCAGCGAAAACCGCGACCTCACAGACCTTGAAGAACCGGACGAGCACCTTAAACCAGTAACTGATGGTGAGAAAAATCAGATCGAGTGGCTGGAGGCCGCACTCAAATCCTCCACGGCTGAGTGGAAAATCGTAATAGGACACCACCCTCTTTGGTCATCAGGCAGCACAAAATTTGAGCAATCCCACGCACTCAGAGCTGCCATTCTCCCAACACTATGCAGACATGCCGATGCTTATATGGCGGGGCATGAGCACACTATGGAAGTTCATGCTGACACCTGCGAAACTGCTGTACCCAAAGAAGAAGCCAAACCGCTGCTGCATATTGTCTCCGGGGCATTTTCTAAATCGCGGCTTATTAATCCTGGCTTTAAGGCTTACCAGGATCGCACCTACCCACAACTACAAAGCCAATATGCAAAGGGTAAAATCCCTGCGGGTGAAACACATCAATACAAACAGCTTTTTGGCTTTGCCCATATATCTTTACAGGGTGATACAGCCATGGTTCGTATTATGAGCCATACAGAAGATACACCAGCGGCAAACATAGTCACACCAAGCTTTCAGTGCAGCTTCACAAAAGACATTGGTTTTGGGGAAGGTGGCTGCGCCGCACAACTGAAATAGGTCATCAAATAATCTCCTGATAAATACTCCCAACCTTGCGCTTACGAGCGACGGCCTTTATGTTGCACTGCAACAAAGAAACTCAGGAGAATACCTCATGGAACTTAAAGGCAAAACTGCCGTCGTAACAGGCGGGGCCTCAGGCCTTGGCCGCGCAACCGTTGAATATTTTGTCAACAACGGCGCTAACGCTGTTATTTTCGATTTAAACGACGAACTTGGCGCAGAGATGGAAGCGACACACGGCGGTAAGGTTGCTTACTTAAAAACGAATGTTGCTTCTGAGGACGAGGTTAGTGCTTCAATGGCTTCTGCCAAGGATAAATTCGGCACCATAGATATTGCTGTGAACTGCGCTGGCATTGGTACACCGCAAAAGGTGTTGGACCGCGAAGGAAACCGTAACCCTCTATCCTATTTCCAAAAAATCATCAGTGTGAACCTGATTGGCACCTATAATGTGCTTTCACATGCTGCTGAGGCAATGCAATCCAACACACCGAACGCAGACAGAGAGCGCGGCGTAATTATCAACACAGCCTCTGTTGCAGCATATGAAGGCCAAATAGGACAAGCAGCATATTCAGCCTCAAAAGGTGGCGTTGTCGGACTTACGTTGCCAGTAGCGCGTGAACTAGCGCGTAGTGGTATCCGTGTCATGACCATCGCACCTGGCTTCATCCACACACCGCTGTTTGATGGCCTACCTGAAGCGGCAGTTGAGAGCCTCACACAGCAAGTTGTGTTCCCAAAACGCCTTGGACAACCAGCGGAATATGCAAAACTTGCTGGTCATATCGTTGAAAACGCCTACTTAAATGGTGAGACAATCCGCATGGATGCGGCTGCGCGAATGGCGCCAAAGTAAGGTAACAGAAAAAGGAAGAATCATGGGGCCATTAAAAGGTGTTCGTATCATCGAAGTTGTTGGTATTGGACCCGGCCCCTTTGCGGGCATGATGTTCGCAGACATGGGTGCGGAGGTGATCGCCGTTGATCGCCCCGGCCCACCTAGTCCCATGGACTTGAAGGTTGATGTTAATCGCCGTGGAAAGCGGTCAATAGCAATTGATCTTAAGTCAGACGACGGTAAAGAAGTTTTCCTAAAACTTTGCGAAACTGCCGATGCCTTGTTTGAGGGGTACCGCCCTGGCGTAATGGAAAAGCTAGGCCTTGGCCCTGATGACGTTGCCAAACGAAATCCAAAGCTAGTATACGGCCGCATGACTGGCTGGGGACAAACAGGCCCTTTAGCTCACACAGCCGGGCATGATATCAACTATATTTCCCTCTCAGGTGCTCTTCATGGCATTGGCCCTAAAGATGCCCCTCCGTCAGTGCCATTAAACCTGATTGGCGATTATGGCGGTGGCGGCATGATGCTCGCTTACGGGCTTGTATGTGGCATACTAGAAGCCAAAACCTCAGGCAAAGGCCAAACTGTAGATGTCAGCATGGTTGAAGGCTCATCCGCGTTAATGTCTATCTTTCACTCGCTGATGAAAAATTTCCGCTGGGCACCAGCGCGCGGTATTAACTTGCTCGACGGCGGGGCACACTTTTATGGCACTTTCGAAACCTCAGATGGCAAACACATCAGCTTCGGCGCTATTGAACCACAATTTATGCAAGTGTTTATAGAACGAACCGGACTCGATGAAAGCTGGATGCAGAACCACATGAATCCCGGAGAGTGGCCGCGCCTAAAAGAAGAACTTACCACCCTTTTCAAGAGCAAAACACAAGACGAATGGAGCACTCTACTGGATGGAAGCGATGCTTGTTTTGCCCCGATCCTGCCATTCTGGGAGGCACACACTCACCCCCACAATGTCGCACGGGATAGCTTCATTGAGGTTGATGGCATGATACAACCAGCCCCAACCCCCAAATTTAGCCGCACTGCCCCAAAAGTGCAGCATGGTCACGTAGAAAAGGGGGCAGACACCGATGCTATTTTGAAAGAGCTTGACCTGTTATAAACAGTAAAGCTGCCCTTCAACTTTAAAGTTCCAAAATCCTATCTATATCGGGGGGAAGTTTTTTAGGCTTTTCTATCAGTGAAAGCCCGATAAACAAGATCATTGATGTTAACATCGCAATAAAACCAGCAGAGATATTGTACGGCATTTTATACTGCATCAACTGCACGATGAAATTGATCAAAAGACTGGCCGTGATCGCAGCTACTGCGGCCCTAGCTGATGCCTGCTTCCAGTTGAGGCCTATCAAAACAACCGGCACCAAAGCGGCAGCAAAAGTACCCCATCCAAATGCCCCCAAAAGCGCCACAAGCTCACCGTTTTCGTAATAACTATACAAAGCAAATCCAGCAGCGATTGCTGATAGGACAACCGTAGCAGTCCGCGCCCAGAAAAGCTCGTTATTAAGTGACCGACCCCTTATTGCTTTGGGAATATCGTGAATAATCGCCGCGGCCCCAATATTAAGGAAACTATCCGCCGTAGACATTATTGCCGCAAAAAGCCCGGCAAATACAATACCTGCCAACAAAGGGTGTGCATAAGTAGTTAGAAAAGCAGGAGCTGCCTCATCTGCCGCACCCAACGGTAACCCCACATCGCCAAGCACAAGTGCCCGCATAACAACACCAACAGAAATCCACAGCATTGCCGCAATAACATATCCAAAGACAGTAATTGGCAGAATAAGACGATTATCCGATAGCTTGCGGTTCATCATCATCTTGGTTGCCACGTGAGGTTGGCCTGCTAAGCCAAGACCAAAAAGGAAAAACCATGTCAAAGATGCCATTGTACCAAGCGTACCAAACGGCATTATATCTTCACCATCATTTGCCAACAGGATACTACTGGCTTCGTTTAGACCGCCGTCAAATACATGCGCCGCAGTAATCACCACCAGTGCGCCAGATATTATCATCACAATACCTTGCACCAGATCAGTATATACAGATGCGATAATTCCGCCTGTTACACAGTAAAATACCAACACAAGGGTTGAGACTATCACGCAAGCAAAAAGGCTGACCCCCGCAAACATCTCAGTGCCCGTCAGCAAAGATTGCAGCACCAGC
>Ga0316207_10004493_pt1 | contig 12102 bp, 4 predicted proteins | sample 6weekpyrite_MG_FD_204943 | JGI IMG/M metagenome (GOLD analysis project Ga0316207, IMG submission 204943) | Microbial mat bacterial communities from mineral coupon in-situ incubated in ocean water Damariscotta River, Maine, United States -... | ecosystem: Environmental > Aquatic > Marine >... | reverse complement strand
TATGCTTATTAAATAAAAACTATTCTCTATTTTTACAACTCTTGCTCCGCGAAGGTAAATAGAACCTTTAAATATCACTTCATCTGTCTGTTTTGATATAAACGAAAATTTTGTATAGTTTTCCGAAAAACCATTGGTCTCAACCTCAAACGGTAGTGTCTCGCCAAGATCTTCTCTCATTGATGGCGTAAATGAAACTACGCGATTAGGAGTAAACTCCACGTCAAAATCATTATAAAAGCCTATCTTATTGATTTCATTTTTTTCTATATTTCCTACAATCTGAGCAGAGCCATTATTACTGTGAACAACAATTTCATTATCCACATTTTTTAGATCAAGCGATCTGTTTTTCCTGAGTTTATTTATTTCATCGACAAGTGGAGGAGAATGCTTTTGCTTATACACAGGAAAATCAAGCTCAATTGCTGAACCTGTCTGCTTATCTACCGCATACCAGTTTTCTTTTGATGGGATAACATGCTGACTTATATCAAAAGGCCTGTCCTCTTCCTGCATACCAGGAACATACTGCCTTAATTCATCATTTGACCACATTGCTATAAATATAAGCACTGCTGCTGTACCGGTAACTTTTAGTGCCCCGACCGTTAATGTGGCATTATGTACACCACCAAGAAATCTGTATAACAACGCGGATACAGATATACCTAAAAATATAGCTATTATTGGTGGTGGTACTAATATCGGATCATCCAGATACCATAATGCTGCCAATATGGGAGATAATAGTAATGTGATCACAATCGAGATCACTATAACTTTGTCTTCAGATGTAAATGATCTTACAATGCGCTCCTCTAAACTCGGCTCCGGCATTCCTTACCTCTTTTATTTTTTATCAGACTTTTTAATTACCTAGTATCGTAATATATTACGTCGTAGTATTCTATATAATAGAAAATGCATGCCTTACTAAAGATTGCTTATAAAAAGTTATTTTCTGAATGGTAATTCACATGACTATTGATATATACGTGATATATAACTTGTATAATGGCTGATATTATCTTCAGCTGATGTATTCCTCTTTTTTTAACCTACCACTCTCCTAACTATCGCTTTCCCTAGCTCGGATGCTAGTGTTTTACCATCCAGCCTCATATCTATTTGCAAGTTGTTAAATGCTATTCCAGCATATTTGCCGCTAACATTAAGTTTTATACTTTCATTAAGCTGGCAAATATCAAGATCGCTTTCAAAGCGAACACTTATCTGGCTATCAAATAAAGGACCTTTTTTATCACGCTGCCAATGTATACCTCTTTTTACTGGTTCCGTGAACCTACTCATGCCATCCGTTAACCAGGTAGTGATTTCTTGACCTTTTAACAATGCTGTATAAAAAATAATATATGGGCTCCATGTTACTTTATAGATAGCCTTCTCTTTCTTTTGCATATCTTTTGCCCACTTCAGGTTTTTGCTAATGCTACTTTGAAGAACAATCTGTGCTTCAGCAATTGCCTGCCTATAAACCGCCTGCTGTAGATTCGCTTTAAACGAAGCTGACACTTTCATTTTACCAATTGTTGAACGTGCAAATGTGCCAGTAGTTATTTCAATTGCAATTTCATTTCCACCAAATAGTTTTAAATTCGTTTTTAGTCTAAATAATTCATGTGTGATACAAAATTTATCCGTTACCTTAACCGCGTTGAATAAGTCTATATCAGCTAAACCATGGGCATTAAAGTCTTTTTCTTTCAGTGAAACACAAACATATCCATTTAATGTTAAGGCCGTTATTCCAGGAAACAGGTCGGCTTGACTTTTGAATGAGATCTCATTTGTTTTTAAAGTAATTGCACCTGATACTATATCGCCATTATTATCACTTAATACACCCGTACCTGAAAAACCATTTGCTTCTGCTTTTTTTTCTATCTCACTATCGGTTATATATACTGCAACTGTACCCGTAATCTGGCAGGTTAAACTATTGAGTAATGTTGTTTTTATATTAACACCAGCTGAAAAGCCACTGCCTTCGGCCGTTATCAATGCAAATTGCCCTTGATACTTTATAACTGACGATAAAGAGGTTACCCCTTCAAGTGCAAATATAATGCCTTCTCTGCTATCAGCTTCATTATGACTAACCGTTGGTGTAGGGACCAGAGCCAGAAAGTCTTCTTTGCCTTTTTTATCCAATCCTATCAGTCGGTTCTTTCTTTTTGTTTTTGAACTTGCCCAAGTCAAACCGTCTTTGAATTCTTTTCTTGTTGTTGCTACAAATATCGTACTAAATTCTAGTGGACCAAAATTCAATTCGATATCCCTACACCTGTATTCTAGCGGGATACTTTTTATCATTTCTGTTATTGAAAAAAACTTAATGCCATTCATTGCGTGAACAAATAGTTTATACGGGTCAACCTCTAACAAATTCTTTTCTTCAGATCCATATTTTTCTTTACCAAAAAATGCTGGTAACTGAAAATATGTTTCAGTTATATCTGTATGTATTTTTATCGGTCCGTCATCCGGCAAATGAAAGCTAGGCTTAGTAATGAAGTCGTAGTAATACCCAACCGATGCTAACACCTGCATAAAGTCTTCCATTTCTGGGTAAAATGACACGCCGGCTCTCACTGCCAGACCTGTTGGGTCATGACTCTTAACTGCCAGCTCTTTGTAAAAAAGAGGAATCGGGATAGGCACTCCGGTCTGATAAACGATGAACATAGATAGTTCATCAATAATAGTTGTCTGACAATACGCCTTACTATCTGGGAATATTTTTTCAGCCGTACGATTATTTGCGGCAGCAACTGATGCAGCTAATGCTGGCAAATTAAAGACATCGATATCGGCAGTCAGCTTTAATAAAAAGAGAGATCCACCAAGTACCGGGCCAAAACTTACCTTTTGGATTTTTATACCCATCAAATTTGGCTGACAAGGTAATAATAACCAAAGCCCATTTGCTCCAATATCAACATCAAATGTTAACGAGCCACTGGCATCGACGTTGACTTCAAAATGGAGTTCATCTGGTATCTCAGCCTCAAGATAATCTATTAATCGTTCTGGCAGCCCAGCTACTGTTTTTGCAATATCTTCTATGCCTTTCTTCATAAAACCAGGTAATGAAAAGTCAGGATCTACATAACTCCCCATTAATTCTATATACTCTATTAAACCATCTCCTATCATTTCACCATTACTAAATAGTTTAGGCTTTTGCGGTAATAGTGGGATTTTATCTGGTAAAAACTCACTTATTTGTTTTAAATTATCACCTAACAACGCTTTGATTGGTGCTAACGGTATACCTAACTTGTTCTTTTCATCCTGCTTAAAACCACCTCTAAATGTAAAGGCACCGGTGGCACTGGCATTAAACTCTGGCACATCTATTTTTATACAACCTGCTTCTCCGAAACCCCAGTTCCAATACTCTCTATTCGTTTTGTCATCTGTATTTATTGCAAAGGATTTAAATGGTAATTGAGTAACAGAAAAGCTTGCACTTACTGACTTTTCTATCACGCCGACTGAAAACTTACCTTCGATAGGCGTCTGTACTGTAAATACTTTTCTTACCTTTTTATCCTCTGTTTTGCCAAACATTACTTCATTAATGTTATCTGGCAATGTTATCGAAGGATTAAACGAAAGGTATATACCACTTTTAAAGTCGACATGTATAGCCAGCTCATTAATATCCACTAATAGATTATTAAGCTTTTTCTTACTAAGAGGTAACTCAGGAACCAGAACAGGTATTCCACCAAAGACTTTATTAATTGATATTTTTAATTCATTGTTTGATATGCTAATTCTACTTTTTTGTTCTTCTGCAGGCAGCACAGTCTGTATTAATGCGGGGAACCCTGTCAGACTTGCTTTACAACTACCTTCCAGCCTCCATTTTTTATCTTCACCTCGTATAATACCAATTGCTGCACTGTGTATATTTGCAACAGGGTCAAGGTCAATCGCTTTACTCATAACCTGTGGGAGTTTTATTGGTAATGGCTGACTCGATTTTATTGAAAATTTCAGCCCCCTGCCTTTTTCATCAGATTTGCCTTCGCTTAGCTCTCCAGCCCGAAGATTACCTTCTATATCTATACTTTGTTCTTTATCAACTTTGATTCTGAAGTTTGCGCTGGCACTAAATGTAAAGTCTTTGTTATATCCGCCTTTTTCTTTCTTTTCAGCCGTTAGCAATAAACTTATATTGCTTGCACTTAATGACACGCCTTTTTTTACCGTTATAACATCGATTTCTTTCGCTTCATTTTTACTTGTTCTCTGCACTGAACAGAGATTTAGCCTGTGTAATTTATTTACTTTGTCTTTGCTATAACCAACAGACAACTCAACAGAGTTCTTATCTAGTATATTTATATTAATGTTGCCGCCGACTGACCAGACTGATGCATTATTTGTATATGTAAATTTGTAATTATTAACACTGATACCAGATATTATCTCTTGTGCTTTAGTATATTTGGCAGAAAACTCTGCTGATAATTGATAGCTCGTATGCCCTGCTAACGCTTGTCTACTAATACAAAAAACAACTTTACTAGCCGGTAACTCCAGCTTATTCTCACACAGCACAATGTTACTGCTGCTAAGATTTGCACTGAAACTAAAGACTCCTTTTAATGGTTCTATTTCTGCAGCTATTTCATTAAACTTTATATCAGGTAATAATGGCATGTTTTCGAATACTGGCATTTCAAAACAATTACTTAGTGCCGCTAACAACTCCGTTAATCTCAACTCATACAACCTACCTTCATATTTCCACCTCGTATCAGTACTCCTTAGCCTATGACCCGATAACAGCATCTGTGTTGTATCAGTAAGTGACAGCAACCCTGATAGATTTATATTTACCACCCTCTCAGCAACATCACCTTCCATATATACATTTGCCATGATTCGTTTTAAGCTGGCGTTTGCTATCAGTGGCAGCTCTGTTTCCACAACAATGCCGACTTCTGCATAGTTAATACCTATTGATGGTTTATATCTAAAATCAAGATTTGTTACTAATACATTATTTAATGCTATTGGCAATAACTCTCTAAAATCTGTAATTGCGATAATATTTATTATGTCATCCAGACTTACTGTTTCTTTCTCTGTATCCAGAGAAAAACTCCAGAAACCGTCTTGATCTGGAACTTCAATATCAAACTCTATAGAACCAGCATTACGACTTACTTTAGCTGATATCCCTATGCAAAGACGTTCATTATTAATTGTTTTGAATGTTAAACTGTTTATTTCAAAATCGAAGGGTAAGCCTATATGTCGCCAATTAAATGACTCAATGAAACTTAATGCTATTTCAGCCTCTATCAATTTTTTTTCGATAGATATTATTATTTTAACGTCAACGCTGTCGTTACCGTCTATCTCTATAAGCCCATTAATTATAATATCCTGACCATCTGAACTTACACCCGAAAATGCTTCTCTTAAGTTTACTTTATCTAAGCTAATACCCGCCCTTATAATGCTACTTAGCTTTTCCAATGGTTTGCACTGTGCAAGATCAAGCTCCCCATTGATTATTTCCCTATCGATAGATTCTTTAATATGTTCAATTGTGTAATTTGTCTTTGCAAGATTCACCATTTGAACACCACCTTTAGTTTATCTCTGGCTTTATTTCTACTCGCATCATCATTCTTGTCAATTTCATCCATTATAGAATCATCAACACCTAATATTTTCAATGTATCTCTTGCTGTTATTCTCAATCTGTCATCAGATGAAATTGCATTTTCAATTAATACCTTGATTGTTGTTTCTCTATTAAACTCTGTCTTTAAGCTTAAAATTTCTTTTATGCTTTTCTTTGCTACTTTCTTCGCTGCAATACCTGTTGCTATATTTACAACCATACCCGGTGCAATAAGTGCAGGCCCTAATGCCGCTACAACCATTGTTGCAACATCTTGCCCCATACCAACGGTTATCACTGATAACTCACTTGTAAGCTTTGCTACATAAAAATGCGCACTGTTTTCAATGGTCTTTTTTAATTTATCGTTTGTTTGATAACTGTTTGCAATAGCCATAATTGCTGAGGCTTTTTCTGCATACCTTACGGCTACTATTGCATTTGGGATCTTTGAGATTAGGGGAAGTGTTGTAGCCGCTAATGCCGTTGCTGATACCTGTTTACCAGTATTTTTTGACCATTCCTTTAGTGTTTCCTTACCAAGGTTAATCAGATCCTCTCTATCCCTTGCTTCAAGTGGGACATAGCCTTTGTTATTTTTAGTTATTTTTGCAATTAATTGTTCAGGGTTTTCTGACAAATCGACCAGATAGCCAATTTTATAAGCGACACGCTCAGCAACTCTTTCGGCAGGTTCTTTTTCATCATCCCAGTAGTCCTTCGGGAGTAGTGGTGTTGAATCATCTTCGATATCATTTAAAGCGGCGTCCAGCACCATTGCGGCTTGCTTTCCCATGTAGATTCCTTTCATTTTTCATTATTACCATCATATGATGGTTTATCAAACCATCATAATTAGCTATATCAATCTGTAATATAGATTTAATTTATCTCAGCTTGGTCACTTTTATTCTTTTAATCTTGTAATAACGAGGCTATTTTAGGTCTCTTTCTTAACTGTTCCTCTCTCTTCTCAGCAAGCCACTGATGCAATCTAATAACTCTTTAGACGTAACAGGTTTGTTTAAAATTGTTTTATAGAGATCTTTAGTGGCGACTGGTATTTCTTCAAACTCCATGAAGCCACTTATTAACTGAATCTTTATATGTGGATACAACATTCTTATTTTTTCAGCGAGCACATTTCCATCCATGATCGGCATAATCACATCTGATAATACAAGATCAACTTTTTCTTTCTCTAAAATAGCAAGCGCTTCCACACCGTTTCCTGCTTCAAAAACCTTGTAACCTTCTTGTTTTAAAATACTACTACTAAGCTCACGTAAAGCGCTCTCATCTTCCACAACTAAAATTGTTTCATTTCCTTTTACACCACAGGTATCGTATTCTTTATCTTTCTTTTCAATATTTATATCGGTTATAAATCGCGGTATTAATATTTCAAATGTTGTCCCCTTGCCTACTATTGAGTCCACGATGACTGTGCCATTGTTATTTTTCGTAAAACTATACACCTGGCTCAGTCCCAGGCCATGTCCTGCATCTCGTGTTGTAAAGAATGGATCAAATATGCGTTCCTTTGTTTTTGCATCCATTCCTTTTCCATTATCCGACACTACTACACGGATATAGTCACCTGCCTTTAGGTCATAAAACTTTATATCTTCATCTTTAATCACAACATGATTTGTCGTTATTATTATTCTTGAATTCTGCTGTCCTTCATACATTGCGTGCATCGCATTAATACACAGATTTAAAATGACGTCTTCGAAGTCACTCTTATTGACTAATACTGGCCATATAGTTTCTTGCAGCATTAATTTCAATTCTATTTTTGCTGTTAAGCTCTTTTCAAGTAGATCTTTTTCAGCAAATAAAAGATTATTGACATCACAGCTCTCTCTTTCAACATGCTTATGCTTTGTCAGTGATAAGAGCTTTTTGGTTATATTCGCACCCCTTAAACCGGCAGTATTTATCTGATGCGCATATCCTGCCAATTTTTCGTTATTATCTTGTTTCAGCTTCATCTCAAGCTGCTCACCAAAACCTAAAATAACCGCCAGTATATTATTAAAATCATGTGATATTCCGCCAATCAGCTGGTTGACTGTATTCATTTTTTGACTTTGTAAAATCTGTTCTTCATAACCACGCTGTTTTTCTTCTGCTTTTTTTTGTGTTTCTAGCATATGGTTTGCAGTGTAAGCAATACGACTAAATTCATTATATGTAAATCTATCAGTATCAATTGGATCTGAATCATTGCTCATCTTTTCAAAAAAAATGAGTAACCTCGCCAACTCCGAGTCTAATTCTTTTGCACGTTTCTTTGACAGGACAAATATCATGCCTATAGCTATGAATATTGTTGCTACTATTATAAATATCTGTATGAATAACTCTCGTTTCAATTCTTCTTTTTGAGCTTCTATTTCTCTATCTACATCATCTGTATATACCCCTGTACCGTAATACCATCGCCATTCTGGAACTACTTTTTGATAAGCTATTTTTGGTGCCGCTACTTTTGTGCTGAATTTCTTCCAGCTGTACTTGAAATATCCATCCCATTTTGGGTCTTTGGCCAACTGGATAATTTCATGTGCCACACGTATACCATTTTCATCTTTTACATCAATTATATTTTTACCAATTATCGATGGGTTTCCCATATTCATCATTACGACGCCATCAAAATTAACAACAAATATGTAGCCCTCCTTCCCAAATCTAATTTTTCCTATTTGTTCGAGGATATTTTTCTTAATTCGCTCCTCAACATCAACGACATAATCACCTGTACCAATTAACCAGTTAAAGGGCTCAAACATCTTCACAAAAGACACCTTATCGAATAATCCATCACGATCTGGTTTTGACCACTCATGGTCATAAAACCCTTCTTCTTTTTGTTTTACTATATTGATAAGTTTCTTTATAAAGTAGTCACCTTCTTTTGTTTTAAACTCAAGTAGACTTTTGCCTTCAAAATCTGGTGTAATTGGACTCAGCCTGCTAACACCATCAAGTGTAATCGCGTAATTGTATCCCCGCCCATTAAAAAATCTACTTGGCCGTAACGCTTCAATAATGATACTTTCTAATTCTGCACGGGTTTTAGTATTTTTATATCTTTTATAGAGACCAGTTGCTATTTTGTGAGCTTCATAGACGCGCTCTTTGATGTCTTTCCTGATTTTGGTATCCAGTTTTGATCGGCTAAACTCTATCAGCTCCTGGACCCTTAACACTTCCCGCTCAATCGTCTCTTTCTGTGAAGCAAGTGTTTTTTCTTCTAAAGCTTTACTGTCTTTTGAAAATTTTGAAATTGAATAAATGCTTATTAAGCTTGCGACAGCGAGACCTGAGAGAATAATAAGAATAAGTGTATTTGTTCTATAGGTTGAAACAACGCTTTTCTTATTTTTTGACATCATGGAAAACACTCTCAATGTAACTTCTTACGACAGCCCATCATAGTTATAGAAATTAATTATTTTGCATACCACTATCAATCATCGCTGTGATGCATCCATTAGTGCGTACTTATATGAGATGAATGTATTGCACGTGCTCAGGATCACCTTTTATGCTTATCTATGATTATTCTTTGTTCTTTACAGGGCGTTTCCAGCCTCTCATTTCTTGTTGTTTAACTCTTGTTAATACTAATACTTCATCGGATGTATCTTTTGTTATGGTTGATCCGGCAGCTACTGTTACCCCTTCCCCTATTGTTACAGGGGCCACTAACTGTGAGTCAGAGCCGATAAACGCATTATCTTTTATGATTGTTTTGTGCTTGTTAGCACCATCATAATTACAGGTAATTGTGCCGGCTCCAATATTTACATTTTTACCGACATCAGAGTCGCCAACATAACTGAGATGATTTATCTTTGAGCCTTCACCTATGATGGCTTTTTTAGTTTCTACAAAATTGCCCACTTTTGAGTTAGCGGCTAACTCTGTTCCTGGTCTAATTCTTGCGAATGGCCCGATCTCTACCTGTGTACCAATGACTGCATTTTCAATTATTGAGTATGGTTTTATGATGGTACCGGCTGCAATGGTTGAATCACTAATCACACAACCCTGTCCAATCTGAACAAAGTCTTCGATAGTGACTTCACCACTTAATGTAACGTTTGTGTCGATAAATATATCCTGCCCTACTGATATATTGCCACGCACATCAATTCGATTTGGGTCTGCCAGTGTTACGCCACTTTCCATTAATTTTGTCGCGTGCTCTAACTGATATATTCTTTCCAGCTCGGCGAGTTGCACCCTGCTGTTCACTCCTGCTACTTCATGTTCATTTGCTGCAAAGCAGGCTTCTATTTTTTTACCTTCAGCAACCGCTAAACCAATTACATCAGTCAGGTAATATTCACCTTGCGCATTGTCATTATTGATCTTCGCTAACATATCTCTTAGCAAATCGGCCTTTAATGCCATTATGCCAGTATTCACTTCTGTGATATGCAGTTGCTCGGCATTAGCATCTTTTTGTTCAACGATACATTGTACCTTTTCATTTTCATCCCGCACAATCCGTCCATAGCCCATCGGGTTATCAAGCTTTACCGTAAGCAGCGCAACTGTTTCATCATCTACTTTATCAACTAGATTTTTTAATGTTTCTTCAGAAGTTAAAGGAACGTCTCCATAAAGAATAAGAACCGTGTCTCTCATAGATAAATACGGGAGTGCATGGTCAACAGCATGGCCGGTGCCAAGCTGTTCTTTTTGTTCTGCAAAATGACAATTAAAGTCTTTGCAGTTATTCAGTAGCATTTCTCCTTCATGGCCATACACAACACATACGCTTTCTGCGCCTATACTGATTGCTGTGTCATAGACATGATTAACTAAAGGCTTGCCTGCTAATTGATGCAGTACTTTTGGAAAGGCAGATTTCATTCTCGTGCCTTTACCAGCTGCCAGGATAATGACACTCAAAGGTGATAGAAGATTGGCCATATTGCTAATACTCTCGTTAAATTTTTTTATAAGTTTAACGTAAATAAGTCTTAAACCACAGTGGGCTTTATGATTGTGTAAAAGAATATAACAATTTAATACTATGCTGTTTAGCTTAGGCATAAAAAAGGCCTGCTTTTAGCAGGCCTTTTTATAATCGACTTATTATCAACTAACAGATAAAAACTACTTTCTCCTGTTTTTTAATAAATCGATCACTTTACGCCTTCTTACAAAAGCGTGAAGCAAGACAAATAGCCCTAACAAAGCCGGACTCATTGAACCACCGCCACTACTATCGTTTATTTCAATATTTAATCCTACTGGACTTGTACCAGCCGCTCTCTCTCGTGTATTCGAGACACCATCATCATCGGCATCGAACACTAGATTTGCTGGAATAAGCGTCTCATCAGTTTTGTCTCCTTCTTCCCCCCAACAAATCACTTCATCACCATTCAATGCACAATTATGGTAATCATTAGAGCTTATTTGGATTGCGCTTGTAATGCTGTCAGGTACGCTAATTTGGTTATCGTAATTACTGCCCCAACAAACAACGCCCGTATCATCTAACGCACAAGTATGATTTCGACCTACTGTCACTTGACGAGGATTCACCAACTCAGGTGCATCTTGTTCTCTGCCCCAGCACTTAACGCCGTTATCATCCAGAGCACAGACTTGACGATTCCCGGCACTGATTTGCCGTGGGTTTTTCAGATTTGGTACTCTGTCGTCGGCATAATCATCACCCCAACATACCACCTGACCACGGACTGTTATTGCGCAGGTGTCTTCCTGGCCGGCACTTATTTTCACCGCTTTCAGACCTTCTGGTGGAGATGACTGATCATCGCCATCATCACCCCAGCAAACCACTCCCGTGTCATCAATAGCACAGGTATGATAATCACCCGCACTAATTTGGCTAGGGTTAGTTAATACTGGAGGCGTTGACTGATCATCGCCATTCTCTCCCCAACAAACCACACCCGTATCATCAATCGCACAACTGTGATATCTACCAGCCGTCACTTGTACCGGATTGCTTAGTGATGGCACGCTAGTTTGGCCATACGTATTTTCACCCCAACACCTAACCTCATTTTCATCTAATACGCAGTTATGATAACCACCAGAGACTACCTGATAGCGACTGACCAGTGGATCTGAGCCGGAATCTATTTCTTCTTTATCCCATATGCCATCCAGATCTGTATCTCTTGCTAATGGATGAGTGCCATACTTTCTTTCATCCAGATTATTAATGCCGTCGCCATCAATATCACTATCAACGGTGTTATCAATACCATCACCATCAGAGTCCTTAGTTCTGGTCGCATCATTCGGGAACGCATCCGCATTGTCTCCCAGACCATCACCATCGGTATCTGTCGTTTCTGAGCTATCTAATGGGAAGGCATCAAGATTATCGTTTACACCATCACCATCAGAGTCAGCGTTTAATG
>Ga0316207_10004492_pt1 | contig 12105 bp, 12 predicted proteins | sample 6weekpyrite_MG_FD_204943 | JGI IMG/M metagenome (GOLD analysis project Ga0316207, IMG submission 204943) | Microbial mat bacterial communities from mineral coupon in-situ incubated in ocean water Damariscotta River, Maine, United States -... | ecosystem: Environmental > Aquatic > Marine >... | reverse complement strand
GATCAGGCTGGCGGCGATCCTGGCGATATGCCGGATTCCCATATAGATCACGATCACCTGAGAACCCTTTGATATGGCGTGCCAATCCAGGGCAGAGGGTGCTTCGCCGGATTGGTCGTGGCCGGTGACGAATGTGACGGATTGATTGACGTCACGATGGGTGACGGGAATGCCGGCATAGGCCAGCCCGCCGATACCCGCGGAAATGCCGGGAATGATTCGGATCGGTACACCGTGCTGCACCAGCGTCTGCGCCTCTTCGCCGCCACGCCCGAACACGAACGGATCGCCGCCTTTCAGCCGCAGCACCCGCTTACCCGTGCGCGCCAGATCCACCAGTTGCAGCGAGATGTCGCGCTGACTCGCCGAGGGCTTGCCGCCGCGCTTGCCGGCATAGATGTGCTCGGCCTGCGGCGCCCAGTCCAGAATGGCCGGCTCCACCAGCGCGTCATAGACGATGACTTCGGCCTGCCGCAGCGCGTTCAGCGCGTGCAGCGTCAGCAGGCCGGGGTCGCCCGGACCGGCGCCGCACAACCAGACCCAGCCCGGCAGCAGCTGTGGCCAGTCGCGATCGGGCAGGGCGGGTGAGTCTGTCATGCGCATCTTATGCCGCGTCGGCGCGGGCGCGAAAAGGGCACAAGCGACGCGCAATGCCCGATTGGCGGCACGCCAAAGCCTGCCTATAGTCGCGCCCGTGACACGCAAACCGCCAACAGAGCTGCGCCGGGGCTGGACCACGGGCGCCTGCGCCACCGCTGCCGTCAAGGCGGCGCTGATCCGGCTGTGGGGCGGTGACTTTCCGGCGCGGGTCGCCATCACGCTGCCGCGCGGCGAGACACCGGTGTTTGCGCTGGCCCACAGCGACGCGGGCGCGGGCTGGGCCGAGGCGGGCATCACCAAGGACGCGGGCGACGATCCCGACGTCACCCACGGTGCGCTGATCATCGCGCGGGTGCGTCCGTCCACTGGCGGCGTGGTGTTCCGTGCGGGCGAAGGCGTTGGCACCGTGACCCGGCCAGGGCTGCCGATTGCCCCCGGAGAGCCGGCGATCAATCCGGTGCCGCGTCAGATGATGGCGAATGTGGTTGAAGAATGCGCCGCAACCTATGGGCAAGATGCGGATATCGAGATTGAACTGTCGATACCGGGTGGGCGGGAGATTGCGCTGAAGACCTGGAATCCCCGGCTGGGCATTACCGGCGGGCTGTCGATTTTGGGCACCACCGGCATCGTGCGCCCGTTCAGCTGCGCGGCCTGGATCGCGTCGATCCATCGCGGCATCGACGTGGCGCGCGCCGCCGGGCAGACCCATGTGGCGGGTTGCACCGGCGCCACCAGCGAGAAAACGGTTCACGCCATGTACGACCTGCCGGATTTCGCGATGCTGGACATGGGCGATTTCGCGGGCGGGGTGTTGAAATACCTGCGTAAGCACCCGGTTGAGCGACTGACCATCGGCGGCGGTATCGGCAAGATCACCAAGCTGAGCCAGGGTGCGATGGATTTGCACAGTGCCCGCAGCCAGGTGGATTTCGACGATCTGGCAACGCGTCTGGGCAAGCCGGAACTGGCGCGCGCGCAGACGGCGCTGCATGCCTATGAAATCGCCGGTCCGGTACTGGCCGAAGATGTGGCGCAGCGGGCGAAAGCGGTGGTGGAAACCGCGCTGAACGGCGTGGAGACGCGGGTGGATATCGTGGTGATCGATCGGGCCGGTGCCGTGTTGGCGCAAGCGCAATGAAGCGGGTTCTGTTGCTGGCCGGCTCGGGCGAGGCGCGGCGGCTTGCGCAGGCTCTGGCGGCGGAGGCGGGGGTCAGTGCGACGGCCTCGCTGGCGGGGGCGACGCGCGCGCCGCAAAAGCTGGACCTGCCGACACGGGTGGGCGGCTTTGGCGGGGCAGAGGCGTTCGCCGACTATCTGCGCGGTGAAGAAATCGACGCGGTGATTGACGCGACGCACCCGTTTGCCGACCGGATCAGCCAGCGCAGCGCCCAGGTTTGCGCCGCGTTGAACCTGCCCTATCTGCAAGTCCTGCGCCCGGAATGGCAGCCCGGACCGGGCGACACCTGGACCTGTCTGGCGGATGAATCAGAGGCCGCCCGCCACATCGCGCCGGGGTCCGTCGTGTTTCTGGCCACTGGCACCAAGACCTTGAAAAAGTTCGCGAATCTCAGGGATTGCACGATCTGGTGCCGCAGGATCGACGCGCCGCGCAACCCGTTTCCGTTTGCAGGCGGGCAGTACATCGTTTCGCGCCCTCCGTTCTCCGTGGACGAGGAAATCGCACATTTTCAAGAGCTTGGCGTCGATTGGCTGGTGGTCAAGAATTCTGGCGGCGATCCCAGCCGGTCCAAACTGGACGCGGCACGGGCGCTGAAAATCCCGGTGGCGATGATTCGCCGTCCGCCACAGCCCGATGCGCCGCGCGTGGCCAGCGTCGCGGCGACGATGGACTGGCTGCGGCAACTGCCATGACCGGGCGCATCATCCATTCCAATGCCTGCGTGGCCGAGGGCGCGGCCTATCTGGCGCGGATCGAGCCGCGCTTTGCACGGGCGCTGGATCAGACCGGGCCGCTACCCTTGCGCCTGCGCAAGGATGGGTTCGCCGAACTGCTTAGCGCGATTGTCAGCCAGCAGGTCAGCGTTGCCTCGGCCAATGCGATCTGGGCGCGGATGCGGGCCGCGAAACTGACCGGCCCGCGCAAGGTGGCGGCGGCCTCCGACGACGATCTGCGCGCCTGCGGGCTGAGCCGGCAGAAGATCCGCTATGCCCAGGCGCTGGCGGCAGCGGGCATCGATTATTCGGCGCTGCGCGACCTGCCCACCGAGCAGGTGATCGGAACGCTGACCGAGGTGCCGGGCATCGGGCGCTGGACGGCAGAGGTCTATGCCATGTTCTCGCTGGGGCGGGCGGATGTATTCGCGCCTGGCGATCTGGCCTTGCAGGAGGCCGCCCGCGTGTTGTTCGACATCGAGGCCCGCCCGAGCGAAAAGGCGTTCCGCGTCATGGCTGAGGCCTGGGCGCCGTGGCGGGCGGTTGCGGCGCGGCTGTTGTGGGCCTACTACCGGGTGGCGAAAGACAGGGAAGGGATCCGCTAGATGGCGCAACTGGACGGCGGGCGGCGGGCTGCGGCCTCGGGTCAAATGAAATCGGTCATGGTGTTTTTGCACGGCTATGGCGCGGATGGCGCCGATCTGCTGGGGCTGGCCGATCCGCTGGCGCCGCACCTGCCCGACACGGTTTTCCTGGCCCCGAACGCGCCGGAACGCTGTGTGACGAATCCGATGGGATATCAGTGGTTTCCGATCCCCTGGATCGACGGATCCTCCGAAGAGGCCGCCGAATTGTCGATGCGCCAGTCGGTGGACGATCTGAACGCCTATCTGGACGATGTGCTGGCAAGCGAAGCCATCACGGCGGCGCAACTGGTGCTGTTCGGCTTTTCGCAGGGCACGATGATGTCCCTGCATGTCGCCCCGCGCCGCCCCGACCCGGTGGCCGGGATCGTCGGCTTTTCCGGGCGCCTGCTGCAACCGGAATCCCTGGCCGACGAGGTGGTGTCGCGCCCGCCGGTTCTGCTGGTGCATGGCGATCAGGACGATCTGGTGCCGCCGGACTCCCTGCCCGAGGCGGGCAATGCGCTGAGCGCGGCGGGGTTCGAGGTTTACGCCCATGTGATGAAGGGCACCGGCCACGGCATCGCACCGGACGGGCTGAGCGTGGCACTGGCATTTATCCGCGAAAAACTGGGGATGGCATAGGCGCGTTCCTGCCCGCCGTGACAGTACAGGCGAGCGCGGTCGATTGACTTTTTCGCGCTGAAGTTGCACGGTGCCATGGCTATTTTTATTGCGTTATTTCTTACCCAACAGGGGGGCGCGTGATGCCCGACCCGACAAACGGCGAAATCCTGCGCCAGATCGGCGCGATAGAGGCGCGGCTGGAAGGGTATGACCGTCGGCTGGAACGGATTGCGCAGCAGACCGACGAGGCGATCGAGGCCAACGCGGCCGCGATCGGCGAAAACACCCGCGCTGTCCGTGCGATGCAGGCCAGCATCGCGACGTTGCAGAAACCGATCTGGAAACGCCCGACCGTGCTGGGCGGCGCCTTTGCGGTGTTTGCGCTTGCGGCGGGCTGGGTCTGGTCCAGCTACAGTGCCGACAGCCCGTTTCCGATGTTCGTGCATCGCAACGTCCTTTTGACAGAACCGGCGATCGCGCAGACCTTGCGGCTGGCGGCGGCGGACGAGGATTACAAATCCGTGGCCTATGATGCGATCGGCGATGTCGTCGCCGAGCAGGTCACGCGCGACGGCGAGACCCGCGCCACCATCGTCGGCGTCGCCCTGCGCCACGGCCAGCGCACCTATAACGAGGCCAAGACCTTTTTCCCGACCAAGCTGAACAGCATCGGTCTGGGCTGCCTGCTGGCGCTGGATCAGGGCTATGTCGCGGCAATCGGCGCCGATCCGGCCAGGATGCGCGCGCTTTGCGGGCGCTCGGCGCAGGAACAGGTCGTGGTGTCGCTGCCCTATATCGACACCTCGCCCCTGCGCATCCCCTTCGCGGCGAGCGCGGGGGACAAGGTCAGGCTGACCCTGGACGTGCTGGCCACCTCGCAGAGCGATCCCGAGGACGTGCGGCGCAACCCGTCCGATGCGGTCGACGTGTTCTTTGACGCCGAAAGGGCGCCGCGCGACAAGACGTTGAGTGCCAGCGGAGAGCGCGCCTTCGTCGAGCTGGAGATCGCCGGCGAGGAGCGTCTGCATTTCTTTACCGTGGCGCTGTCCAGTGCAGGGCTGATGCTGGTCGGTCTGGCCGAAACCGTGTCCGACGACACCGGGGGCGAGGTAATCCAGGACAAGCTCTATACCGTGACCGTTTCTGTGGCGCTGACGGTCGAGCCGAAATCATGACCCGCCTGCTGTTTCTGCTGGTGACGCTGACGGTCTTGCTTATTTCCGGAACGGCGGGCGCGCAGACCTGGCTGCGCCTGCCGGCAGGCGAGATGGTTGTCGATCTCGGTCCGGGCGGGGAACGGTCGCGGATCACCGTGAAGGTGCCGTATCGGATCGACTGGCGGGAAACCCGCTTTGGGCTGGAATTCCAGTTACGAGCCGGGCTTGATCCGTTGCTGCGCGCGATGAACGAACAATTATGGGCCGCGCAGGACCGGGCCAAATGCGGCGACGATCTGTCCAGCAGCCCGATCAGCATCGGGGTTCAGGACGGCACGGCGCTGATCGGCACCACGGTGAACTACGTCACCTGGGCCTGCACCAATATCGAGGTGCCCAAGGCCGACGGCCTGAAGATCACGACCCAGACCCGTTCGGTGCGCAACGCGGTCTTTGGCAATGCCGAACAGCATTGCGTGGCCCTGTTTCAGGGGCGCAGCGGAACCGGGCCGGTTCTGGTGTCCGCGCGCAAATGTCTGACCCGGATCACCGATCTGAACGGCTACCAGCCGCCCGCCGCCGATCAGATCGAGACGCAGTTCTTTGTCCTTGTTGAAAAGCTGAAGGACGGCATTGAAAGCCGCGCTGGCGTTGCGGTGGCCAGCGAAATCGGTCCGTTCACGGCGACGGCCCTGACTTTCGCGCCCACGGCGGATGGATCGGCGGAGTTCGTGCTAAGCGGCAATGCCCGTCTGTCGGGCGCCGGGCGCGCAAACCTGCGGGCGCGCTCGCAGCCCTGACCGCGTGGGCGGATCAGCACAGACGCCTCTGTCATTTTCCTGTCGGATTACCGGTTTAAAGATGATCGCGCGCCACAGCATCTAGCGGGGGTTGCGAGTTGCGGAACGCGATATATAGTTGTCGCCATACCGGGGCGGGGTTCCCGCCTTGCAGCCGGAGCGTCGGCGAACAGGGCGGAGGCGGAGTCACTTAGATGAACATGGATTTCAGGACGGCATTTGTCAGGGAACCCAATAACCTGCGCCATCATCCGGCGCTGGTGCTGAATGCCGATTACCGCCCGTTGTCCTACTATCCACTGTCGCTCTGGCCCTGGCAGGACGCGATCAAGGCGGCCTATCTGGACCGGGTCGATATCGTCGCCGAATACGACAAAGAGGTGCACAGCCCCTCGACCGTGATCCGAATACCGTCGGTGGTGGTGCTGAAGGATTATGTGAAACCTCAAAAGCGCGTGGCCTTCACGCGCTTTAATTTGTTTCTGCGCGACGAATTCTGCTGCCAGTATTGCGGCGGCAGGGGCGATCTGACGTTCGATCATGTGGTGCCGCGCGCCCGGGGCGGCGTGACCAGCTGGGAAAACGTCGTCGCCGCCTGTTCGCGCTGCAACCTGATGAAAGGCTCCAAAAGCCTGCGCCAGGCCGGGCTGTCGCTGCGCAGACCGCCGCGCCAGCCCCAGGCGGAACAACTGCGCAATCAGGGCCGGAAATTTCCGCCCAACCACCTGCACGACACCTGGCTCGATTTTCTGTATTGGGATGCGGAACTGGAGGCGTGAGGGCAGCGGCCACACGACCGACCGGTTGGAATTTATAGGAAAACAATGCGGTTACAGGCATTTGATCATGTGAATGTGCGCACCGCCAATCTGGACGCAATGCTGGCCTGGTATGGTGACGTGTTGGGCATGAAGCCGGGCAAACGGCCGGATTTCGATTTTCCGGGCGCATGGCTCTATCTTGGCGATCAGGCGTTTTTGCATCTGGTTGGGGTCGAGCCCGCGCCGCGATCCATCGAGCCGCGGATCGAACATTTCGCGTTCCGCGCGACCGGGATGGCTGCGTTTCTGGACCACCTGACGGGCAGGGGCGTGGACTACCGGCTAGCCGATCTGCCCGGGTTCGGGATCACGCAGGTCAATATCCATGATCCCGACGGAAATCACATTCACATCGACTTTCAATCGACTGAAAAGGCCTGACAGTTTGGCGTAGAAAAGTTTTTCAAAAACTTTTGGCAAATTCCTTGATAAGGAATTTGGTCCCGCTCAGGCCGAACAACTCGCCCCGCCCAGAACGCAGAACTTGGCGCAATGTGGGTGGTTGAGAAACACCTCGCCCTCGGCCTCGGCCAGGGTTTCGCCCAGTTCGAATTCGGGGCTATAGGCCAGCAGGGTGCAGGCCAGAACCGTGGGCCGCGCAGCACCCTTTCGCTTGACCACCATGCGCGAGGAGGAGCACATCACGTCGCGCGGCGACTTGCCAAGAATACCCCAGCAGGCGGTGGTGATCTCGGGCACTTCTACCGTCTCATCCATTTCCGGGAAAAGCACTGTCATGCCAGCGTCATGCGCGTCGATCTTGAAGTCATGCGCCGCATATAGCGCCGCATATCCGGCCCGCGCCGCGGCCTCGGTCTCGTCCCAGACGGTGCGCCCGGCCACCGCCATGCGAATGCCTGCATCGCGCAGCCAGGTCATACCCTCAATCGTTTTGGCAAAGGCTCCCGTGCCCCGTTCGGCATCGTGCAGATCTTTGGACCAATGATCGACCGAAATCCGCAAGGTCAGCGCATCGCCGAATTCGGCCTGAAGTGCCACCAGCCCGGCGCGCATGGTCTTGCGTATCATCGGGCGCATGGCGTTGGTCAGAATCAGCACCTGAAACCCGCGCTCCAGACAGATGCGCGCCATGGCGATCATCTCGGGGTTCATGAACGGCTCGCCGCCGGTAAAGCCGATTTCGCGCACCGGCCAGCCGCGTTGCGCGATCTGGTCCAGATATTCCGCGACCTCGGCGGCGGTGATATAGACCAGCCGGTCGTTACTGGGCGAACTTTCGATATAGCAATTGGCACAGGTGATGTTGCACAGCGTGCCGGTGTTGAACCACAGCGTCTGCGGGTCCGTCAGCGCAACTGAGGCGCGGTCATCGCCCCCCGCCGTGATCCGCGGATGTTCGAACTTGCCCAGTTCCGCCTGTTCAATCCCGTGATCTTTCATGCAATCCTGCCTGCGGCCCTTTATTTTTCTCAGAGCTAACGCGCAGTGCGATCCAAGAAAACCCCCGCAAGCAGCTTTGACGCGGTTGTGATGCCGTGTTTGGATGCTAGACATTCGCGGGCATCGTGCGTATTCGGGACCCGTTAGCGCTAACGATACTCATCAACCGACAAGAGGTTTCCCATGGTTTCGCGCGTCATCCCGGTCGACCCCTTCGATCTGGTCATTTTCGGCGGCACAGGCGATCTGGCCCGGCGCAAGATTTTGCCGGGGCTGTACCGGCGGTTCTGGTCGGGGCAGGTGACGGACAAGGCCCGCATCATCGGCGCCTCGCGCAAGGAGATGAGCGATCAGGAGTATCGCGCCTTCGTGCAGGAGGCGATCCGCGAGTTCGCGATCGAGGGCGGGCAGGACGACGCCAGGATAGAGGCGTTCCTGAAGCTGTTGCATTACGTGCCGATCGACGCGACCGGCGAGAGCGGCTGGAAGGAACTGCGCAAGCGGATGCGTCAGGATGTGATCCGGGCGTTCAATTTTTCGGTCGGGCCCAACCTGTTCGGCGATCTGGCCGAGCGGCTGCACAAGCACAAGATCGCCTCAAACGACTGCCGGATCGTGGTGGAAAAGCCGTTCGGCCACGATCTGGCCAGCGCAAAGGCGCTGAACGCCACGCTGGCGCGGTATTTCGACGAAACGCAGATTTACCGGATCGACCATTATCTGGGCAAGGAGACGGTGCAGAACCTGATGGCGGTGCGGTTCGGCAACATCCTGTTCGAGCCGCTCTGGAACGCGCAATATGTCGACCACATCCAGATAACAGTGGCGGAAACCGTCGGCGTCGGCGGGCGCGGGGCCTATTATGACAAATCCGGCGCGATGCGCGACATGATGCAGAACCACCTGATGCAACTGTTGTGTCTGATCGCGATGGAGCCGCCGCATCGTTTTGAACCCGACGCGGTGCGCGATGAAAAGCTGAAGGTGATTCGCGCTCTGGACCCGGTGGGCAATGGCGACATCGTGCGCGGCCAATATGCCGGGGCCGAGGGGATCGACAGCTATGTCTCGGATGTCGGGGATGACGACAGCCTGACCGAAAGCTTCATTGCGATGAAGCTGCACCTGTCGAACTGGCGCTGGAAGGGCACGCCGTTCTATCTGCGCACCGGCAAGCGGCTGAAGGCGCGCGCCTCTGAGATCGCAGTGGTGTTCAAGGATCCGCCACATTCGATTTTCGGCGAACAGGAGGACCGGCGCGGCAATGTTCTGGTGATCCGGCTGCAACCCAATGAGGGCATGAATCTGCGGGTGACGATCAAGGAACCGGGTCCTGGCGGCATGCGGCTGGTCGAGGTGCCGCTGGACATGAGCTTTGCCGAGGCGCTGGGGCCGGGCGCCGCGGCGGTGCCGGACGCCTATGAACGGCTGATCATGGATGTGATCCGGGGCAATCAGACGCTGTTCATGCGCGGCGACGAAGTCGAGGCCGCCTGGGCCTGGACCGACCCGCTGATCGAGGGCTGGGCGAAACGCGGCGACAGGCCGCGCACCTATCAGCCGGGCAGTGCGGGACCGGAAGAGGCGCTTGTGCTACTTTATCGCGAAGGCCGCCGCTGGAGGGAGATCGCGGAATGAAACTGATCGAATATCCGGATCAGGATATGATGATGATCGACGTCGCCAACCAGTTGGCCGGCGAGTTGAACGAGGCGTTGATGATCCATGACGCGGCCTCGTTTGCGGTGCCTGGCGGCAGTACGCCAGGACCGATGTTCGACGTGCTGTGCGCCGCGGATATCGAATGGCACAATGTCACGGTTCTGCTGACGGATGAACGCTGGGTGCCCGAGGATCACGAACATTCCAACGCGCGGCTGATCCGCGAACGCCTGCTGGTGAACCGGGCGGCGGCGGCCGATCTGATGCCGGTCTATTCAGAGGGGGCAGACCCCGATGACTGCATCGGTCCCTTGTCGCTTGGGTTGCAGCCGCATTTGCCGCTGTCGGTGCTTGTGTTGGGCATGGGCGCCGATATGCACACGGCGTCGCTGTTTCCGGGCGCCGAGGGATTGGCGCAGGGCCTGCATGATCTTGCGCCGGGGTATTTCCCAATCCGCCAGAATGGCTCGGGACCGGTAAACTGGCGCATGACGCTGACCGCGCCGGTGTTGAACGGGGCGATGTCCAAGCATCTGGTCATCACCGGGGCGCAGAAGCGGGCCGCGCTGGAGCGGGCGCAGAAAATCGACGATCCGATGCAGGCGCCGGTCGCGGCGATCTTGCCGGGCACAACGGTGCATTGGGCGGAGTAGGGGCGATGAATTGGGAAGCGCTGAACGCCTATTGGGCGAAACACGGCGAGCGGCGCATTCCAGAGCTGTTTGAGGATACCGGCAGGGCGGCGGCGTTCTCGGTGCGCGCCTGTAACATGCTGTTTGACTATTCCAAGACCAATATCGATGCGACCGCGCGCGGTCTGCTGCTGGATCTGGCGCAACAGGCCGGCGTGGCCGACAGGCGCGCGGCGATGTTCGCCGGTGAAAAGATCAACCGGACCGAAGGCCGCGCGGTGCTGCACACCGCCTTGCGCAATCCCGAGGGCGCCGCGGTGCTGGTCGATGGTGTCGATGTCCTGCCCGGCGTGCATGAAACCCTGGCCCGGATGGAACGGTTCGCGGTGGCGGTGCGCGCCGGCGAGATCGCAGCACCGGGCGGCGGGCGCTACACCGATGTGGTCAATATCGGCATCGGCGGCTCCGATCTGGGGCCGGCCATGGCGACGCTGGCGCTGGCGCCGTATCACGACGGGCCGCGCACGCATTTCGTGTCCAACGTCGATGGCGCGCATATCGCCGATACGCTGGCCGGGCTGAACCCGGCGTCCACGCTGGTCATCGTCGCCTCCAAGACATTCTCCACCATCGAGACCATGACCAATGCCGCCACCGCGCGCGACTGGGTCGCCGCCAAGGTGGGGGCCGAACTGGCAGGCGGGCATTTCGCGGCGCTGTCGTCCGATCCGGACAAGACCGCGGCCTTTGGCATCGATCCCGAACGGGTGTTCGGGTTCGAGGATTGGGTCGGCGGGCGCTATTCGGTCTGGGGGCCGATCGGGCTGTCGCTGATGCTGGCGATCGGGCCGGAGGATTTCCGCGCCTTTCTGGCGGGTGCCGCGGTGATGGACGCGCATTTCCGCGAGGCCGAGGGTGTGGAAAACATGCCGCTGATGCTGGCGCTGACCGGGATCTGGCACAACCAGATCTGCGGCTATGCCAGCCGTGCGGTGCTGCCCTATGATCAGCGCCTCGCGCGGCTGCCCGCCTATCTGCAACAGCTGGAGATGGAAAGTAACGGCAAATCCGTCGCCATGGACGGCACCGGTTTGACCACGCATTCCGGCCCCATCGTCTGGGGCGAGCCCGGCACAAACGGGCAGCATGCGTTTTATCAGCTGATCCATCAGGGCAGCCGGGTCGTGCCCTGCGAATTCATGGTGGCGCGCACCGGTCACGAGCCGGACCTGGCGCATCAGCATCGCCTGTTGCAGGCCAATTGCCTGGCGCAATCGGAGGCCCTGATGCGCGGGCGGTCGCTGGATGAGGCGCGCGCGAAACTGGCTGACAGGTTTTCGGGCGCCGAGCTGGATCGGCAGGCACGGCACCGGGTGTTCGCGGGCGACCGGCCGTCCTGCACGCTGGTTTACCCGAAACTGACGCCGGGGATGCTGGGGCAGATCCTCGCGCTTTATGAACACCGGGTGTTCGTCGAAGGCGTGATCCTGGGCATCAACTCGTTCGATCAATGGGGGGTGGAACTGGGCAAGGAACTGGCGGTGGCGCTGGAGCCGGTTCTGTCGGGCGCGCAGAGCGCGGCGGACAAGGATGGCTCGACCCAGGCATTGGCCGCGTTCCTGACCGGCCAGGTCTGATCCAGATGAGTGGGCCTGCGGCCCACGCCGTTTTTTTCATGGGCGCCCGGCGGCAGCGTCGCGCGCCACTGGTTCAGGCGGTTTCCGGGATCATCTGGATATAGCCGGTCGGGCATTCCTGTGCGCACAGCCCGCAGCCCTTGCAGAAATCCAGATCGAACAGATAATGGCTGCCGTCCGTGGCCAGTTCCGCGGTCTTGATCACCGCGTTGTCCGGGCACATCGTCCAGCAATTGTCGCAGGCCAGGC
>Ga0316207_10004491_pt1 | contig 12106 bp, 10 predicted proteins | sample 6weekpyrite_MG_FD_204943 | JGI IMG/M metagenome (GOLD analysis project Ga0316207, IMG submission 204943) | Microbial mat bacterial communities from mineral coupon in-situ incubated in ocean water Damariscotta River, Maine, United States -... | ecosystem: Environmental > Aquatic > Marine >... | reverse complement strand
CAATATTACTATGGTGGGTTATGATTAGAATTCGAAATGCGACTTTCCGTCAGTTGCAAGTCTTTGAAGCAATTGCAAGAAATGGTTCGTTCACTGCGGCGGCAGAAGAGCTGCATTTGACACAGCCAACACTCTCAATGCAGGCTAAAAAGCTTACTGATATCGTGGGTATGCCGCTTTATAATCAGGTGGGTAAAAAGATATATCTAACCGAGGTGGGTGAGGAGCTGCTTAAAACCAGTAAAGCCGTATTTGATAGTCTCGCTGAATTTCAAATGACCGTTTCAGATATTCAGGGTGTTAAGCAGGGAAATCTGCGAATTTCTGGTGTTACCACTGCTGAATATTTTGCACCGAGGATTTTGGGCTCATTTTGTAAGCAGTACCCGGGCATTAACGTGGCGCTTGAAGTGATTAATCGTGAGCGTGTACTGGAGCGTCTGGAGCAAAACCTTGATGACATCTATATTGTTGGTCAGGCGCCGACAGGCTCATCGATTCACCGAATCCCCTTTTTAGTAAACCCCTTAGTGGTACTCGCCCCGCCATCGCATCCGTTGGCCAATGAGCGCAATATTCCGGTGAAGGCGCTGGCAACAGAAAATTTTATTATGCGTGAGCCGGGCTGTGGTACATACGGCTCAATTGGACGATTGATCAAGAATCGTGATTTCTGTTTTAAAGGCAGCATGGAGCTTGGCAGTAATGAGGCGGTTAAGCAGGCGGTGATTGGTGGGCTTGGTATCTCAATGTTGTCTATTTATGCGCTGACACATGAACTGCAGTCTGGAGAGTTGGTGGTGCTTGATATACAGGATTTTCCGATCGAAGATCAATGGTATCTCTGCTATCCAAAAGGGAAGCAGCTTTCAGTCGTTGCTCAGGTCTTTTTAGAGTATATGTTGAATGAAGGTCGTGAGCTAACGCTGCAATCGCTGCCAGATCTTAAGCAGTTAAATCCCTAGTTCAGCAAAGAAGTCTTTGCCTTTGTCATCAATGATGATGAAGGCGGGGAAGTTTTCAACCTCGATGCGGTGCACCGCTTCCATGCCGAGTTCAGGATAGTCGATCACTTCTACATTACGGATGCATTCTTCAGTAAGGCGCGCAGCAGCACCGCCGATCGAACCAAGATAGAAGCCGCCCTTTGATTTGCAGGATTCGGTGACCGCGCGGCTGCGGTTGCCCTTGGCAAGCATTACCAGCGATGCGCCCTGTTGCTGGAAGGCCTCAACATAGCTATCCATGCGGCCGGCGGTGGTGGGGCCAAAGGAGCCAGAGGCATAGCCATCGGGCGTTTTAGCGGGGCCAGCATAATAGATGATGTGATCTTTGAAATAATCGGGAATGCCTTCACCATTATCGAGGCGCTCTTTGATTTTGGCGTGGGCGATATCGCGCGCAACGATGATCGGCCCGCTGAGTGTCAGTCGAGTCCTGATTGGGTGTTGTGAGAGTGTTTCGCGGATCTTGCTCATCGGTTGATTGAGGTCGATGTGTACAACATCATCTGAGAGCGTGTCTGTTTTTATCTCGGGTAGAAAGCGGGCCGGGTCTCGCTCCAGCTGCTCCAGCCACACTCCATCTCGATCGATGCGTCCTAGAATGTTACGGTCCGCTGAGCACGATACACCGATGCCGACTGGGCATGAGGCGCCGTGGCGAGGTAGCCGTATCACGCGCACATCGTGGGCAAAATATTTGCCGCCAAACTGTGCGCCAATGCCAAGCTGTTGGGTGAGTCTTAGTATCTGGATTTCCAGCTTGGTATCCCTGAATGCCTGGCCAAATTCATTACCGTGATTTGGCAAGGTGTCGAGGTAGCGAGCCGAGGCGAGTTTAACCATCTTTAAATTGGTTTCCACTGAGGTACCGCCGACTACGATTGAAAGGTGGTAGGGTGGGCAGGCCGATGTGCCCAGCATCTTCAGTTTTTCGGCCAGAAAGGCTAAGAGGTTTTCGTGGCTGAGCAGCGCTCGGGTTTCCTGAAATAGAAAGGTTTTATTGGCCGATCCACCGCCCTTGGTGAGGAATAGAAACTTGAAATTGCCGCCTTCAACCGCCTCAATGTCGATCTGAGCAGGTAGATTGGTGCCGGTATTTTTTTCATCAAAAAATGTCAGTGGTGCCATCTGTGAAAAGCGCAGATTATTTCTACGGTAGGCCTGATATACGCCGCGCGAGATCGCCTCTCGGTCATTGCCGCCAGTCCATGTCTGTTGTCCTTTTTTCCCCATAATAATGGCAGTGCCGGTATCCTGGCAGCCAGGCAGTACCATGCCAGCCGCAATGTTGGCGTTGCGTAGCAACTCCATCGCAACAAAACGATCATTTTCAGAGGCGCTACTGTCATCCAGTATGTTGCGCAGCTGTTGCAAATGGCTACTGCGGTAGAGGTGCGAGATGTCATGAATCGCGCTTTCTGTCAGTAGCGTGAGCGCCGCTTCTTCGACCTTAAGTATCGGGTGGTCGTCGAACGCGCCAGTTGAAACATACTGGTCAGTCAGTAGGCGATACTCTGTTTTATCATCGCCCAGCGGAAGTGGATCTGTGTAGTGAAATTCAGGCATAAATCATCATAGCCTAGAGCGGATGAGATGGTAAAGCGTTCGCTGTTTAGTTGCGCTCATACTGGTAATGTTCCATTTCACTAAGGCGGCTGGCCGTGCGCTTAAAGCTATTAATGTGATGTTGGCCGCAATAGAGTTGTGTCGGAGTGGTAGTTGCCGTTGTGATCAACTCCACTTTGCTGTCGTAGATCGCATCGATTAGATGAATGAAGCGAATCGCCGCATTGTCTAATGCCTCATCCATCTGTGGGATATGGGTGATCATGATGGTTTTATAGCGCGAGGCAATCTCAAGATAGTCGCTAGTGGCGCGGGCTGTTTGGCACAGAGCGTCGAAATCGAGCCAGATAAGCGAGCCATGCGCTGCAATCAAGGGGATCTCACGCCCATTGATGTTCAATGTTGAGGGTCTTTTGATAAAGGTCTGTCCCGTAATTGTTTGAAACTGCTGGATCATCAGTTCAACGGCATTGGACTCATCGCAAAGCTGATAGCGTTGGTAGTCGCTCTGCTTTGTGGTCTGCAGGCGGAAGTCTGTCCCCTGTTCCATTTTGATTAACTGTGTGTGGGTCTTGATAAGTTCAATCGCGGGTAAAAAACGCTCACGCTGTAGGCCGCCACGGTAGAGATTGTCTGGAATGGTATTGGAAGTGGTAACCAGTACAATCTGATTGGCAAAGAGCGCCTCAAGCAGGCCGGCAAGCAACATGGCGTCTCCAATGTCGGCAACATAAAACTCATCCAGACAGAGTACGCGAGTCTTTTCAGCGACCTGTTTGCCAATCACGGCGAGTGGCTCAGTTTGACCATCGATGGTCGCGAGCTGGGCGTGGACATTGCGCATAAATTCGTGGAAATGGAGGCGCTGTTTTTGCTGTATTGGTAGGTGGTGATAGAACAAGTCCATCAGGTAGGTTTTGCCGCGCCCAGGCCCGCCCCATAGATAGAGTCCTTGTGTCACTGGGGCTGCTTTATTCAGGATTCGACCAAAAAACGGCGCCGTTTCAGGGGGTGCTAGTAGATCATCGTAAAGGCCTTGAAAATGGTCGATGGCATCGGTCTGTTCAGGGTCTTGTTGATACCCCTGCTGCTTAATTGATGTCTGGTAGTGTTGAGTGATGCTCACAGTTTAAGACGATGTGACAGATGCTAGACCAAAGCGTACGCTTATTGATCCTGTTTTTTCTGTCTGGATTTTCGTTTGATCATAAAATAGAGCACAAAGATTCCGCCGACACAGAGTGTTGAAGTCACGCCGACGACCGATAAAATCGTCATCATGTTTTCTCTTAACCATTCGCTCTGCATCGCTCTTCTCTTTAACGTTGTTGGTACTTATTTATAAATCGGCCGGATAGCGTTTAATAATGTCAGTGACTTCATCCTGACTCTCCAGAAAAACGTCAACTAGTTCTGGGTCAAAGTGTTTTCCACGCTGTTCTGTTATCCATGTAATGACACGCGTCGGCTCCCATGCTTCTTTATAGACTCTTCTGAAGGCTAATGCATCAAAAACATCGGCGAGTGCGGTGATCCGTCCGTAGATATGAATCTCTTCGCCTTTCAGTCCTTGCGGATAACCGCTGCCATCCCATTTTTCATGGTGTTGCAGGGCGATAATGCCCCCCGCTTTCAGGATGTCACGCGTCGAGTGACTGAGCATGGTATAGCCGATGCGGGTGTGGTTTTTCATGATCTCATGTTCTTCATCGGTAAGGCGACCAGGTTTCAGCAGGATGCTATCTGGAATGCCTATTTTGCCAAGGTCGTGCAGTGGTGCAGCGGCGGCAATCAGATCGATCTCTTTTTCAGGTAGACCAATCTTACGCGCCAGTAATCGACTGTAGAGTGAGACGCGCTGAGTATGGTTACTCGTCTCTTTAGATCGCTGCTCTTCAATCACACCCATGGTGAAAACGGTTTCACGCAGGGTATTTTCGATTTCATTATTGAGCTCTACCAGTTCATCATTCTTCTGCTGTAGTAGATCTTGATGGGCGATGATCTTTGAGTTAAAGAGATTGATCTCATTGGCGACGTGACTGAATTCTTTGGTATGAAACTGATCCGGGCTGACTGGTTCCTTTTTCTTATAAGCATGCATCGTTTTATCGACAAGCGTATCCAGTGGCCCCTGTACGTGGCGTTGGATAGTGCGTCTCGTATTTATCAAAATCAGCACCATGAAGACAAGTGAGATGAGCAGCATGCCGGCGATAACGATCAATGAGTGGTTGCGATATTTTGATGCGTCCATCTCAATATCCACAGCGCCCAGCACAGTTCCTTCTACAACGTTATGGCAGGCGAGACAGTTGAGCGAACCCGCTGGCGAAGCGATGTACGGCACCACTGCGCGAATGGTTGGGGTGTATGAAAATTCGTGCAGTACGAAGACCGGTTCCATGGTCTCAAATGCCTTGCGCGCGATCGCATCAACGTTATCAACTTCATGCTCGAGTGCGCGCGCACGACCAAACTGGTTGCTGACTTCATTGCTGCGAATAATGGTAAGTCGGTTGACCTGGTGTAGTTGCTGGATCTCCTGCAGAAAATAATCGCGTTTGTCCATGATGTCCGCCTTCATGTGGGCGGTGAGTCCGGCGCGCACTAATTCGGCATGAGATAAGGCCTGGTCTTCCAGTGCCTGCTTTGATAGTGCACGGAAGTTTAATCCAGTGATGATCAACATAATGATGGCTAATACCAACAGGAAGTTGACCAACGTTCTGACAGTGATGGTTTTAATGCTGGGTTTCATAAAATCGGTGCTACATTCGATCCAGATTCGATATTAGCAGATCGGCCGATTTGGACGAAAGCTAAATTATTGGCGCTCAGGTGAATCTTCGGCGCTGTCAAGCGCCGTTTTTTTTAAAATCGATTCTTTAATGCTGTTTATAATGTCAGGCCGAGCAGGATTCCGCCAGAAATGAACCACTTATCCTCGACGCGTCGTAGATGAATGGTTTCACGAATCTTGGTGGATTTACCTGATGGAATGAGTTTGTATTCAATCATATGGGTGACGCGTGCGCTGTTCATTGCGATCGAAGGCTGTGCCTTTTGATAGATGAATTCGATCTGCTCTTCAGTTGAAAATAATCGTTCAATATCGCTGATAACACTGTCGAGTGGTATCCCGCTGCTGGAGTAGTCTGATAATAAAATCGATTTATAGAGCGCGATGTCTTTATTGTCGATCGCCTGTTTGCGTATCTCCAGAATCTTGTCGACCCCGGCGATTGACTCTTCAACCGGCACTTCAACCTCGCAGCCACTTAATAAAAACAACACACTCAGTGTGCCGATGAATTGGGTGAAACCATTAAATCTTTTTTTACCAGTGGCGGTACGGCGATACATGCAAGCTGCTCCAGTTGTCGTGATCATTTTATTATAGCGTGATTTTAAGGGGTGAGCGTTATGTTACGTTATAATTTGGAGTGAGATGGCAGTTGAGGTGAGATCGGTGGAAAAGCGTTTGACAGGGTTGTTGTCAGCACTGCTATTAGTGGTGGCAGGCTGTGCCAGAGAGGGTAACCTTAAAGAGGCCGCGTACGAGACGGTGCGGGGTATTAATAATATGCATCAGCCAGCAGGGCCGGGTGAGAACAGGCAAAATGAGTGGAGTTATCGCGAGTACGAGCAGAAACGTAGTGAGGTGCAGGATGATGGTGATCACCTGCGTGGCGACCAGCCGCAGCACCCTGAGTGGTTGATTGACCCTAATCGATAGTGGCTGTTGCGTTGTCGTTATTTTTCATCACGAAGAAATAGCGCGGGATCCACGCGGGCATCGTTGAGGCTGATCCCCCAGTGCAGGTGCGGACCGGTGACACGTCCGGTTGCGCCGACAGTCCCTAATCGTTCGCCCTGTTTTAGAACGTCACCCTCTTTAACATCGATGCTGTCGAGATGCAGGTACATCGTAATCAAGCCCTGGCCATGATCGATGAAGACAGAGTTGCCATTGAAAAAATAGTCGCCGACATTGGAAACAGTGCCAGCAATTGGGGTGACGACTGGAGTGCCGGTTGGTGCTGCGATATCCATACCGCTATGTGGCTTGCGCGGTTGGCCGTTGAAAACTCGGCGTAGCCCAAATGAACTGCTGCGTCGTCCTTCTACTGGCGTAATAAAAGTAAGGTCATTTAATTCACGCGCATCCCAGTGGGCGAGAGTCTTTTTGGTGCGCTTCTTTTCTGCGGTGATGCGAGCCATGTCTTCCGCATAAGGGTTGACCTTGCGCTTGTTAGTGACGGTGAGGCGCTGTGTTTTATAGGCTTTATCTTTAATAGTGAAGTTGTGGTTTATGGATTTACCGGATGCGGTCTGTTGCTCTATTTTATGTGCGCCAGGCTTTGCGGTCAGCGGTATTCCAACAATCGCCAGCCAGCGGTTCCCTTTTTTAATCACCAGTAATGGCTTTTCATTGTAGTAAGCACCTGGTGTTTCACCCGCGCTATCCGCAGCTAGTTCGATGATCACCACGCCGCCGGGCACAGCGGATTCTTTGGGTAAGGTGAATGCCAGTGCGCTGCCCTGTGAAAATGCGAGCAATAGGGCGAGTAGCACGCCGCCGGTCGCGCGTCGTATGCTGTTTTTATTCGTCATGGATAGTTTTCGTCACGGCGCATAGCAGTCGCCCCTGCGCCAGTTTTGTTTCGATGGTGTCGCCAATTGCAGCATCTTTTGCGTCGCGTAAAACGCGCCCATCCGGATGGGCGCGTGTAATCGAAAAACCGCGCCCCAGTGTGGCCAGAGGGCTAACGGCATCGAGCGCGCGCGACACCCCCTGTAGTTGTTGCTGGTGCTGTTGCAGCTGTTGCCGGATTGCGCGCTGCAGGCGAGTGGTGAGTTGCTGCTGTGTGGTGGTGAACTGCTGTATGCGGCGTTGTGGGTTGTGCTGCTGTAATCGGGTCGCGACATGTACCAGTTCGTTGCGGCGCAGTTGCAGGCGTTGTTGTAGGTTGCGTTGCAGGCGCTGCTCAAGTTCATCAAGGCGCTGTGCCTGTTGGCGTAGCTGTTGGCCGGGGTGCTGCTGTTGCAGCCGCTTCGATAACCAGTCAAGTTGCTGCTGGCCTTGCGAGAACTGTTGTTGCGTGGCCGCATTCAGGCGTGATTGCAGTTGCGCAAAACGCTGCTGCCACTCGACGCGATCCGGGCTGACCAGCTCAGCGGCACCCGATGGCGTCGGGGCGCGCAGATCGGCGACAAAATCGGCGATGGTGAAATCGATCTCATGACCGACGCCAGAGACCACCGGTATGCGGCATTGGTGAATCGCGCGCGCGACCTTTTCATCATTAAAGGCCATCAGGTCTTCGAGTGAGCCGCCACCGCGTGCGACGATCAGGACATCACACTCTTTGCGTTTTGCAGCCGTTTTGATTGCTGTTGTAATCTCGGCGGCTGCGCTGGCACCCTGTACCGCAACGGGATAGATTACCACCGGAATGCTCGGGAAGCGTCGTTCCAGAATTTGCAGAATGTCACGGATCGCAGCGCCGCTCGGCGAGGTGATGACACCGATCTGTTCTGGCACTGTCGGCAGTGACTTTTTGAGTGCTTCGTCGAAAAGCCCTTCGTCATCCAGGCGTTGTTTCAGCTGCTCAAAGGCGCGTCGCAGGGCGCCATCTCCCGCCTCTTCCATGTGCTCGACGATCATCTGATAATCGCCGCGCGCCTCATAAAGGCTTAGCTGGGCGCGTATCAGTACCTGATCTCCATTTTCTGGCTGGAAGCGCAGGCGGGCATTTTTACCACGAAACATCGCGCAGCGAACCTGCGCCGAAGGATCTTTGAGGGTGAAGTACCAGTGCCCCGAGGCGGGACGGGAGAGGTTTGATATCTCCGCCTCGACCCACACCAGCGGGAAGTTACCCTCCAGCAGGCCGCGCACCTCACGATTGAGGCGTGAGACGCTGAAAATCTCACGCTGAGGCCGTTTGGGCGCCGCGGGTTGCGGCGCTGGTGGGGTGTAAAAATCTCGGAATTCGCTCATGGTGCTCATGATAACATCTTGAACAAAATAGAAAATCCACCGTTTTATCGAATGGAACCGGCAGATATTACCGGTTTACCACAGGGGCTGCACTCTCTATAATACCCGGCTAGTTTTTGATAGGGGTCTATATAATGAGAATTGCTCAGGAAGCATTCACTTTCGATGATGTGCTGTTACTGCCAGATCATTCCACCGTGCTGCCCAGAGAGGTCGATCTCAAGACCCAGCTGACGCGTGAAATCACGCTGAATATTCCGCTGATCTCATCGGCGATGGATACCGTTACCGAGGCGCGCCTCGCGATTGCACTGGCTCAGGAAGGCGGCATTGGCATCATCCATAAGAATATGACCGCCGAGCAGCAGGCTGACGAAGTACGAGCAGTGAAGAAATATGAAAGCGGCGTGATCAAAGATCCGATCACGGTACCGCCCACCATCACCATTCGTGAAGTGATGGGTATCACCCGCGCCAACAAGATTTCAGGTGTGCCAGTGGTCGATGGCGATGAATTGGTCGGTATCGTCACCGGCCGTGACCTGCGTTTTGAGACCCATTTAGATAACCCTGTTTCCAGCATCATGACGCCTAAAGAGCGTCTGGTTACCGTAAAAGAGGGTGCCGAGCGTGATGAAGTGTTGTCGTTGCTGCACAAACATCGCATCGAAAAAGTACTGGTGATCAACGACAGCTTTCATCTGCGTGGTCTGATCACCGTTAAAGATATTCAAAAGTCGACTGATTTCCCCGATGCCTGTAAAGATGATGTTGGCCATCTTCGTGTCGGCGCTGCAGTCGGTACTGAGGCGGATGGGCGTATCGAAGAGCTGGTGAAAGCCGGAGTGGATGTACTGATTGTCGATACTGCGCATGGTCATTCGCAAAAGGTGTTAGATCGTGTGAGCTGGGTTAAAAAGAATTTTCCGGATGTGCAGTTGATCGGCGGAAACGTCGGTACCGGGGAAGCGGCCAGGGCATTGGCCGATGCCGGTGCCGATGGTGTAAAAGTGGGGATTGGTCCCGGTTCAATCTGCACCACACGTATCGTCACTGGTGTGGGTGTACCGCAGGTCACTGCGATTGCCAATGTGGCCAAGGCGCTGGAAGGCACCGGAGTGCCGTTAATCGCCGACGGTGGGATTCGCTTTTCGGGTGACCTGGCCAAGGCGATTGTCGCGGGTGCGAACGCGATTATGATCGGCAGTATGTTTGCCGGTACCGAAGAGTCACCCGGTGAGGTTGAGCTCTTTCAGGGGCGTTCATACAAATCTTATCGTGGCATGGGGTCATTGGGTGCGATGGCGGCGGCACATGGTTCGAGTGATCGCTACTTTCAGGAAGGTAATCAGGTAGAAAAACTGGTGCCCGAAGGGATCGAGGGCCGCGTGGCCTACAAAGGCAGCATGGTGGCGATTGTGCATCAGCTACTCGGTGGTGTGCGTGCCAGCATGGGCTACACTGGCTGTGCCAACATCGAAGAGATGCGCACCAAGCCGCGCTTTGTTCGCGTGACCGGCGCGGGCATGAAAGAGAGCCATGTGCATGATGTGACGATTACCAAAGAAGCGCCGAACTATAGAATTGACTAATAAAATCTCTGGTGATGTCATTCCGGCGCGCCTATAGGAAGTGCCCTTGGGGTAAAGGCCGGAATCTAGTCTGATAAAGCTGGACCCCGGCCTTCGCCGGGGTGACGGAATGATTCGCTGGGGTGACGGGATCACTCTTAGTCTGATGCCCCAGCGGAGACGCTAAAATTATTTTTTTGCCACTTAAAAAAAGAAGACCATACCGCCGTGACTGACCATAACATTCATTCCGATCGCATTCTGATTCTTGATTTTGGCTCTCAATATAGCCAGTTGATTGCTCGCCGTGTGCGTGAAGCCGGCGTCTATTGTGAGCTGCACGCATGGGACATGGATGAGCAAGCGGTGCGCGACTTCAAACCTAAAGGGATCATCCTCTCTGGCGGGCCAGAGTCGGTGACCGGTGGCGATGATGCGCCGCGTGCACCGAATGCGGTGTTCGAGATGGAAGTGCCAGTACTCGGTATCTGCTACGGCATGCAGACGATGGCAGCACAGATGGGCGGCGAAGTTGAGAGTGCAGATCATCACGAATATGGCCATGCCCAGGTGCGTGCGCGAGGCCATTCGCAACTGTTGCTAGATATTGAAGACCACACCACGGTGGAAGGGTACGGCATCCTTGATGTGTGGATGAGCCATGGAGACCGTGTTAATCAACTGCCGGAAGGTTTTAAAGTGATTGCCAGCACAGACAGCGCGCCGATTGCCGGTATCGCCGATGAGTCGCGTGGTTTTTACGGACTGCAGTTTCACCCGGAAGTGACCCACACCCGTCAGGGCAAGCGCATTATTGATCGCTTTGTCCATTTTATCTGCGGCTGTGAACAGCTCTGGACCGCTGAAAATATTATTGATGATAGCATTCAGACAGTACGCGATCAGGTCGGTACCGATGAGGTGTTGCTAGGGCTGTCGGGTGGTGTTGATTCTTCTGTGGTCGCAGCCTTATTACACAAGGCGATTGGTGATCACCTTACCTGTGTCTTTGTCGATAACGGTCTGCTGCGCCTGAATGAAGGTGACCAGGTGATGGCGATCTTCGCTGAACACATGGGCGTTAAAGTGATCCGTGTCGATGCCGAGGCGCGTTTTCTAGCCGCCCTCGAAGGGGTTGATGATCCAGAGAAGAAACGCAAGATCATCGGTAATCTGTTTATCGAAGTCTTCGAAGAAGAGGCCGCAAAGCTCAAGAATGTGAAATGGCTGGCGCAGGGTACCATCTACCCCGATGTGATTGAATCGGCCGGTGCCAAGAGTGGCAAGGCACATGTGATCAAGTCGCATCACAACGTTGGTGGCCTGCCAGAAGATATGAAGCTACAACTGGTTGAGCCACTGCGTGAACTCTTTAAAGATGAAGTGCGTCGCCTCGGGGTTGAGCTTGGGCTGGCGCATGAGATGGTCTACCGCCACCCATTCCCGGGGCCCGGCCTTGGGGTGCGTATCCTCGGCGAAGTAAAAAAAGAGTATGCCGATCTACTGCGCCGCGCCGATGCGATCTTTATCGAAGAGCTGCATAACCATGGCTTTTATCAAAAAGTGAGTCAGGCGTTTACCGTCTTCCTGCCGGTCAAATCAGTCGGCGTAGTGGGTGATCAACGTCGTTATGAATATGTGGTTGCAGTACGCGCCGTTGAGACCATCGACTTTATGACCGCACGTTGGGCGCATCTACCGTATGAATTACTGGAGACCGTCTCCAGCCGCATCATCAACGAAGTCTCGGGCATCTCGCGCGTTACTTACGATATCTCAAGCAAACCGCCTGCCACTATCGAGTGGGAATAGTTTATCCGGCGGGTGACACTGCCCGCCGAACATATCAACTATAATACTCCGCCCAATGGGCTAATTACCGCATTGCCACCACGTTGAATCACATGGGTATAGATCTGTGTGGTGCGGATATCTTTATGCCCGAGCTGTTCCTGCAC
>Ga0316207_10004490_pt1 | contig 12108 bp, 11 predicted proteins | sample 6weekpyrite_MG_FD_204943 | JGI IMG/M metagenome (GOLD analysis project Ga0316207, IMG submission 204943) | Microbial mat bacterial communities from mineral coupon in-situ incubated in ocean water Damariscotta River, Maine, United States -... | ecosystem: Environmental > Aquatic > Marine >... | reverse complement strand
ATGTCGAACAATTCGTCATCCGCAACCCCATGATCGCCGCCCCGGTCCATCATGAGGATCACGTCGGGCGCGGCAAGGCCGACGGCCTCGTCGGTGATCTGCTTGTAGCCGTCGTAGTCGGTGACAGCATTCACGCCACCGGCCATGCGGATCAGTGCATCGGCAGCGGTCCCGGAGCCCGAGGCATTAATCTTGTCGCCCTGCGTGGACAGCACGAAAAGCACGCGCTTTTTGTCCGCCTCTGGCCGGTCTGCATCCGTCAGGGCTGCGGACAGTGCGGTTTCGACCAAGGCGGCCAGATCGTCGGCGCGGTCAGCCACGCCAAGCGCATTTCCGATGATCTCGATCTTGCGCAGGATGCCCTCGGGCGTCAGCGCATCTGGCACCTCGACAAAGTCCACATCCGCCGCGCGGATTACGTCCAGCGCCTCGGGCGGACCTGCGCCCTCCTCGGAGAGGATCAGCGACGGGCCGACCGATAGCACGCCTTCCGGCGATAGCGACCGCATGTAGCCCACGTCAGGCAAGTGCGCCACATCAGGCGGATAGCTGGACGTGGTGTCACGTGCCTTCAGCCGGTGCTGCTGTCCAAGCGCCGCGACGATTTCGGTCGCCGAGCCGCCGATGGCGAGCACATCGGCATTGGGGTTGGGGATCTCCGCGCTTTGCTGCGCACTGACGGTCAGCGCGATGAAGGCGCCAAACATGGCCGTCATAATGGCGGTGTACGGCGTGTTTTTTCTCGTTCAGGATTTCATGCCGGAACCTCGGCAAGCGTCGGCAGCGTGTCGACAATCCGACCCCATTCGGGGCGCGAGTCGCGACCCTCCTTGCCAACTCCGAACACCTGAAATACCAGCCCGCCCTCGGCGTCAAAGGCTTCGATAGACACGGCAAGGCCGCGTTGCGTGGGCTTTTCCACCGCCCAGACCTCGGCCACTTTGTCGAGGCGAAGATGAAGGTTGAAACCCGGGTCCATGATGTTCTGCCATGGCCCCATTGGTTTGAGCGTGTGGATAGGGCCGGTGTGAATCTGGATACAGCCGCGATTGCCGACAAAGATCATCACCTCGATGCCCGCATCGCGGACGGCCTGCAACATCGCATCGGCGGCACGCGGTTCAAGCTGGCGCACCCAGGGCGCACCGGCGATCCGATAGGCGCCCAGCCGGTTCATCTTGAGTTTGGAACATAGCCGCAGGAACTGGTGCGTGTCCGTCAGCCTTGCCCATTCCTCGCGCAGGATATCCAGTTTATCGTGCCGCGACTTTGGACCCTCAACCGGCTTTCGATCTTCAACGGTTTGAGTGTCTGCCTGATCCGCGACAGCAAGCTCAGCGACGATGCCCTCCCAGGCGTCATGATTCGACGTGTCGCGCAGGTGAATTTTATGAACCGCATCGCCCGCTGCATCGAAAACCTGCAACGAGCGACGCGGGCCCTGCTCGGACTTCGTTTCGACCGCAAAGGCATGCACCCAATGCGAGGGGAAGATGCGCAGGTCGATATTTTCGGTCAGCGTCATCGCGGCGTGTTCTCCCGGATGATATTCACCATATTCCCCCACCTTTTCATGCACGCAGGCCCCAACGCGGGTCAGCGCCATGACCTCGCCCAGCTTTTCCGCCGCAGGAATGATCTTGTCGGGATGGGCATCGATTCGAGTCGCACCTTGGCCGACACCAGCGGCTACAAGCTGCGCCTCAGAAATGCCTTTGGCGTCTGCCGCATCGCGGGCACGTAGTTTCGGGTTTTCCACCATAAAGGCACGGATTTCGGAAGGTCTGACAGTGGTTGGTTTCATCATGGGCGTCCTCGGAGGTTTGTCTGGGGTCCGATGGCTGCGCCCGGAGGGAAACGGTGCGTGGCTCTCTCAAATTACTTGACTGTTTTAGTCTGATACGTTTAGTGCTGCAACCCATCGCGATAGAGTTAATCGCAAAATCAACAAAACAGCCGCGCCAGCCTTCGCAAGCTTCGGCCCTAAACGAACAGAAGGATGGCGCAATGCTCATTTCCATGTTGCGCGGCACGACCGCGTTTTTTTGCCTGTGTCTGGCCGTACCGGCCTTGGCGCAAGACCAGCCACTGGTGATGCCGGTCGCGGAAGAGGATGGCGATCCCGGCTTTCTCGGCACGCTGATTCTCACCGGCGGCAAACGCGATCTCAGCTTCGGAACGGCGCTGTCGCGCACAGTGGTCGGCGAAGAAGAGATCCAGGACCGGCAGGCCAGCACAGTCGCGCAACTCATCGACTCCGTGCCTGGCGTCACACTGGTCAATGGCACCACACCGCAGGGGTCCGGCATCAACATTCGTGGATTTGGCGCGAACACGACCTTCGGTTCGGACCAGAAGATCGCCGTGCAGATCGACGGCGCTTCGGTGGGATCGGAAGAACTCTATCGCATCGGCACCCAGTTGTTCACCGATCCGCTGCTTTATCGCGAGGTTGAGGTGCTGCGCGGGACCATCGGCAGTTTTGCTTACGGGTCCGGTATTGTCGGCGGTGTCGTGAAGCTCGAGACGAAAGACGCGTCTGACTTCACGGGCGGCGTGCCAGGGTTCGGCGGCTCACAGACTTTCGAATACAGTTCGAACGGAAATGGCTGGGTCAGTTCGACCAACCTCGCCTGGATGCCGACTGAAGGTGCCGAATTCCTGCTGAACTACTCCCTGCGCGATCAGGACGACCTGACGGCGGGCGACGGAACGACAATCGGAAACAGCGCATTCCGCACACCCTCCTACCTTGCAAAAGGCAAGTTTACCTTTGGGCAGGATGACGCGCATTCGCTGACCTTCAGCCATTCGAGCACCGTCGCAGATGACCAGGACGTGCCCTATGACCAGTTCGACACCACCGGAGGGTCCTTTGGCAATGTAGACCGATTGACCGAAACGAAACAAACCGTTCTAGAGTATCGCTTCAACCCCGCCAGTGACCTGATCGATCTGCGCGCCAACCTTTCCTATGCCGATCAGAAGATCGAATACGATTACATCCCCGGCTCATCGCCGCTGGAAGGTACGCCCAGCTTTCCTTTCCTCGTGGGCACCGTGAACGCCGATCAACGTTACGAGACCACCAAGCTGACCGTGACCAACCGTGCATTGTTCGACACCGGCGCGGTGTCGCACGACATGCTCGCGGGCGTCGAGGCGCAGCGTCGCATTCGTGCCGACAACACGGCAGCAGGTGCGCCGGGTGGCACGAATGACCGCTTTGCACTGTTCGTCGTGGACGAAATGTCTATCGGGCAATTCACGATCACACCGGCCTTGCGGTATGAAAAATCCAGAATTGAAAGTGAGAATGCCCTCGCAGGTGTTCCCAACGCCTATGAAAAAGACGCATTGATGGGCGGTCTGGCGCTGGCCTACGATTTTGGCAACGGCCTGTCGGTCTTCGGCAGCGCGGCCTATACTGAAGGTCTTCCGATCATCGACGATCTGGGCACCAGCGCCACTGCGCAGCGGCGGATCGGAATGTCCGAGAAATCCCATACATTCGAACTCGGTGCCGCATACACTGGCACAAACGTCTTCACTGCTGGCGACACGTTCACAATTCGTGGGAACCTTTATCAGACGGAGCTTTGGGACATCACAAGCTACACCGTCGCTGGTTCTATGTCGACCGAACTGGACCGTGTGGACTCGCGCGGCTTTGAATTGGAGGCCTCGTACGGCATGGCGAACGGCTTCTATGTCGATTTCGCCGGACACCTTGGCGAGGGAACCGAGTTCAATCCCGACGGCACCGATACAACCTGGCGCAACAGCCCGGCAGATCGGGCTCAGCTGACGCTAGGCAAGAAGTGGGACGACCACGTCGATCTAAGTTGGGAAATCGTCCACGCTGCTGATCGCCGTGACGCGCTAGGCGCGGATCTGTCCAACAGCACGGTGCACAATCTTCGTGCAACCTGGAAGCCCCAAGGGCAAGGTTGGCTGGATGGCAGTGAGGTGCGTTTCGGGGTCGAAAACGTCCTTGACGTTAATTATGTCGGACATCTGTCATCGCCCAGCCGCAAAGCACCGGGCAGAACCTTCAAGGTGTCGTTGACGAAGTCTCTCTGACGGGGTGGTCAGGCGCGGGACCTGACCGTTCCCCTATCCACAAATTCGACTTGGGAAAATCGCGCCGCCGTCATTACCTACTACAAGGCTCGCGCACGTTTTTCTTATCGTATTCGTGACCAACTGATGCTGACCGCATGCGTTTGATGAATACTTCGGGGCCGCAATTACACAGACGGTTCCGATGGACCTTCGAATTCCCTTCAGCGCCTACAAAGAGACGACCCCTTCGTTTAAGGCATCGATAGAGGATCGGACCGAAAAAATTCTAGATCAACGAGTTATGCGGGTAGTCTGTGCGGCTTGTGCGCGATCCTCAAATAAGGCATCATCGCCCCGGCAGATAGAACTCGGTAATCCCCCGCTTCCCCTCGGCGCGCCCGAGCTGGACGATTACATCGATGGATTTCCGGATGTATTCGCGCACCTCGGCGAAGGTCAGCGGTGTGCCAGCCTGCAGCACCATGATCGCCAGCCGGTCGATGGCGAGTTCCGCGGTTTCGGCGTGGATCGTCGACACCGACCCGCCATGGCCGGTGTTGATGGCCTCAAGAAACGTCAAGGCCTCGGCGCCGCGCAGCTCGCCGACGATGATACGGTCAGGGCGCATGCGGAGGGAGGCCTGCAGGAGGGCGTTGGCGCTGCGTTGCGAGCCGGAACCGCGGTCGGCCAGGAGGGCGACCGTGTTCGGCTGGCCGGGGAAGAGTTCGAAGGCGTCCTCAATGGTGATCAGCCGCTCGCGTTCACTGACATGCGTCAGGAGGTGACGAGCGAACGTGGTCTTGCCGGTCGAGGTGCCGCCGCTGATCAGGACGTTGAGCCGTGCCTCGACCAGGGTTTGCAGCGCGGCCTCAAGGTTCTCTTCGGCGAGGGAGGCGATGTTTTTCATCTTCTCGGCGCGGAGGGCATCGAGCGAGACGGCTTTGCCGAAGAGATAGGCGGGGGCGTAATCCCGGACGCTGCCCGAGGCAAAGAGGCGGATGGTGATCGAGGCGCCGCGATCGATGGCGGGCGGCACGGCGACCTGGACCCGGAGGGGCCGGCCTGCATATTCCACCTTGCCGGAGACGAGCGGGTTCTTTTCAGAGACGCGGGCCTTGGCATCGCCGACGATGGTTTGGGCCATGTTGAGCGCGGTCGTCCGGTCCACGGTCTGGCCTTCGTGGCGCATGGTGGCGTCACCCGCGACCTCGAGCCAGACGTTGCCGTCCGGGTTGATCGCGATCTCGACCATGTCGTCACGCCTTAGAAGATCGCGGAACGGGTCGAGATACCGCTCGAGGTAAGAGGCTGGGCTGTCAGTCCGGGTCAATATATCACCACATCCCGGTCCACGAGCACGGTGACCGAGGCGCCCTGATCGACATAGATCGTCGGCGCGATCGACACCTGGTCGGCGATGACCGAGCCGACGGCATCCTGCAGGTCGCTGCCGACATCGCCCAGAACGACGCTGGTGGTTTCATTGTTGGCGCTCTCGGCTGCGACGGCCGGTGCCGCCCCGATCACGGAAATCAGCGCGGCCCCGCCGAAGCGCTCGGCGAATTTGGTGTCTACGAGACCGGTCAGGCCCGAGCGGCCGAGTTGATCGCCGCCCACGGCGGCGATCTCCATCGAGGTGCCGTCCGGGGTCAGGACGCGGGTCCAGAGGATCAGGATGCGTTTCTGGTGCATCTCGATGCCGGAGCGGTATTGGCCGAAAAGGCGGGAGCCCCGGGGGATCAGGATCCGGTCCCCGGAAAACGCCGGGACCGGCTCGGAGACGACCGCGACGACTGAGCCCGGCAAGTCGCTGTTGATGGCGGTCTGGAGCGCCGCCTGGATGACGGACCCTTGGGTCAGCGTGCTCTCGGGATGGGTGAGGCGGGCGGCCTCCTGCACCTCGAGCGGTCGCGCACTCTGCAGGAACTGCTCATTGCCCGAGAGGACCGGCTCGCCAATGCCGGCGGCAGCTGGATCGGCAACCGCCGCGCCACTTTGGCCACCACGTGGACCATCGGCGTAGACCACGGCGGGGGATTTGATCTGCGCGGTCAGAAGCTCCTCGGCGACCCGTTCGGCCTCGCGCTGGCGTTGTTCCTCTTCCTGACGGCGGCGTTCTTCGAGAAGACGCTGATCGGCGATCAACCCTTCGCGGTCCAACTCTGCTTCGAGCCCCTTGCGCTGCGCGCGTTCGGCATCAAGCATGGCCTGCAACCCTTCGATGCGGGTCTCGGTCTGGCGCTGCAGGTTGGCAAGTTCGGTTTCCTTGGCGGTGAGCGTCGCTTCAAGGGCCGCCTTCTGTTCGTCGAAGGCCTCGCGTAGGTCCGCGACGGCGGACTGGATTTCCGAGTTGCGGGCGGCCTGGCTGGCGGCGAGGGCCTCGCGCAGTTTGGAGATCTCGGCCAGCACCTCGGCGCTCGCCTCGGGGGCAGGGGCCGCGGGCACATCGAGTGCTTCCTCGACGGCGATCAGCGCATCATTGACCCGTTGCTCGGTCTCGTCTGGCGGAAACTCCAGTCGCCCGCCTGTGCCGGGGCGGCGGTCCTGGAAGGTCTCGACATCGGAGGTCTCAAGCGCGCTGTCGCTTGTCTGAAGGCCGGTGGCCAGGAAATACGCGACCCCGGCCCCGCCAAGGGCGAGGGCGGCAGCGAGGGCACCGACCCCGAGACTGTTGCCCCGGCGTTTGGATTTGCCGCGCTGGCTGAACTGGTCGAGACGGTCCTGCAGGTCGGGAGGGGTTTGATCGGCCATGGTCAGTTGCTCAGGTAGATTCCGCTTTCGTCGCGCCAGGCACAGATGGCCTCGTCGCCGATGCGCAGCGTCCAGTAGGTGTTCACCCCGAGCACGCGGACGGTATTGCCTTGCTGGGTCCAATTGACGGTGCGCTCACGGCCCTGGTCATCGGCCTTGAAGAGGGCGGGCTGGCGGGCGTTCTCCGGGAAGACGAAATACGTGTAGCGCCCGTCGTCATAGATATGGCTGGGGCGGAAATTTCCCTCGCCCGAGACGCGATAGTTGTAGTTTCTTGGAGCTATGAGGCCCTTCGGCTGGGTGGCACCCGCCGCGCGGCGTTCCTCGTCGGGGTAGCGAAAACGGACCTCGAAGAACATGCCGGTGCGGTTCGGGATCGAGCCCTCGCGCAGGTGGAAGGAATAGGTGCGTCGGGTGGTGATGACCGTCATGTTGGTCGAGGCATTCGCCACATGCGGCTTGATCGTCAGCACATTGCCGAGCTCGGGGATCGGATCGACCTGGAAGCTCTCGGTGTCGCCGACAATCACGGCCTCGAACCGCTCCCCCGCCCCGAAATGAATGGTCGTCGAGTGGCGAAGATCGGTTTCGATCCGGTAGACCTGGTTTTCATTATAGACGGCGGTGCGGATGCGGATGTCGAGGGGACCACCTTGCGGTGTCGCCTCGGCGAAAGCGGCAACAGGAAGGGCAAGCGCTAAAAGAATCTTGGTGAGGAGCGCGGGCAGGGATTTCATCTTGATCAGTTCTCCAGGGTCTCGGCGTCGACGCGGTAGGAGGTCACCACGAAGCCCAAGGGGTTGGCCCAGACGTCCTGAAGGCGCTGGCGGGTTTCGGGTTGGAAATCGTAACCGACGGTCGCCACGTAAGACCGGGTCACGGTGCGGGTGTCGCGGGGGCGGCGCAGCGTGCGGGTAAAGCGGACCTGGGCCACGCCGCGCTCGATCTGGTTCACCGACTTGATCACCACCTCGATCTTGGCGTCGCGCCCATAGACCGTGATCGGGTAGTCCTCGTTGGTGGAGGACCAGAGATCGCGCAGCGTGCGGGCTGCATCACCATCCGAGCGGTCGAGGACCGAGTTGATGCGTTGCTCGCCATCGGTCAGATCATAGGTTTCGCGATCGTCGACATAGGCCACGAGACTGGCTTGGATGATGGCATCGCTCTCGGACAGTGTCAGCGCCTGGACGGCGGCGACCCGATCCATCTCGCCGGTTTCCTTGTCGACCACGACCACGAAGGTCTCGGTCGACTTGAGGGGAAAGAGGCTCGCGCCCGCGACCATGCCCGCCACGCCGACCAGCACGCCCGCGGCCGCGACAAACCAGGCAAAGCGCTCGCGCCGTCTTGGCTCGTAGATGAAATCCGCCTCGAAAGCATCGCGATCGGGCGCGGGGGAACTGGTCACAAGCTTCTTCAAAGTCGTCGTCTTTCACATCAGGGTTTGCGGAAGGCCTTGGCGGCGGAGAGGAGCGCGCCGGGGCTTTGGCGGATCATCTCGCCGGTTTTCACGACGCCCGCGTTCGCTATCTGGTTCAGCTCATGTGGGGATTTTCCGGTGACGAGACGCGAGGCAGCACCCGTGCCGTACTCGCGCGTGTTCACGAAGCCCTGACGTGCGAGGCCGGTGAGACCCACGGCATTGGAGGCAATGCCGACGACACCGGTGAGGTTGGAGGCGATGTAGGGGACTGAGGCCATGATCCCGGCGCTGAGGATCAGGATGACCAGGAAGGGCAGGATGAGGCTGACGGTCTCGACATCGCCCGGATCGGCGGAAGCATCCCCGATGGCCTCGGCGATCGCCACGATGATGCCCGCGGCCCCGGCGGCCGCGACCGGCATGAGCGCATAGCCGATGGTGGCGCGGGTCCAGGCCTCGAAGAGAGACTGGGTGGGCTTGAAGAGCGAGGTCACGATCATGAAGGGGGCGATGACGATCATCAGCGCGAAGACGATGCGGGCGAAAGCGATGATCCCGGCGGTGACGGCGGCGAAGACGGCGGAGAGGACGAAGAAGATCGCGCCCAGGACCGCGCCGAAAACCCAGCCCGCCCGGTCGCCGATCGTGTCGCCATAGGCGGTGATGCGTGCGACCATGTTGTCGAGGCTTTCATAGACACCGGCCTCGTCGCCTGACCCGGTGAGCGCCAGGATCGAGGCGCCGACGGAGTCAGGCACCCGGGTGACGATGTCATAGATCACGCTGAAATTATCCCAGCTCTGCGCGAATATCCCCACCAGTGCCACCTTCATCCCGAAGGCAAAGCCGGTTCCGAAGGGCAGGGGGCGGAGCTGCATCACGGCGTTGATGCCGAGGAGGACGACAAGGAGCGTCGCGCCAGCCGAGATGACATTGCCGACAGAGGCGGCAGAGGAAACAAAGCCGTCTTGCGCCACGGTGTTCACCGCGGCGTCGACCTGGCCGAGGATGTCGCGAATGACCCCCATTTACTCCGCACAGGCCTCCGTAACTTGGGCTTCCAGCGCATCGGCCTTGGCGTAGAGATCCAGCACCTTGAAGGGCAGGCGCGGGTTGTCCGAAGTCTGGAACCGGGGCAAAGCGTCAAGTGCCTGATCCCAGGTGAACTGTTCCAGCAGGCAGGTGCAGGTTTCCGAGGCGAGCGCCTCTTCGGCGATCAGGATCCGCAGGATCGCGCGGTAGCCGTTGCGCAAGTAAGCGGTCTCTGCCAGATCGGCGGGCGGTTTCGGGACACGGCAGGCGTCGGCCTCGTCCCGCGCGATAGCCATCGAGCTGAAGGGCGTGTCACCGGATGGTTCGGTGTTCGGGGTCTGGGCCAGCCCCGCAGAGGGCAGCGCGCAGAGGACCATCGCTGCGAGACCAAGCGCCCGAACTGGTGCCAAGCTGTGGGTCATGGGGCGCCTCATGGATCCACCGCCATCGAGCGGAACTTGCGCTCATCCGCGAGGGTCGCGGCATCGACGACGCCGAGTTGGCCCGCGCTGACGCCTTGTGCCGCCTCCAGCCGCCAGATCTGGGTCAGGATGATACCAAGCTCGGCGGTGACGCGGGTGTTGAGATCGACGGCGGCCTTCAGCCCGTCCTGATCGTCGATCAGCCCGACCATGGTCTCGAGACGTCCGAGGCTTTGACCTGCCTCTTCGTGACTTTCCTGCGCCGCGACGGAGAGCATGGCACTGGCCCCGGCCGAGGCGGCGATGCGGTTGTCGGCGGGCTGATCGGAGCCCGAAAGCGTGCTCAGGCGTTCCGAGGTGAAGCCGCTGCCGGAGAGCACCCGTTCGACCGAGGCCGAGAGCTCAGCGCCGGGATTGAAGCCGCTCAGAAAATCGCCGCTCGCCAGTGACTGTGCGGTGTTGAGGGGCGCGATCAGCTTGCCGCGCAGCGCTCGGAATTCTTCGACCGTGGCGAAGAGCTCGCCGAGCCCGCTGCCTTCGATCAGTGAGGTCAGTTGCGCTTCGAGGTTCGTCAGTTGTGACAGCTGGGTTTCCAGTTCCAGCCGCATGGTGGCCAGCTGCTGCATCTGGACGTTCAGGTCCTCGGCCATGTGTTCGAGCTGGGCCACGAGTTGGCCAAGCTGCGAGCCGTCGAAGGTCGGAACGCCTTGGGCCGAGGCGGGCTCGGAGAGTCCGAGCGCGACGACCGCGCTGGTCACCAGAAAAAATCGTCTCATTCGGGAACTCCCATTTGCATGAAGTCGCGCTCGGCTAGGCGGTCGGCGACGAGGTGCTGCGCATAGGCCGCCTCGCGTTGCTGGTTTGCCGCCATCAGTCGGACACGAAGGTTGAGGATGCGACCGATCTCGGCCTTGGCGTAGGTGTTGAGTTCCCAGGCCGCCTTGGCATTGGGCTGGGCATCGATCTGCAGGATGATCGCGCGCAGGCGATTGATGACCTGTTCGGTCGTGGCGGAACTGTCTGCGGCGTAATAGACGCCCGCCTCGGAGATGCTGGCATATTCGGCGAGGGCAAAGTCCGAGGGCGAGAGCGTGCCAAGTGCGTCGGCGCCCCCCACCACGGCCAGATATTCGTTGTAGAACTTTGAGATGTTGCGCACGTAGCCTTGGGTCTCGGCAAAGGGCGGCACGCCGCCATATTCGATGACCCGGCCAGGGCCCGCGTTATAAGCCGCGAGCGCATGGGGGATATTGCCGAAACGGTTGAGCTGGGTCGTGATATAGCGCGCGCCGCCGCGGAGGTTGTCCTTCACATCATACCGGTCGACGCCGAGATCGGAAGCGGTGCCGGGCATGAGTTGGGTGAGGCCATAGGCCCCGACCGGGCTTTCGGCAGCGACGTTGAAGCGGCTCTCCTGCTTGATCAGGGCCTGGAAGAGGCAGCGCCACTGGGTGGCCGAGAGACCCGCGCGGGCCACGCCGGGGGCGCCTGCGAACTCGCCGGCGACCTCGACGATCATCATCTCGACCGTCTCGCGGCCCTCGCCGAAGAGGCGGCTGTTCATCGGGCTTGGATCGGTGTTCGGATAGACCGCAGCCACCCCGAAATCCGCATTGCCCTCGAGCGCGCGGATATCGAAGCCGGGTCCGGTGATGGCCGCGGTCATCTCCTCGAGGACGCGCAGCTGGTCGGCCTGGACATCGGCCAGAGTGGACTCCGTCCGATCCTTGTCCTGCTGGACGCCCAGATCCTCGGCAAGCGCCGTTACCCGCGCTATGGCGCGGCCGATCGCGGAATTGTCCTGCGTCGGCACGCCTTGGGCGAGCGCGGGCAGCGCACCGAGGCCGAGGCAGAGCCCGGCGGATATGATCGCGGCACGGCTCATTCCGGACGCGGCAGGGGCTCGAAGCTGCAGTCAGACTTTGCAGCCTGCTGGACCGGAGCGCCCATGGTCGAGACCGAAAACGCGGACCGTGTCACCTGCGGCTCGCCATTGCGTCCGAAGCAGGGCGAGGTCTGTTCGGTGTATTTTTCGCAAGCCGAGAGAAGGCCAACGGCGGCGCAAAGCACGAGGAGAGGTTTCGAACTCATATCACATGTCTCCAGAAATCGGGATTGGCGCGCCAATCGGCGGGCACGCGGGCCTCGCCGGTGGCGCCGCCGCCAAGGATGGGAAGGAGGTTGCCGAGGGCGGAGAGGTCGGCGTCCACAAAGACGCTGTCGCCCGCCGAGCGGACAAGCGCGATGCGCTGGCCGATTGTGGGCTGCACGAGGAGGGCAGCCTCCTTGGCGTTCACCCGCAGGAAATCGTAATCCGAGATGGTGGCGCGGTCGTTCGGGAAGAGGATCTGGGTCGGCACCGTCTCGACGATGGTCTTGCCAACGCGGCTGTCGCGCAGCTGGCTCGGATAC
>Ga0316207_10004489_pt1 | contig 12113 bp, 12 predicted proteins | sample 6weekpyrite_MG_FD_204943 | JGI IMG/M metagenome (GOLD analysis project Ga0316207, IMG submission 204943) | Microbial mat bacterial communities from mineral coupon in-situ incubated in ocean water Damariscotta River, Maine, United States -... | ecosystem: Environmental > Aquatic > Marine >... | reverse complement strand
AACGATCCACTGGTGGACCAGTTGTTATGCCAATAGCAGTGCTGGGTAGCTATGATCGGACAGGATAACCGCTGAAGGCATCTAAGCGGGAAGCCCCCCTCAAAACAAGGTATCCCTGAGAGCCGAGATAGACCATCTCGTCGATAGGCCAGAGATGTAAGCGTAGTAATACGTTCAGTTGACTGGTACTAATTGCTCGATAGGCTTGATTTGATCCAGTAGAAGCAAGACTTGGCTGAATAGCCGTCACGCAAATACTCATCAATCAAAAGCATACACACATACATAAATGTACTGACTTGGACATGCGTTGTTATCGCTGGGAAAAAGCGATGATAACACCCGAGTGGCTACGCGCATTGCTCTACAATGTACGTAGCCACCGACGCTTTTTGCTTCGCAAAAACGCGTCGTTGATGAATTTATTCGGTTTGGTGGTCATAGCGTAAGCAAAACACCCGATCCCATCCCGAACTCGGCAGTTAAGTGCTACTGCGCCAATGGTACTGCGTCTTAAGACGTGGGAGAGTAGGTCACCGCCAAACCTAATAAGTTCATCAACAACGTATCTCTCAACGATAAATATACATAATCATAAAAATATAAAACGCGTTTAATAACATAATCGCAATTATCAGAAACAAGCCGCCCTAACGGTGCACGCTACCCTCAAATGCGAATCTCGTTAGAAAACAGGAGTTTATCTGATGAGAACAGTTGGTATGAGAGCGATTTATAGCATCAGATCTTGCTCTCTTTGGCAAAAGGAGTCGCGGTCCAACTCTTGCTCACAAGTCGGGCGGCACTGACCCGGCCCAAAAACTGACGTTGGACCTGTCGCGGTTTGATGCCGCTCCTTTGATAGCATTTACTGCAACAAAGGAGACGAACTATGGGCACGGGAAGAAAGGATGAATTCCGCAAAGACGCGGTGCGAATTGCGCTGACCAGCGGGCTAACACGGCGACAAGTTGCGGATGATCTGGGCGTTGGTCTTTCGACGCTGAACAAGTGGGTGAACGCGCACCGTGACACTGATGTGGTATCCCCCGAGGATCGTGAGCTTGCGCTGGAGAACGAACGGCTTCGGCGCGAGAACCGCATCCTCAAGGAGGAGAGGGACATCTTAAAAAAAGCCACCCAGTTCTTCGCGAGCCAAAAGCCATGAGGTCCAGGTTCGTCTACTGCCCGGCAGCCGAAACGCAGTTTCGATGGAAGGGGAAGAACAGCGCGGTTCCTTCCCGATCGGCCGGCTTTGTCAGGTCATGAACGTCAGCCCACGTGGATTGCGGGCTTTCCACAGCCGGCCTGCCAGCCGCAGGCAGCGCACGGACATGGTTGTGCTGGCGCATATCCAATGCCCGGCAGGGAATTGCGCAGCAATGTCCCGAGAGGAGAGGAACAGTCGCGCTTGAGCTTGGGCAGCTACGGCAGGCCCCGAATGACCGAGGAATTGAAGGAGGTCGGTGTCGATGTCGGGCACCGGCGCGTCGGTCGCCCCCTCTCGGCAGATTTGGCTTTGCCAAATCGCCTGCCGGGCCACGGATGCGCGAAAACGGAATTACTGTTGAAAGGACGCGCAAGTTCAAGGCGACCACAGACAGTGATCATACGTTCAACATCGCCCCGAACTTGCTGGATCGCGACTTCGTGGCGGATGCACCAAACCAGAAATGGGCCGGTGACATCAGCTACATCTGGACCCGCGAGGGATGGTTAAATCTGGCGGTCATCCTCGATGTGCATTCCCGCCGCGTGATCGGCTGGGCCGTCAGCAACCGCATGAAGCGCGATCCGGCGATCCGGGCCTTGAAAATGGCCATCGCCTTCCGAACACCACCCAAGGGCTGCATCTTCCACAGCGATCGCGGCAGCCAATACAGTTCGCATGACTATCAGAAGATCCTGCGCCTGCCGGGCAATGGTCGAGACGTTCTTCAAAACCATCAAGGCCGAGCTGATCTGGCGGCGGTCATGGGCAACAAGGCGGCAAACTGAGATGGCTATCTTCGAATACATCAATGGCTTCTATAATCCGCGCCGACGCCATTCCAAGATTTCGGTATCGTTATCTACAGTCCGATCCACAGATATTATCGCACCTGTAGCCTTGAGCTAGGCGGCCTCGATCCGTTCCTGGAGTTTTTTAAACCACGTCAGTAGCCGCTCCAACTGCTCTGAGGCTTGATGGCGGCGCGGAAGCCGGTCTAAAAGACCCTCGGGGAGACCAGTGAATTGCGTCCAGGGGCTCCGCAGCGCGTCGCTGACCGCCGCTTCAATCCGCGCACGGACCATCCGGCGCGCAACCGTGATCTGACGCTTCAGGCGCTGGCAGCGCTCGCGCTCGGCCTGCAACTCGGCTTGCAGATCTTCGAACTCTTCGACCCGAGCCGAAAGCGGCGACAGGTCGAAACCGTAGGCCTCGACGATACGCCCGTCAGCGTTTCTGCGGCCCCACCGCTTGTCATTGGGACTATCCTGAAAGGAGATCACGCCGATCTCTGCCAGACGCCGCGCGTGGCGTTTGAGTGCCGATAGGGAAAGGCCCGTTTGCTCCATCAGATAGGCGTTCGAGGCCCAGACGATCGGGCGCTGCCCCTCCTCCCAGTCTTGGGCCTGAGTGAAGGCCCCCATGGTATCGAGGAGCATCATGTCGCCAGCCTTCAGGCCGATATGGGCCCCAACGCGTTAGAGCGCGACAAATGCTCGTGTTTTAGGTATTGCTACCTGTTCACCAGCTTGACCAGGGCCTGATCACGCTGGATGCGATGCGCCGCATAGAAGGGCAGGGGAGGAAGATAGGCCACAGCCGTTGTAGACGGGGCGGCCGCTGCGGTGTGCATTCCATGCAACCGCGCCGCATCGAGAGACGTCCGGCGGTCGAGAAAGATACCAAGGAAAATTGGAAACTCTGTTGAAACTGACCTAAACAAGAAAATACCTTGGAACGCGCGCAGCGGGAAAAGGCAGCGCTGCGCTAAAGCGCTCTCAACAGCCCAATTCCCTGTTCGAGAGGTATTGCCCGGATGTCTTCTGCCACCGGGACATCACGCTCTCCGGCGTAGATCAGCAGCTTCCGGTTGGCGTTGACGTCTTCTGCGCCGGTGTGGAAACCACGAGAAACCTTCGGTGCAGTCGTGCGCTTGATCTCGACGGCCCAAATGCCGCCACCCGGCAAACGCAGAACCAGATCAAGTTCGGCTCCGGCAGAGGTGCGATAGAAGAAGGGTTCGGTGCCGGCGGGTGCCGCGGCAAGAAGGGTCTCGATGCAGAACCCCTCCCAGCTGCCACCGACGACAGGATGCCCGAGCAAGCCCTCGGTCGTACCAATACTCAACAGCGCATGTACGATCCCGCTGTCCCGCACATAGATTTTAGGCGATTTCACCAGGCGTTTGCCGACATTCTCATGCCAGGGCTGCAGCCGCCGCACCAGCATGAGATCGACGAGCAGATCGAGATAACGACCGATGGTTTGGCCCGACACACCGAGCCCCTCTGCGAGGGCAGCAGCATTCAGCAGGCCGCCTTGCACATGCGCCAACATGGTCCAGAAGCGCCGCAAGGTTGCGGCCGGAATACGCGGCCCGAGGGCAGGGATGTCACGCTCCAGATAGGTGCGTAGGAAATCTAGACGCCAGTCCATGCTGGCCTGATCGTTGGCAGCCAAGAAACTGTCAGGGAAGCCACCACGCAACCAGAGCGCATTCAACTGATCAGCCCCAACCTCGGTAAGTTGCAGAGGGGGCATTTCGATATACTGGACCCTTCCAGCGAGGGACTCTGCCGATTGTTGCAGGAGAACATTGGAGGCTGACCCTAACAGCAGAAACTGCCCCGTACGAAAACCGGCCCGCCTGCGCTGGTCGATCTGGCCACGCAGGCTCTTAAAGAGGCCGGGCATTTGCTGCACTTCATCGAGGATGACGAGTTTTCCCGTTTGTTCATCCAGATAGAGATCTGGTTCAGTCAGGATCTGCCTGTCTGCGTCACGCTCAAGATCAAGGTATACCGATGTTTGCTCCGAAGCGATGTCGAGAGCAAGCGTGGTCTTCCCGACCTGCCGGGGACCGAGGAGCACAACAGCGGCTTGGTTCGCAAGCGCGGATTGGACAAGTTGATGAGTTTGGCGCATATACATACCTTGCAATTACTCCATAACGTGGATGATTTACAAGGTTAAATTAAGGTGCAGCTAGCGTTGCATCCCAATTTTTGAATTAGCCTGACGTGTAGATATGTACGGACTCTCGGGACACTTCCTGTAAATTACCCAATTTGGGGTGGAGGAAGTTTTCATGACGAACGAAGAACGAGACAGCCAACGTAAACTGAGAGTGCTTCAGCATGCCGAGAGGATCGGCAATGCCCGTAAAGCATGCCGGTATTTTGGGATTGGAAGATCAAGCTTCTATAGATGGCGGGATGCGTATCAAAAGCATGGCGAAGCCGGTTTGAAGAATATCAAATCAATTCCAAAGAACCCGGCCAATCAAACGCCGCCCGAGATCGTTGAGAAGATTCTGTATCTGCGCCGGAAGTATCATCTGGGGCCGATCAGGATCACCTGGTACTTGGCACGGTACCACAGCATCAAAATCTCGGATGCAGGGGTCTACCGCATCCTCAAGCGCGATGGGCTCAATCGGCTGCCCAGAGGCACACGAATACGTAAACTACACACCAAGCGCTATCAGAAACCGGTACCCGGCCATCACATCCAAGTGGACGTTAAGTTTCTGACCTTCAAAGGAAAAACTGGCAAGAAAGTGCGCCGATTTCAATTCACTGCCATCGATGACGCAACCAGAGTCCGTGCTCTCAAGATTTATTAGAAACACACGCAGGCAAGCGCGGTCGACTTCATTGATCACATTATCTAAAAGTTCCCGTTTCGCGTCCGTGAAATTCGGACAGATAACGGCCACGAGTTCCAAGCCAAATTCCATTGGCATGTCGAAGACCTCGGCATCAAACACGGCACTCCTCAGCTCAACGGCCACGTCGAGCGCTCACACCGATCCGATCAGCAGGAATTTTACCAACTCCTCAGCTACAAAGGGTGACCTCGATCTCGAGGCCAAACTCTACGAATGGGACTGGTTTTACAACTCCGCCAGAGCGCACGGTGCCCACAACGGGCAAACCCCTTACGAAGCTCTCAGAGACAAGCTACAGTAACCCAGCAAGTGTCCCGCAGGTCCGTCCACGTTATACCCATCGATGAATGCGATCTCTCCTGGGACCCTTGGTTGTTTGTGATGGATGTGACCGCGTTTGATCGTTCATATCGTCTCGAGCCCGCAAAGGGTCGCCTTGGCCGATCGCAAGGATCGAAAGCTCTGACGGTATCCACGGATCCGTTTCATGGCCGCGTGATCGCTTTCGACGAGGTTGTTGCGCCACTTCTTTTCGATATGCTGGATGCCGTCAAAATGTGGGGCATAGCGACAATTGATCTCGCGGATGACACGACAATAGGTCGGAGCTTTATCTGTGATGATGGTGACCGGGCGATGGAACCTTACACACTCAATCGCTTTGTTGAGAAAGGCCTTGGCCGCCTTGGCATCTCGCCGCGCAGTCAAGCTGAAGTCTATCATCTGACCGTTTGCATCAACAGCCCTCCACAGATAGCGCCATTTGCCGCCGACGCGGATGTGCGTCTCATCGACATGCCAGTCGACGCTGGCCTGGCGCAGGCCGCAGGGTGCCTGCACAATCTCCGAAGCCGATCTTATAGCCATCGCCCTGTGCCGCGCCGCGCAGGGTGAGCGTGTCGCCGTCTTCGAGGAAGGTGCGCGTCTCTCCGGTATCGAGCGTGAGAGGTTCCTTGCCGCCCCAGCTGAGTTCCAAGAGGCTGCCTCGGTTTTTCTTTTCAGGACCTGAGATCGTGCCGGAGCCGAGCAGATCGCCGACCCGCATCGGGCAGCCGCTGGTGGTATGGTGGGTCAGCTGCTGCGCCGCTGAGTAATACATGACGTTGTAATTGGTGCGCGACAGGATCGTCTCGGACTTGCCTTCGGGCGCGAGAGCAACTTCGAGGTCGATGTCATAGAGCATCGGGCCGGGTTCCTGCAGATAGGGCAGAAGCTCTTTTTCGCGTGGCGGGGTGGAGGCGCGGAAGGGCTCCAGCGCGTCTTTGGTCACGATCCAAGGGCTGATGGTGGTCGCCGTCGCTTTGGCCTGAAATGGCCCGAGCGGCTGGTATTCCCATGCCTGAATGTCCCGCGCGGACCAATCGTTCAGCAGGACATAGCCAAAGATCATGTCATCCGCCTCTTGTACGCTGACACGGCCCTTTGATGGTTTGCCCACAATGGCGCCCATCTCAAGTTCCAGATCAAATCGTTTGGACGGCGCGAATACCGGCATCTCTGCATCAGGCGCTTTCAACTGTCCGTTGGGGCGGGTCACATCGGTGCCGCTGACCACAACAGAGGAGGCGCGGCCATTGTAGCCGATGGGGATATGCAGCCAGTTCGGCGGCAGCGCATTGGCCGGATCGCGAAACAGTGAGCCCACGTTGAACGCGTGGTGCCGGCCTGCATAAAAGTCGGTGAATTCGGTGACAGTGAAGGGCATTTCCAACGTCACGTTTGCCATCGGCACCAAATGCGTTTGCAAGGTGGCTTGCTCAGCGCTTCCTTCCGCCAAAGCGGAAGTCAGATAGGCGCGAAAGCTGCGCCAGACGTCGGTGCCGAGGGCCATGAAATCATTCCAGGTGCCACTGGCAAAAACCGCATTGGCGGGCAGATCGAGCAGGCCAGCCTCTTCCAGCGCGGTCACGTCAAGGATCTGATCGCCGATGGCAACGCCCGCGTGCAGGTCGCGTCCGGCGACATGGAACGCGCCGTAGGGCAGGTTGTTCAAGGGAAAGTCGGTCTTGGCCGTATTGGCGCTGTCGACCCATGAGCGCATGAGCTGTGTCATATCGTGTCCTTCATTTGGCATCTGGCTGATTTTCGGGGCGTGCGGCGTCAAAGGCCGGGAGGCGCAGGGCCTGCTGTTCGATGTCGAGCAGGCGCGCGAAGGGGGTCATATCGACCCCCCACCGGTGGGCGTTGTAGAGTTGCGGGATAAGGCAAAGATCGCAAAGCAGGGGGGTATCCGCAAAGCTGAAACTTGGGCCGTCCGGTAGCAGGGCTTGATAGGCGTGCAGCCCTTCGGTCATCCAATGGCGCATCCAGGCTGTCCCCTCATCGGCGGTCAGGCCGTGTTGGGTTTTCAGGTGGCTTACCACTTTGAGGTTGTTGATCGGATGAATGTCCGTCGCGATCACCTGTGCGGCGGCCAGTACCTGCGCCCGCTCAAACACAGGCTTAGGCAGAAGGGCAGGAGCAGGCGCGATATCGTCCAGATAGGACATGATCGCCAGCGATTGGGTTAGCGCCTTGCCATCTTCAAGCAACAACGTCGGCACCCCCTTGATCGGGTTCTTGGCGACATAGTCCGGGGCGCGTTGGTCCCCGGCCACGAGATCGACCGGAACCACCCGATAGGGTAGCCCTTTAAGGTTCAACGCCACCCGTACGCGGTAGGCCGTGGTCGAGCGCCAGTAGGAATAAAGCGTCAGCATCGCGGTTATTTTTTACCCGGCGTGCCGTCGAACTTCTTTTCCATATCCGCCCAGCAATCGATGTAGTTATCCTGAAGCGGGGCCTCTTTCCCGGCAAACTTGGTCAGCTGCTGCGGAAAGCGGGTTTCGAACATGAAGGACATGGTATTGTTCAACTTCTCTGGCCCGAGGTTGGCGTTCGAGGCTTTCTCGAAGGCGTTGCGGTCTGGTCCATGCGGCAGCATCATGTTGTGGAGGCTCACCCCGCCGGGTACGAAACCCAGTGGTTTGGCATCGTACTCGCCATAAATATTGCCCATCAGTTCGGACATGATGTTCTTGTGATACCATGGCGGGCGGAAGGTGTTCTCGGCCACCATCCAGCGCTCGCGGAACAGCACGAAATCAATGTTTGCCGTGCCTTCTTGGCCCGAGGGCGCGGTCAACACCGTAAAGATCGATGGATCTGGATGGTCGAAGAGGATCGCACCGACCGGGCAGTAGGTCCGCAGGTCGTACTTATAGGGGGCGTAATTGCCATGCCACGCGACCACATCGAGCGGGCTTTGACCGATCTTTGTTTCATGGAACTGCCCGCACCATTTCACGGTGACAGTGGAGGGCACTTCGCGGTCCTCATAGGCCGCCACCGGCGCTTTGAAATCGCGCGGGTTGGCCATGCAATTTGCGCCGATTGGACCACGGCCGGGAAGTTCAAACTTCTGACCATAGTTTTCGCAGACAAACCCACGCGCGGGACCGTCGAGCAGTTCGACACGGTAGACAAGGCCGCGCGGCAGGATGGCGATCTCCTTGGGCTCGACATCAATGATTCCCAGCTCGGTCGCAAACCGCAGGCGACCCTCCTGCGGGACGACGAGCATCTCGCTGTCGGCGGAGAAGAAATAGGCGTCCTGCATGGATTCGGTCACCAGATAGACATGGGTGGCCATCCCGATTTGGATATGAACATCGCCTGCCGTGGTCATGGTCCGCATGCCGGTCAACCAAGTCAGAGGCGCGTCCGTGTGCGGAACCGGATCCCAACGGTACTGGCCAAGGCTGGTCACCTCGGGGTGGATATCGGGTGCAGAGCAGAAATAGGGCAGGTCGATCTTTTCGTAGCGATGGCTGTGTTTGACCGAAGGCCGAATGCGATAGCACCAGGTCCGCTCTGGCCGCACATCGGTGAATGCCGTGCCGGACAGTTGTTCGCCGTAAAGACCGTAGTTGCATTTTTGTGGACTGTTCATGCCTTGGGGCAGAGCACCGGAGAGCGCTTCGGTTTCAAAATCATTGCCGAAACCGGGCATATAACCGGGGGTGATCGTCCCTCCATCGGCCTGGATCAGAGAGCTTTTGCCAGTGTCAGTCATAGTTTTTCCTTTCCCTCGATGCTGTGGCGCTTGGGCGCAAAACCATTCCACCCACCGTATAAGAATCGTTACACTTGCAACGAATAGGCGGCTGTGGGACACTCCGTCAAGAACATTTCATTTGCAACGATCTAGGAAGGGCGGGCGCATATGGCATCAGATGACTTCAGTCTGTCGGTTTTTTTGCCCTACAGATTGTCTGTATTAGCTGCCCAGATGAGCAAGAAGCTGTCGAGGGTTTACGGGGTTCCTTACGGTCTCTCGACGCCGGAATGGCGGGTTCTGGCGCATGTGGCGCATCGCGAGAGAATGTCGGTGCGCGAAATCCATGATAGTGTCTCGCTCGACAAGCCGAGCGTCAGTCGGGCCGTGTCAAAGCTTGAGAAAGCCGATCTTCTTTCCAAGTCGACCAGCGACCGGGATCATCGTTTGGTTGAAATCGAAGTGACCGACAAGGGGCTGGAGGTTTTTCAACAGATTGTGCCTGGGGCTTTGGCCTTTGAGGCGGCGGTGCTGAAAACTTTCAACAGCGAAGAGCGACAGAAATTGGACGACCTATTGACCCGATTGCAGGTTGTTTTGGACGAACAATCGAGCAAAGTCTGAGCAATTCAACACTGGGACTACCCGATATTGGCTGCGTAGAGTTTGCCGATCTCTCGTGCCGTGACGGTCAGTTTTTCCAGATGCGCCTTGGCGACAGAGGTGACGCTGTGTTGTTCGGCCAGCCAGATCAGGCTAATCGCGCCGACGACGTGACCCTCTGATCCTATAGCGACCGCAATGGCGCTTGGGATGCCGCCGTAATCCACCGCACGCCCCCAATAGCCGTCTTCTCTTGTGGCGAAACCCCGGGCGCGGACTTCGCGCAACTTGGCTGGCAGCGCCAAGGCGGCGGCGCGGTCCTCGCCTGTGGTGTGAATGGCCAATCGGGCGGCGTATTCTGCTTCCTGCGCGGGCTTTAATGCGGCCAGAAAGGCGCAGCCCAAGGCAGAACGAAAGGGCGAGGGTCTGTATCCGATGCAGTCGGGAAATATCCCATGTTCCGAGAAGTTCCGCGTCGTATCGACGATCTCGACCCGCCCATTGCCAATCGGTGCTGCAAGGTCCACGCCAAACCCGGTCGCTTCGGTAAGCGCGAGGATGGCAGAGGCACCAGCCTCGACCAGAGCATCTATCGAATCGGGGCGGGCAGTGACCCGGGGGAAACGAGAGCCGACCCGGTAACGGCTGTCACTCCTGCTTTGGGTAAGCCAGCGCTGCTGAACCAATGTGGCGCAGATCCGCATGATCGTGGGCTTGGGTAGCCCTGTCCGCTCGGCCAGAACGGCCAAGGAACACACGCCATTGCTGGAGATAACTTCAAGAATGTTGAGCCCACGTTCGACGGAGCGGTTTAATTTCGTCATGACGTTCCACCTAGTGAAATGCACATTGGACCGTTAATCCGTCGCTGTCTAGTTTTTGCGCAATCGCGGCAGGGACGGAGGAGGTCTTTGCCGGGGTGCCGCATTTAGGGGGGATGAGGACCGATGCAAAACCTGCTTTCAAAATCCGTGACCGGATTGAACCTTGCGCTATCGGGTCTGATCATCGCCGTCGTCTTCTACGTTTCCGTCTTTGGCGTGTTCAGCGAGTCGTATCTTCGCGTCGGGATGCTGCTGGTCGGGGGGCTGTTGATCCTGTTGACCCAGATGGAACGCGGCCAAAGTGTCATCGAGAAACCCTTAGCCCTGTTGACGGCGGCTCTGCTGGGGGTCGCGGTGTTTCAATACTTTCGCGCTGCGGCAGAGATTGAAACCGGGCTCTATTTCTTGACCTCAACCGACATCTGGCTCGGCACATTGGGGCTGATCGCGCTGATCGAACTCACACGCCGCTCCGTGGGGATGGTCATGGCGAGCGTGGCGGCTCTTGTGCTTCTCTATGGAGCCTTTGGGCAATACGCGCCGGGTTTCATGCGCCATGCGGGCATGACATCCGAGGAGTTGATTCAGGTTCTGTGGTACTCCTTTGACGGGGTATTTGGCCGACCCATGGCGACGGTTGTCTCGACCATTCTGATCTTCATTATTTTCGGCGCTTTCCTTGAGTTTCTTACGATCGACCGAGTGCTTGTGAAGCTGGCGCTTGCGGCGACAGGGCGGGTGCGGTCGGGTCCAGCGGCGGCGGCGACCATTGCCAGCGGATTGTTCGGCACGATCTCTGGCAGCGCCGTGGCCAATGTCGTCGGCACCGGCGTCATCACGATCCCCTTGATCAAGAAACGCGGGTTCAAGCCCCATTTCGCCGGTGCGGTCGAAGCTGCGGCCTCAAGCGGGGGGCAGATCACGCCGCCTATCATGGGGGCCGTGGCCTTTATCATGGCCGATGTCACCGGCGAGCCCTATTTGACCATCTGTGCGGCCGCCGCCGTTCCGGCGATCCTTTATTACGTCGGGTTGTTCATGGCGACCTCAAGTGCTGCGCGGGGCATGGATCTGGACGTCTCCGAACAGCCAAAACTTAGTTTCGTCTGGCGTGAGCTTGCACAGATCATCGCCTTTATGCTGTCGCTGACGGCCATCGTCGTTGCCATGGTTGGCGGCTCTTCTCCGGCATACGCGGGCTTTATCGGCGTAGCCTTTGCGGTTGTGCTTGGTTTTGCGATCAAGCCCGGTCTGTTGACCGATGTGCCATCGTGGATCAGGTTCATTCGTTCTGCGGGGCTGATCTCGGCCCAGTTGGTGGTGATCGTCGGCGCGGTTGGTATCATCATCGGCATCTTGAACTTAACCGGGGTCGGGCTGCGCTTTGCATCGCTGGTCGCGAGCTACGCTGATGGGCAACTGGCTGTATCACTGTTGCTCATGGCTGTGGCCTGTTTGCTCTTGGGCATGGGGATGCCCACCGTGCCTGCCTATCTGATTATCGTGCTGGTCATGGGGCCTGCGCTGCAACGGCTGGGCGTGTCGATCACCCATACGCATATGTTCGTGCTTTATTTTGGCGTGCTCTCTGCGGTGACGCCGCCTGTCGCCCTTGCGGCCTTTGCGGCGGCTCCGATCGCCGGGGCCGGGGCGATGCGTACAGCGGTAGAGGCATCACGGCTGGCATTGCCCGGTTTCGTGATCCCCTTCGCCTTTATCTATCAACCGGCCATGCTGCTGGGAACGGGCTATCCGCTGGCGGAGTCTGCA
>Ga0316207_10004488_pt1 | contig 12117 bp, 7 predicted proteins | sample 6weekpyrite_MG_FD_204943 | JGI IMG/M metagenome (GOLD analysis project Ga0316207, IMG submission 204943) | Microbial mat bacterial communities from mineral coupon in-situ incubated in ocean water Damariscotta River, Maine, United States -... | ecosystem: Environmental > Aquatic > Marine >... | reverse complement strand
TACATAATCAAAATCTTCATTACGAGCACGAGCAAGATCACGTAATCGTTGACGTACTGAAGCAGCCATATCCTTTGGCATTAGATTTTCTCCTTATGTACTACTATGACCAAATAACTCATACCAGGCTCTCAACATAAGGTTGCATCACTTTTTTCACTCGGCATATCTCAGCGTAGCGAAGAAGCTCATCCATCGTAAATTTACGTGCAGACCATCCCTCACGTAGGGCTTCCAGTGCAACATCCAGTCCGACCTTATTGCGATATTTAAAACAATCGGCCACCGTCTTGGCAGGGCTAAACACTTTAATCAGTACCCCATCAATCGAATGTTCCTCAACTCCAGCATGTAGAGCCTCTCCTGACATGGTGACAAAGCGTACCGGAGGATAAGAGATCTCTGGTCTCCAAGCCTTGCCATCAATAGCCAGCCAAATCTTATGAGGATTTTGAGTCGTCATATTGTGGTAATTCAGGGCAGAAAGCAGTGCAATCACAGCTTTCGGGGCAAGTTTGCTCACTTCAGCAAGTGATTGATGTCGCCCGAGGTCTTTATCTGGCCATTGATACAAACCACGACCTACACGCTCGATAACGCCTTCTTTTTCAAGAATATAGAGATAATCTTTAGGCAGCCCAAGCTCCACCAGATCACGAGGCCGAACAACCGACTGTGACTGTATGAGTTTGATAACTTGTTGTCTTTTTGAGTCTTTTGACATACAGTTAATATTATTATTTCCTCGGTATTTGTCAAGATATACCTAGGTTTTAATCATTTAATTTAAAGGATATTAAATCAAATAATTTATCATGGCCACAAAAGAAGAAAATCAAAAAGATAGCTCTAATTGGTGGGTTTGGATTGCCATTTGTAATAGAGAGAATAATGACAATTTCTTATTATACGGTTCTGCTGCTCCTTTAAATTATAAGATGGACGAACTAGAGGATGAAGTTAAAATCAATGAAACAACATCCATGAAAATATATCAAACTACAATTAATTCAGGTGAGTTTCAAAGTTTTAAAAATGAACTTTTAGCAGGAAAAATTAAATTAAATTCAATATTCAATAAATCATGCATTAATGAAATAAACATTGATGCCTGTAGAGCAATCTTACAACCTTCTTATGGGCATAGCCGAGTAGCCACAGAGTCTTTTTACACATTTCCTAAAATCGAGAGCATATTTGAAGGACAAATAAATACGGCTTTTACATCCATATTGAATATGCTACACAAAAATATTGGATTCCCTTTCAAAGAAGATTATGCAAAACGCCTAGGTTGCTTTGAGGTTCATAATCTTCACAATTGGCTAGAAGACCCCACGCCATTTGTTATACGTAAAACAGACGAACAAGTTATTATAATAGAAAGAACGGAAGCATTAATAAATCATGAACATACTGTACATTTAATATGCAAAATTGATAACGATGAGATATTTAACAAATTAATTGACCTTCCGAAAAACAAAAAGCACCTATCCGTAAATATTCCCGATGAATTTTTTGATGTTGAAGCATGGATCTTTGAGAGGTCTGGTAAAGTCATACATCATGAGAAAAATTACTATATGAGAGAAATTAATATGGCTATGGGAATTCAAGGTAACTCAACAATAATAGATGATAAATTATCAAGAAGAGCATCAAATAATAAGATATCTAATATACCTCGAGTAACAACAGAACTTTCGAAAATATCATACTCTAATAACAATCATATTGAGAAATATTATAAAATGATGAAAAGGATTTCATCATCTTGTTTCCCAAGTAATGTAAAAGATAAATGGTTTACAAAAAGCCTAGATGATGAAATTGGTGTTATAAGTCACTTTAAAAAAATTATAGATAATGGTCACATTAGCAAGGCAATTATAATCGATCCATTTTTTAGTGATGAATCTTTATATAGATTGATAGCAAGAATAAGTAATACAACTCTAAGTATTCACATAGTCACCAGTTGGTCAAAAATCGATCCCGACACTGGTGAATTTTATTCAAAAAATATTTCTCCTTCTGAAAAACTAAACAAAGCATTAAATAAAATAAAACATATCTTAAACCCAGAGCTCCGTGTAACTAATTTAACATGGAAAAATAACCAAGCATTTCATGATCGTTATTTAATAATTTATCCATTTGAAGGAATGTCTGAAGTATATTTATTATCCAATAGCATAAATAACATGTCAGGAAGATGGCCATTTTGCATGAGTTTGCTTAGCCCATCCATTTCTGAAGATGTTATTTTTTATGCTGAGTCGTTATGTAAAGGGGAAGATAGTACAAGAGATGGAAGACCTGAAATAACTCTTGAATGGTCCAGCAAAACTAAATGAAAAAAAATATACCAACAATAAACAATTGTATAGACTTTACTTTAGATTGGCTTATACACAACTCAAATTACAGCTCAAAAAAATCACGGTACTTTAAAAAATTAATAATAAAAGGTGACACAAATAAACTTTGGGATACAGATGAAAACCTTCTCTCTAAATTATTAACTAAATCCATCATAAATCCCCCGTTCGTTCAAAACTATAAATCATTAGCAAAATTACTTATAGGTTTGGGTGAAATGAGTGCCCGCTGCCATATTGACCTGATGATTTTTTTAAAGCCACTTTTTTTAAAAACAACTTATAAGTCTCTACTACCAAAAATAACAAAAGAGGCATTAACGATATATGAACACAATGGATATATAGATACTGACAAAGATAAAAGCCTTTCTAAGACACTCTTAGACACACCTTTATCTTACGAAGGTTTAGAGGTTGCCCAACATATATGTGACCGACCGGGCACGTTATCCCATACGCCTCGTTATGGCTTATATTTTATTATTAAATTATACATAATCATATCACCCACCTCTTTTACATATTGGTTTAATCGCTCTGGCAACACATCCTCAGCAGCAGCCAGCATTCTTGTTGAGAATATTATATTTGATAAAAATAAAAAAATAATTAATTCCTTATTAACAGGGGGGAGCAATTTTTTAGTATTACTTTCTGCATCTGTGATAATGACAAACATTTATAATAATGAACCCATTGATTATAAACATATAAACAATGCTCTTTTAAAGAACGACATAGATAAAGGAGATGCTGTTTGGATCTCAGCTCTTGTTCTTAAAGAATTAATTCATAGTTGGTACAGGTTAACAGATAGAGTAAAACGAGAAGCCGATAATATAGAGCATTATAATGGACTTATAGCAGAAACATATGCGCTTATTGAGAAAACATTGTCCGAAATATCTGATAGCTGGCCTGAGACCGGACTATCTGAACATCAGTTTCAGCAACTAAATTTTTCCTTTGTAAATACATATGAGTTTATATATAAGCTAGCAATAAAGCTTAATAATGATATTGATAAACAAAAACTCCTAACACTGAACACGACTTCATTAAATAAATCTTTAGGAATTAGCATAAAAAAAGATCTAGTACTTCAAAATCACTATACATTCGACGAAAAAGAAAACGACTTGATAATATGGGCTGCTCATTCTTTTTTATTGATATGGAAAAAAGACAGCGGCAAGTCACTTGCAAAAAAAATTGGGAATCTAGTTGGAAAGCTTACTGATGACTTGAATAGTTTTATACAACAACCATACATTGCCAGTCGACAGACAGATAAATGGTTATCCGCAACAAGTAGGTTAGCTGCAACACATTATTTTGTGCTAGTCTTTTATAGTATTACTCCAAAAGAATGTAAGAGTGAAATTGAAAGTATATTGCCCTTTTCAATAAAACATATAATTCTATTGTTAACAAAAGTCCAAGATAGATGGCTCGACTTAATAAATGATCTCCCAGATAAACTAATTCATGAAACAGCATTTGTACTTAGAGAAGTTCCTCTGCTAAAAAACAAGCAAGAATCTGTGGTTTTCAATGAACAATTGCCTGATCATTTGAGAGCACTAATGCTTTGGGCAAAACCAAAATTAGTAGTAAAAAAGCAACAATTGGCTAATAAATTATTTCTTTCGGCTGGAGTGGTCCCGTTATCACATAATCTACAAAACAAGCATTTTAATCGTATACTTAATGTCTTGGATATAGGTATCGCTAATTCAACTTCCGCACAACAACAGAATTTAATAATAAAGCTCTGGAAAGAATCATACGAAGAGTGGAAACCAATTCTCGATGACAAATGGGAAGATGCTGCCGAATGGCTAATATCAGCAATAAACGGAAATGCAATATCAATAAAAAGACTAAAAAATACTGATGGCTTTAATAATTCATATTGCTACAATGTCATTCAAACATTAAATAAATAAAAAATCCAGTATGATTTTATTTATCTATTTCAACCTCATAACTAAAACGCTGAATGATAGTATCTAAAACTTTTCTAGTATCCATTACATCAGCCCGACTAACATAGCTATCTTCATTATTATCCAAATGAACAATATTTCTATACCCTCGTACTTTGTCCATTAAGATTTTTTCATCAGCAGTAATAAGCTTTTGTTGAGTTGCTTTTGTAATTAGGCCAGTAAATTTCTTCACTTTTGAGCTTCCAACGCGATCAAAAAGTAAACCTTCAAATACAGCACCACACATCATCATAAAAGAAAGCCATGCACCAACTTCAAAACATTTCTCAGCCTCTTCGTAATAAGATGCCAAGCGTTGTATTCGAGCATCTGAACTAATAGCGGGGAATAAAAGCCGGTAATCTCGAATGCCATGGTAGTGAATAATTAATACTGGTTCATGATTACCAAATATCGGTTGTCGATAGCTATGCCATAAGACTTTATCTTTATCAATTCCAAAGCCATGATCTACTAGAATTCGTGTTTCACTAACACCATCTAAATCTGGTGGAACAATTAATTCTGCATATTCAATTGCATACGCAGGTAATACTGGCACAATATATTCTGCTGCTCGAATATTTCTCTCATATTGATCTGGAATGGATAAGCATTTTTCGAGTATAAATTGTTGTGATTTCATTTGATATTAATAAGCTCGTTTAACCAATCACGTGGCTTTTCTTGATCTTGTTTTAAATATGCACCAATAATTCCGTTTGCTAGCCGAAGACCATCATGTGATGAATTATCCATATCTAACTTTAAAAAATTAGATAATGCACCTTTAATTGCATCTTCAGGGTAAGCATATGAATACTCTTCAAGCATTCGAAGCCATAGTTTTTGAGCTTCCTCAGGATAGACATCACTAAGCCTATGTATTCCTCTTAAAAATTCATGAGAGTTGTGATTATATTCAGCATATGGTGCCACTTGGTAAAGCCAGCCATATACTTCTTCACTGAGTTCTTCTACAAATACAATCCAGTCACAAATATCTGATGCGATTTTTTTACCATCATCAGATGCAAAATCGATATTATTTAGAATGATTGGCCAGAGTTCTAATATTTTAGAGGTTAGTTTGGTATCCTCTTTTTTGCGTTGAGTCCATGAGAACCAAATAATTTGGTGTAATTCTTTATATTTGTTTCTTTCAATAATTAAAGAGAGAAGACTGTTATCACCATCAATCTTTTCAAAGTTATGTATAAATGCGACAACAGCTCCCTGGATAATTTTATCAGAAACCTGTGAACGTAAGTTCTCATCATCGAGTGCAGCAGCAAAGTGACCTTCATCTCTGAGAAATGCATAAATATTCTCGTATACAGTCCCCACATAAGAATAGCCATTAAAAGCACTGACCCATGCTTGGTGATTATCTTTATTAAATATCAAAGGTAAGTTTTCTATTACCCAATCATTTTCCATATACAAAAAATTTGGTAAATAATTTGCAACTAGTGTTACAAACTCAAACTCATCATTATCTTGTTTTTTAAGTTCCGCATTAAAAAAATCTACATATTTATTCCATACATCTTCTTTAGTTTTCCCTAATAATTCTATTTGGCGCATTGATCTTAGAGCATGATTAATAAGAGCCTCAATGCATTTACCGCGCGCACTATTAATAGCGGTAGAAACGGAGTCATGTGATATATCGAAATTTGCTCCCTCTTGTCTAGAAAGTAATGTGATTATTAAATCAAACGATTGTGGAAGAAAATCAATATCAAATGCATGTTCATCTGACCTTACGCCATCTTCAATGAAATCACTAATTGAGCTAACTAACCAGTGGCGGTTAGCAATATAAGAATTATGTTCACGAGAATTTTCTTCTGACCAAAAGTCATCACGACTTATTAGTAACTGGCAGAAATCTAGTAATACCTGCCATGCTTTATCCCAGTTTATAATTTCTTTATCTTTCCATAGCTCCCTAAAGCCTTCAATAATTTGATGTGAATAGGCAAGATCTTTATCTACAAAAAGATTAATGTTTTGTAATACTGCATCTGGGTTATTTTTTACAACAGACCTAAAAGCTTTTATTAGTCCAGAACGTCCACTTTCGCGAAAACCATCGCCATCGCCTTCATCAGTCGTATCCATTACCCGTATTAAATCAGGTATCTCCATTTTTTGAAGATCTTCTAATGGTATAGGACTTTTAGATTCAATTGATCTAGCAGAGTGCATATAGCTGGTGAAATCAGGGTGCTCAGGCTCTGTTCCAGCTTGTTCAACATATTCATTATATTGATTAAGTAATATGGGAACTTGATCTTTAATTGAAGAAAGCCAGACTGCTCTTCTGTAAGCTGTTGCTCCTTCATCAACGTCGTTATTATCATCTGTTACGATAATACTATTAATATAATCTAGAAAAGGTTTTCTTATCTCAGCTTTTATATGGCTAAAATTTTTATGCATAAATTGCCATACTTCATGACGATAATTATCATCAAAGAACTCTTCTTTGAATACAGCAGGAACTAGATTTGTTAATTCTTGAATATGTTCACTTATTACGTATATAGCGATTCGTTTCAGAACCTGATATTTACTGTCCAGAAGGTACTCAAGATAGATTTTACCATTTTCTATGTTGTTATCTAGAAAGCTTAATAATGAATCTCTAAATATCTCAACTAATATATTTTCGGCTTCATCTCTTGAATAGTTTTGCGCATGGTCTTCTATAGCATTCCGCCATAACGATGACCATGTATCTCTATCTGTTTTATCTAAAATATCCGTAAGTAATAATTCAAATAATTGAACCCCTTCTTTTTGAAGTTTACATCCTATTAGAGGAGCTAAATCCTTTGTGATTTTTCTAATAGAGTAATCGCGAAGCCCAAATGTAGCCTCAAGTCTCTTATATGTACCCGTTTCTTTTTCATTATAAGTTAGTGAAAATATGATACTTAAAACCTTCAATGCATAATATTGCATCTCACTATTAACGATAATTTTTTTCAGAAACTTTGAACCAACTTCTTCTGCTGCCATACCTGGCTCATAACGATCAGATAACCAATATTCGATTGCTATTATATCCTGTTCATTAATAAGAGAACTTGGAATATTGGAAAGTACCTGAGAAAACTGATACCAAACTTTATAATTACTAATTTCTCTATCTTTAGCATTCTGCGTGCATTCTCTGATGATATTAAGAACTAACTGAGCAGACTCTTCATTATTTTTCTCACTTAGTTCTTTTGATATATTAGTAATATAAATTGCAGCGGGCCAATATGGGATTTGAAAGAATCCTTCTTGTCGAGATGGTACAGGTATTGGCATTTTATCTATCGAAAAACATCCCTTTTCATAAAGTGGTTCTAGCCAATGTAATCCTTTTAGCTTCTTAAAAAAATATGATTGAAGATCAGGTTCATATTGAATATCTGCCAATAATGCTTTTTCTTCTATGGTTAGATCACGCACGATCGAGAACCTCATCAATATGCTTGATCCTATCCACTAATGCCTGCGGCCTTACTTCGATAAGCTCAGACCATCGTTTCAAAATATCTTCTAGTTGATCATAATTATGGCGGTCTCTATCGAAACCAATGAGTTGCACACCAAATGAATGCTTATAGTATTTGTACAAGCTGTGATACAAAGGTGTTGTGCTTTTAAAATACCCCTGTAATACGAATCTCCGACATTCAGCTTCAACACCGCGAGCACCACCTCGTCTCAATATATGCTCAAGAACCTCTGATTCTTCAAGGCTATAACCAATAAACAGAACGGTCTTTTTATTAAACAGTTCACCCAAAAAATATTGCAGGTCATCTGAATCATAATGCAATAAATAATCACTAGTTGTTACAACCATAGAAGATGGTTCTTTTATAGAACCATGAATGTGAATTACAGTACCAGGCTCATTAAGTGCAGACATGAGATTTTCGTCAATTCTGTAAACAGGATCAGGTGTTGATGGTGTAGTTTGTCCTTTAGGTTTATTAGGGTCAATATATCGAGGTCGAAGCAAATTATCATAATTAGTTGTCACGCAAGAACAACCTATATCATTGACATACCTATATATGCCTTCATCATCTGCATCACTATTTAGATGTTTAGCTAGGTCTAAATCGAAGGAATTTTCATCGGCAATAATTTGAGCAATAGTTAATTGTTTCTTTGAATCATTCAGTGCTAATAATTGTTCTAATTCAGAATAATCAATAATTTTTTCTTTTCGTAGATCCTCTAAAGCTAATTTAGCCAAACCACTCCATGAGGGAAGTTTCATTTGTACAGAAAGACCTGCACCAACAAATAGAATTAAATTTCCATCTTTAGCCGCTTCAACTATCTCATCAGGTAAATCAGGAACTTCATAGAGAGCAGGTATCGTCATAATTAGCTTACAGCCACTTTGCCTGTTAAAAGGTCTTGCATAAGCCCCTTTTTCAAAAGGGTATACTTATTTACAGCATCAACATTTTTGTCAATTTTAAGATCTATACTGACTAAACGTTCTGTTATCGCATCAATTTCTTTACTATTCTTTGGCCATGGAATTAAGAAAGATCTAAGTTGCTGATAATTTAAACCTTCTCGATTACCACCAGCATTCAATGTATATATCTGATTTTGGCCTATATATGAAGCCAATACTTTTGATAAATAAATTGAATCTTCCTTCTTAGGCTTAGAAAATCGAATTGCACATACATGTTGATTGGTATTTACTGGCCCCAGTCCATTTGGAAGGCAACAGCAACGACCTATCGATGCACCAGTTATGTTAATTAAGACATCGTAGGCAAAAACCTCACTTGATATCATAGATTCATGAATAGAATCATCAATATAAGCAACATCATCAAGCTTAAGAGAATCAAAAATTATATTCTGACTGCGAAGAAACATCACACCTTCTGATTTATATATTTCGCTTCCTCCTGTTGGTGTAACTCCACTTCCAACTCGAACTGCTAAATCATTTATCGTTTTAATATCCCAATCTCTCGGCACCCACCCTAATTCTGTTTCTTTATATAAGTGTGGTGCTTGTTCTATAGATGGGCGGAGTTGGCCGGTTGTGAGATCGATGCCTCGAGTAAAGAGGTCGGTCATCATGCCTTGTTTAATAGAGGTGTGTTTGTCTATGAGTTCTTGTGTGTTTTTGATAAGTTGATCTATGTTAGTTAGAATTTTTGCAATCTTTTTTTGATTCTTAATTGAATGCTTAGGAATACTAAAATTTTTAATATCACCATTTGAAATGTGCGGTATACCAGAATTAGTTTTTACAACATCTACATAGTTAAGCCAATAATCACTTGCTATTGCATAGTATAAGTATCGTATATCTAGTGAGTTATTATTACGTAACCTCGCGACACGCTGAACAAGTAAGCAAGGAAGGTCCTCTTTAGTTACAAGTGCATAATTTCGTCCTACAAGAGAACCATCCATCCCAATAACTAAATCATTCTTAGTAAGCTGGTATTTTTCAAGTGATGAAATATCATCATTCCAATATTGTGTATTATTTTTTCCCCACCGCATTTTCCCTCGAGTTATATTAATGCCTCGAGACAAGCGAGTTCCAAGTTCCTCAGTGTTGAATTTAGTGCTATCAAATGTTGGGCCTGTAAGAAAATCAATATTGGAACCAACATCAATATAGACTAAATCTTCTGGTAACTTTCCAAATGGCTCTTTAATAATATTACTCATATCCTAAATCCTTTAGGAATCCATCCAACTCACTAGCTACCCGATTTCGCTCAGTTAATATTTCTTTCATCGTTACTGCATACTTATCCCACAAGTTTTCTATCGCTTTGGTTAAGCATTGTAGGCAAGCACGAATGTATACGCTATATTCATTATCCAGTTCTTGTTTGAAACGTTGAAGTATTAATTTTTTTGCTTCGTCTTGTGTTATTTTTTCTCGAGCTTGTTGTACCAGTTCATCTTTTTTGTTTTCTGCTTCACGGATACCTGCCTTGAGAGTCTTAAGTTCTTTATCCAGCTCTGTATGTGCTTCTAGCTTAGAATTGACATCTGCTATATCACTTTGCAGAGCTTCTATTTCTTTATTGTATTGTTTTATTGCTGTTGTATATTCAGCACTATCAAGCTCTGCTTTTATTGCTCGCTTTTCATCTTGTAATGCGGATTTTTGTTTTTTCTTAGTTTCTCTTAGTTCAGCATTGAGTTCTTTCTTTTGGTCTTTATAGGCTTTTACTTGTGCTTTAGGTAATACATCAATTGACTCATCACTTTCTTCTTGTTCATCATCACTGTTATTTACAGAATCAAACAAGGCTTCGAGTTCTGCTATACGTGCCTGGTCTTGTTTTAGGTTTTCTAATACTTCGGGGAATTGTGATTGCAGGATTTCTTCGTCAGGAATAAGTTCTGCATTCCAACCACTGGCTGCAATTGATTTTAAGTCAGCCTGTAAACGGTTAAAGTAATTCGCCGCAGCACCCCGAACCTTATACAAATCTAGCAAGTTTTGATTAACTAATGTTTCACTTAAGGTATTTAAACTATTACGGCGTAATGTAAATACGGTTTGTTGGTCTGTATTCGCCAGAGCTTCCATATTAGGCAATTGTTTAGTCCACCAGTTATCTAATGTAGCTTGGAAAGCTTTGTGTTTATTTATGACAGCTGTATGTTCTTCTATGGTTGTTTTTATATTTGCTTTATCCACCAGAGTGTTACTAAATTCTCTGTAGTCAGAGTCTTTGGCTAAATGAGCCTGGCGAGCTGATGGCTTACTCATATCAAACAAATCTTCTTTTAGGCCATTTTTTCCTTGATTATAGTTTTGCCAATATTCATCAAGCGCTTCGATTTCTTTTAGTGGTACACCACCATTTAAGTGTGCGGAAACATCTTGTGGTTCTGGTGGTGGGCTGTTATCGACATAACGGCGAATGTTTAAGTTGTATTCTTCTGCTTCGAGTTCTTCTTTAGAAACTAGGCGGGCATATTTTTTAACACCAGGTAATTTTTCACCCTCACCCCTGCCCTCTCCCTCAAGGGCGAGGGAATATTTTGTTAGTGAGTTATAAACATGGGTGATTTTTTCAATGTCTTCTGGGCGAAGGCTATTTTGGTTTTTGCCTTCTTTATATTCGCGATCTGCATTAATAAATAAAACTTTGTCTCGTTTATCTCTACCTGATTTATTGATGATTAACACACAAGCAGGTATCCCTGTGCCATAAAATAAACCTTGTGGTAAACCGATGACCGCTTCAAGTATGCCGCTTTCGATAAAGTGTCTACGGCAGGTACGTTCTTCTCCTGAACGAAATAACACACCATGCGGCATGACCACGGCCATCTTGCCGTTGTCTTTAAGTGACGCCACCATGTGTTGTACAAACATGAGGTCGGCTTTTTTTCCACTGTCGGGCATGAAAGTATGGAAACGTTCGGGGAGAACCATGCCTGTACGACTATAGTTTTGTGAAAATGGTGGATTGGCTATTACACGATCAAACGTTCTAAGCTCACCTTCATCGGTTAAGTGTTGTGGGCTTTGTAAGGTGTCTTCATTACGAATATCTGCACCACCGATGTTATGCAAAATCATATTCATCTTACAAATTGACCAGGTGCCGCCGTTATCTTCCTGACCATGAAGATGAAGATTTCGAGAGTTACCACCAATTTCTTCAACATACTGTTGGCTTTGTATGAGCATACCACCCGAACCACAGGTA
>Ga0316207_10004487_pt1 | contig 12118 bp, 1 predicted proteins | sample 6weekpyrite_MG_FD_204943 | JGI IMG/M metagenome (GOLD analysis project Ga0316207, IMG submission 204943) | Microbial mat bacterial communities from mineral coupon in-situ incubated in ocean water Damariscotta River, Maine, United States -... | ecosystem: Environmental > Aquatic > Marine >... | reverse complement strand
CTATCTTGATGGGCTGTTCTTTGGATCGTCCCTCACCATAGACTGCACTGAGTGCTTTTACCTCGATGGGATCACCCAATGTTGTCCCTGTACCATGTGTCTCGACATAATCAACGTCGGCAGCATCAATATCGGAACGCGATAAGGCCTCACGGATGACCGCTTCCTGGGCCGGTCCATTGGGTGCCGTAATACCACTGCTGCGCCCATCCTGATTGATGGCGGTTCCACGTATAACGGCAACGATATTATCACCATCGGCCTGGGCATCGCTGAGTCGTTTTAATACGACTACCGCACCGCCTTCACCACGGACAATACCATTGGCGGACTCGGCGAATGTGTGACAATGACCATCATTGGACAACATTTTTGCTTGAGACAAACCGATGGTGGTCTCAGGCGTAAGCATCAAATTTGAACCGCCGGCCAAGGCCATACGACATTCATTGTTTCTCAGGCTTTGACAGGCAAGGTGTAAGGCCACCAAAGAAGACGAACAAGCCGTATCGACAACAAAACTGGGGCCATGCAGACCCAGCAAATAGGATATACGGCCCGCCGCCATGCTCGGCGCGCTGCCGGAGACGAGATAGGCATCCAGGCTTTCAGGGGCGTTGTCCAGAACCAGTTGATAATAATCACCACTGCATTGACCGAGGAAAACCCCTGTGGGACTGCCCATTAATTGGTCGGGTGCCTGGCCTGCGTTCTCCAGCGCCTCCCAGGCGACTTCCAGCAACAGGCGTTGCTGCGGATCCTGGTTAATGGCCTCGCGTGGGGTAATACCGAAAAACTTGGCATCAAATTGATCAACGTCATCGATAAAGCCGCCCCAGCGCGTTGCCAACTTGCCAGGCGCCTCGGGATCGGGATCGTAATAGTCGTCAAGGTTCCAACGATCAGCCGGAACTTCACGGATCGCATCCACACCATTACTCAACAGGTCCCAGTAGCTTTGCGCATCGTTGGCGCCGCCGGGCAGGCGACAACCAATACCAACAATCGCAATAGGTTCACGATCACGTTGTTCCCGTTTCTCCAACTTGGCCTGCAAGTCTGCGGCCAGCAACGCCAACCGTTTGGGCGAAAGCTTGGAGATCCTGTTCAGAAAATCACTCATTAATCTGTACTCCCTTCCTGTTCACTGAATAGGCGCTCCACTTCTTCATCAGACAGGTTTTCTATATTCGCCAGCATATCGACACTGGACTCTTCATTCTCTACCACAACGGCCTTGGTTTTGTCATCGGCCTCTTCAATTGAAAGCACTTCCGTGGCCAGATAATCGGCCAATGCATCAATAGTCGGGTAATCAAACAGCAAAGTTGCAGGGAGCGACTGGCCCACTGCACCCCCCAGGGTATTACGTAATTCTACAGCCATCAACGAATCAAGACCCATCTCACTCAAGGGTTGACGACGGTCTATAACCACAGAAGCAGCGAGCCCCAGGGTCTGGGAGGCGCAATTCTGTACGCATGCCGTAATCATAGGGCGCCGCTTGTTTGGCGCCGCTTGCTTCAACTGCTCCAATAACTCAGGTTCCTGTTCAGCAGCCGGAGATACTTGTACGGGCGCAGCCGATGTTTGCTGTTGTAATTTCTGTGCCTCAGCGGCCATTTCACGGAAGAAGGGTGCCGCCGCTGCCTGAGGACGGTTTTTCATGAATAAGGACCAATCCATGGGTGTCACACCCAGTTGCGCCAGACCTGAATTCATGGCTTTTTGGAGGGCCTGCAAACCTCGCTTGGGATCGATTTCACTAATACCCTGACTACTCACACGCTCACCTACCTTGTGCCGGGCACCAGCGCCAATTTCTGACCATGCCCCCCAGTTGATACTCAATGCGGGCAGGCCATGGGCCTTGCGATAGTGCGCCAGGACATCCATAAAGGTATTGGCGGCGGAATGATTGCTCTGGCCGGGTGAACCAAGCAATGCCGCAACGGATGAAAACAACACAAAGAAATCCAGCGGTAGTTCCCTGGTCAGATCATGAAGTAACCAGGCTCCTGTTACCTTGGGTCCAAGCACGCGGGTGTAGCGCTCCCAATCCTGCTGCAACAACGCAGCATCGGCAAGTAACCCCGCAGAGTGGATAACACCACGGAGAAGCGGCATTGACCGATCTATTTCCGAAAGTACCGCTTGTACATCCTTCTTCTTCGAGACATCTCCCTGGACTACACGTACGGTCGCACCTGCCTGTTCCATATTGCTGATGGCCTCAAGCGCAGCATCCGAGGGTTCACTTCGCGCCATGAGTGCCAGATTGCGTGCCCCTTGTTCTACCAGCCAGTTGGCGACTTCCAGACCCAGACCCGCCAAACCACCGGTGATCAGGTAGGTGCCATCCGCTCGAATCCGGGCCTGCGATACTCCTGGCTCTGCATCTTGTGTACAGATGATCTTGCCAATATGTTTGGCGTGTGACATGTAGCGAAATGCATCAGCGGCCTTCTCAAGGGCAAATGCCTTCAATGGCAAAGGATCAAGCTCTCCTTTTTCGAAAGTCTGCATTAATTCAAGGAAGAATGGTCGTACCGATGCCGGATCGTTCTTGATATTAATGGACAAGTCGATAGGAACATAAGATACACCGGGATTGACTTCCGACACTTTCTGTTCGTCCCAGATTTCGGCTTTGCCAAGTTCCAGGAAGCGTCCATCTTTTCTCAACACCGACAAGCCTTTATTAATAGCTTCACCAGTCAGGGAATTTAAAACAATGTCCACGCCCTCACCATTTGTGCTTTCCATTATTTCATCAGCAAATGCGAGTGAGCGCGAATCCATCACGTGTGGGATACCCATGGACTTTAAATAATCTCGTTTCTCAGGGTTGCCAGCAGTAGCAAAAATTTCAGCACCGGCACGTTGGGCTAATTGCACTGCCGCCAGACCCACACCGCCGGCAGCAGCATGAATCAATACCCGTACGCCCTTGGACAGTTTCGCTAAATGGTTTAGTGCATAATGCGCTGTCAGGAAAGCCAATGGCACCGTCGCCACTTCTTCAAAACTCATGTGCGCCGGTTTTTTCATCACCAGTGTGGTATCTGATGTCACATACGTACTGAAACCACCTATGGTAATAGCCACGATATCGTCACCCGGCTTAAAGTCCTGCACACCCTCACCGACAGCAACGATAGTTCCTGCACACTCACCACCCAACGGATCCGTATCATCTCGCATACCCAGGGCATTCAACACATCTCTGAAATTCAGGCCCGTGGCTCTAACACGAAACTCCACTTCTCCCGGACCCGGTTGTCGGCGACTCATAGGACGGAGCGCCAATCCTTCCATGGTTCCCGCGTTGACAATTTCCAGTTGTACCGGTTGTTGTTCTACATCGGCAGATTGTTCAATGAACGTATCCTTTGCATTCACCCGCACAAGACGTGCCACATGGCGCTCACCTGCACGATAGGCCACCTGATCTTCACCGTCAGTGGTGCGAAGTTCTGCAAACAGGGCGCGGGCGGCGTCAGCGTTTTCTGTTGGGTCCAGATCAATGCGTGCGCAGCGCAATTCCGGGTATTCCAGCGCGCCAACTTTACCCAGACCCCAGATTGGCGATTGGCCAACCGCAAGTGGCACCGGTGCTGCATCCACCGCCTGGGCACCGCAGGTCACCAGCCACAGAGCTGGCGGCTTCGAACCCGAAGCCTTTAACAAGGCCTGGGTAAGATAGAGCGTGCTGTGACAGCTTGTGGTTTGCGCTTGCGCCAATTGATTCATGTTCATGCCATCTGGCGATTCGATGTCCAGCGACCACAGATAGATAACACCGCGGCAAAGGGGTCGGTCTTCGCCCAGTTGCTCCTCGAACACACGTTGAAAATCTTTCTCACTTGTTGCATTGATTTCGTAATGGTTCTTATCTACCGCGCAATACCTCTCTGCTGAAGATACCTGTACGGCGGACTGTCCTTGTTCTTCCAGTAACTTGGCCAGGCCTCCTCCAACATCACCCTGGTCTGAAAAAATCAACCATTGCCCTGGTTGCCCGGCTGCCACTGATTCATGAACTGGTCCCTGCGCCAGTAACACAGCATTATCTGAAAGCGCACCAAGTTCGCTACCGACAGCGGGTATAGAGACCGCATCGTGGAAACCGGTCGAGTTCAAAAACTCCACCCATTGCCCACGATCCAGTGTCGGATAATCAGGCCGTAACGTGAAATCCGTAAATCGCCACCAGCCCTCGGTCAGACCAAAGGTGAGATCGATCCAACTCAGCTTGCTGGTAACCTCAAGCATCATCAACATGCCACCTGACGCGAGCAAACCCTGGACATGGCTCATGGTCTGCGACAGATCTGCAGTGGCATGAAGAACATTGGAGGCGATAATCAGGTCGTAATGGTGAGGTTTAAAACCCTGCTCGCAAGGATCCTTTTCGATATCCAGTACCTTGCTCTCAACAAAGGGATAATCATCGGCGTATCTCTCAGCGGCCTTGCTAACAAACAGCTCCCCGAGATCAGTAAACATATATTCTGCCCGGTCTGCCGGCAATGCATCGAGAACATGCGAGGTCACCCCACCCGTGCCGCCACCAATCTCGAGGACGCGTAATTTCCGTTCTTTCGGAACCGGCTTCAATGCCAGTTTGACTGCCTCATTGATCTGGGAATTCATTATCAGGGCTATCGGCGTGGCCTTGTAAATCTTCTCGGCGATAGAAAAATCACTGTTAGGGAAAAGCAATTGCAAGGGGTCGGCCTTGCCCTTTAATGCCTCGGCGAGTTCACAACCACAACGCTGAACGAGGACCAGTTCCGAATCATGATCCGGATGCTTTTTAATCAATTCCGAGTAAAGCACTTCCGGGTCTACCTCTGCAGGAACCTGTTGCACCTTCCAGGTATCCCCATCGCGAGCCAGTATTCCTTCTTCACTCAACATCTCACAATAACGCGCTAATAGTTGACGGAACTGGCTGGCAACACCCAGCTTGTCCGCAAATTCTTCTAGCGTGAATTGAGTATTGAGCTTGAATTCCTCACCCATATGCCTGAAGGCGTTGACGATATAGGCCGAACTCAAAGCATCGATATCGGCATAGAGATCGTCATATACACTGATACCAAATTTCTCACCTTCCCCAGCCAGGCGCGACTCCAGACCTTGAGCAATCGTAAAGGATTTTTCAAGAGAGGCCGCCGCTGACTCCGGGCTCTCTTCCACTTCAGGGGCCTTCTCTTGCCAGTCGATTTTATAGAACCAGTCATCAAGACCCCCGGCAACCTTTTGTGCCAAGGCAGAAGCATTCACGCGTTTGAGATGAAGCTTGTCAAGCTGCCCCACCGCATACCCTGTCTCATCGAACAGGGTGACATAGGCTGTCATGGTCTCCTGATTGCCGCTTTCGGACACCTCGATGCGTGTATAACTGTACTTCACCGGTGTGGTGCCGGCATCGAGTCGATATTCGTCTAACCCGATAGGCATATAGATATCTGCCTCGGTATCCTCTGGATCGAATCCGGGTACAGCCGCTCCCATAACCTGCATGCAGGCATCCAGCAAAGCAGGATGAATCTGATAAGCATGCGCTTCAGACGCTCGTAATTCAGGGAGCTGGACTTCACCAAAAGCCTCTCCATCAATGCGTGTAAGACTACGCACACCATGAAAACCGGGGCCGAAATTCAACCCGCGTTCATCGTAAGCCTTATAGAACTTATCGATATCGATCTCTTGATCACAGCGAGTGCGTATATCATCGATCGTTGCTGATCCATCCAGTTCAAGTATCTTACTGCTGTCGTAAGTAGTAATCTTTCCAGCGGCGTGAAGCTGCCATGCCGGTTGAGGATCTTTGTCACCCCGGCTGTAGAGTTCGAAAGTGGTTTCAGTGTCGGAGACAGGTTTCAACATCAGCTGAGCTGTACGAACACCCTCCTCCGGTAACACAAGCGCCTCATTGATTACCACATCCTTTAAGCAGACAGGTGCTTTAAGGTGTTCCTGACCAGCAGCCGTGACCATCTCCAGGTAGGCTGTGGTCGGTAACACCACCACACCATGAACAACATGCTCACTGAGAAAAGGTATGGCCTCAACACTGAGAGGTGTTTCATACAAAACCTCTTTTAACGGTGTGGACAGGCGATGACCCAACAAGGGATGATCAAGTTGTTGATGAACACCGGAAAGCTTACTCTTTGAACCCGCCGCACCAAGATGGCTATCGCTGATCCAGTAACGCTCCCGTTGGAACGGATAGGTCGGTAGCCGTAGACGTTGGCGCGGATATTGGCTATCAAATCCCTTCCAGTCAACGGCGACACCCTGTGTATACAATCCTCCAAGGCTTTGTAACATCAGCGCCCAGTCATCTTGACCATTACGCAGGCTGGGAAGCCACGCACCCTGACCCTCTGGCAAACAACGAACACCCATACCGGAAAGAATCGGGCTGGGGCCAATCTCAACAAATATCTGACAGCCTTTTTGAACCAAGGCCTGGATGGATTCATTAAACCGTACCGGCTGGCGGATATGGCGACACCAATAGTCAGCAGAAGCGACATCCGCACCTGTGGCCAGTGTGCCAGTCACATTAGAAATCAGACCAGTCCTGGGAGATACATACTGTAATGTCTCCGCCGTCTTTTTAAATGGTTCAAGCATGGGTTCCATTAACGGTGAATGGAAGGCATGGGACACATTCAGAAATTTAACTTCAATATTATTTTGTTCTAACGATGCTACGATTACATCTATATCGCTGCCGACACCGGAAATAACAATATTGCCAGGCCCGTTGTAGGCGGCAATAGAAACAGTATCTGCATGGCCTGCTATGGCATTGTTTACAGTTTCCTCGTCAGCAAAGATGGCCGCCATCTTACCCCCTGCAGGTAGTGTCTGCATTAAGCGGCTACGTTCAGCAATCAGTTTTAATCCGTCCTCAAGGCTGAATACACCGGCAACGCAGGCGGCAACATATTCACCCACACTGTGGCCCATTACCACTGTCGGCTGGACACCCCATGAACGCCAGAGCTCAGCCAGGGCGTACTCAATTGCAAAAAGTGCCGGTTGTGTGTAAGCCGTCTGATCCAGCAATGGATCCTTGTCATTCTCGGGGTAAAGAACAGACAGCAAGGGCTCTTCAAGATAGTCTTTAAGAATCTCCGCACATCTGTTTAGTATCTCACGGAATACGGGTTGGGTCTCATAAAGCCGACGTCCCATACCGGTATATTGGGAGCCCTGACCGGTGAACAGGAATGCCACCTTGGGACGATCCGAGCCCTCTATATACCCTGTTTGAATATTTCCGGCCGGTTTATTAGTTACAAATAACTCAAGTGCTTCCTGTAATTGCCCGGTCGTCTCTCCGCTTATCGCCAACCTGTGACCCCAATGCGCACGCCCGGCATTCGCAGTATAGGTGAAATCTGTAACAGGTGTATCCGAATGCGAAGCAATGTAATCGACATAGCGTTCGGCGAGCTCCTTGAGTGCGGGCTCCGTCTTTGCTGAAAGCGCAAGCATGTGCAGTGGACGTTCTGTTTCTGCTTTTTGCACTTCCACTTGTGGAGGTTCTTCAACAACGATATGCGCATTGGTACCGCTAAAGCCAAACGAGCTGACACCGGCAATACGTTTTTGGTAGCCCTGCGGCCAAGGTGTAAGTTCGGTCACCACTTTGACAGGGATATCATCCCAGGGGATATGCGGATTGGGATTATCATAATGAAGGTGCGGAGGTACCTCGCCATGCTTGACACACAATATCGCCTTGATCAACCCCATGATGCCAGCAGCCGCCTCCAGGTGACCCATGTTTGTCTTGATGGAACCAATCAGCAATGGGTTGTCTTTGGAATGACCAGATCCAAGAGAGGCGCCAAGGGCATTGACCTCGATCGGGTCACCCAAGGGTGTACCAGTACCATGGGCCTCTACGTAACCGACCTGTTCCGGTTCAACACCACCGTTGGCAAGCGCATCCTTTACCACGGCCTCTTGTGATGGCCCGTTCGGCACAGTTATACCACCACTTGGACCATCTTGATTTGTAGCGGTACCGCGAATCACTGCATGAATTGCATCACCATCGGCCAGGGCATCGGACAGGCGCTTAAGCACCAGCATACCCCCACCTTCGCCACAGACGAAACCATCGGCGCTGGCGTCAAAGGTCTTGCAATGTCCATCCGCAGAAAACATATCGTTCTTGGAAAAGGCGATGAAATTGGCTGGTGAATGGATAGCATTCACACCGGCAGCCAAAACCATATTACTCTCTCCCGACCTTAAACTCTGGCACGCCTGGTGCACTGCCACTAAGGAAGACGAACACGCCGTGTCGATGGATACACTTGGGCCCTTAAGTCCCAGGGTATAGGACAATCGGCCTGAAGCGATACTGTGGGCGACACCGGAAGCATAATAGGCATCGATTACTTTCGGATCTCCACCCCCCAACTCCAATTCGGCATAATCACTCCTGACGATCCCGATAAATACACCGGTACGACTACCTGAAAGTCCATCCGGTGCCTGACCGGCATCTTCCAGCGCTTCCCATGCCATTTCCAGAAGCAGACGCTGCTGAGGATCCATACCGCCGGCTTCACGCGGGGCGATACCAAAAAATTGCGGATCGAACTGGTCATTGCCGCTAACGAAACCACCCCAGCGCGATGACATCTTTCCCGGGACGCTGGAATCAGTGTCATAATAGGCATCAATATCCCAACGATCTGCAGGTACCTCGGTAATCGTGTCGGTACCTGCCTTTAATAATTCCCATAGCGCCTTCGGATCCCGGGCATTGCCAGGCGTACGACAACTAACGCCGATAACAGCAATAGGCTCGGTGCGCGCCCTTTCCAGAGACTGGAGTTTAGCCTCCATTTTCTCCAGGGCCATAAAAGCCCGCTTTAAAGGTGAAAGTTCGCCCTGATTGTTCGTATTCTTGCTCAATTTAATCCTCGTAGCGCTTTTCCAGTTTTGCCAGCAATGCCGCCTCGACTTCCTCTTCTGACAGGTTGGCAATATCTTCATTTACTTCATTTACTTCATTTGACTCTTGCTGTTTGTCAGTACTCATACCGACTGCATCGGCTTTTTCATCAACAAGATTGAACACAGTGCGCGCAAGATAGTCTGCGATTGCCTCAACGGTCGGGTAATCAAACACGAGTGTTGCGGGTAACGCCTGCTCAAGCCCAAGAGCGGAACGCAGACGGTCCCTCAATTCCACAGCCATTAGTGAATCAATACCGATATCCATCAAGCGGTGCAGCCTGTCCACCGGTTCGGACTCGTCTCGCTTCAATATTGTCGCCACTTCCGCTGCCACCAACTCAATCAACACCTCAATGCGCTCATTGGGAGGTGTTTGCTCCAGCCTTTGCCTTAACTCATCGGTGTCAGCTTGTTGCGCCTCGGGTTCCTGGTCCACGACTACAAATTCACTTGCTTCAACTTTCTCAATGGTCTGACGCGATTCGGACTCACTGGCGGCCCCCTCAGCACGCGCAACAATGATATTGCTGCCCAGGGGATCGGCCACAGAACCAGGCTCCGGAAGTATTGCTACATCGTCAAAGCCATGTGCGAGTAACACTTCTTGCCAGCTCTCGGAAGATATCAATGGGTTGTTTCCCCGAATACCGTCTTCAAAACGCTGCCACCCCTCCACCAGGGCTATTGTCACCGTAAACCAATGAGGATGTGCCGTAGTTTCATAAAGCAGCAAAACACCGCCAGGTGCAAGTAACTTTCGCACATTTTTCAAGGCATCACCCAAATGTTTGGTGGCGTGTATAACATTGGCCGCGACAATGACGTCAAAACTGTTTTCAGGGAGCCCTTGCTCTTGCGGGTCGTTCTCCGCATTAAATAAATGATATTGCAGGAATGGGTACTGTGGTGAGTACTTTTGCCTTGCCTTTTCAAAAAAGAATTCCGAAAGGTCAGTATAAAAATAGACCGTCCTGTCCTTCGGCAACAAGGGCAGGATATTGGCCGTGGTACCCCCGGTACCGGCGCCAATCTCAAACATTTGCAATGTACGATTCCCGGGGGTGGTTTTCACAATGGTATCGACGACCTTTTTCACAATACCATTGAAATATCGGGCACCGGCCCACTGGTTATACATCTGGTCCGCGATGCGCGTAGTACCACCCGGGAACAGGGTATCCAACGCACTCATCTCTCCGGTTAGTACCTTGTGCAAGCTCTCACCGCAGGTCCTGATGTATTCAAGAAAGAATGTCGCGTTCTGGAATTCTTCTTCAGCGTCGCTGATCATCTTGTTGGCATCGGTGTTCGGTAAGGGCTTGCCGCTGACATAGACACCCTCTTCCGGTTGTTGCAGCCAATCGATACGTACCAATTCCAGCAACCACAGATGGAACAGGTTCGAAAAGGTGTCCTTGACCTGAAGCTGGGCAAGTAATTCATCAAAGGTGTGCCGTTCGCCGGCCTGTGTAAACAGTTTATTGCCACTAAAGACCGCTGCAATATAGGCGTTTGCGATTTCATCGAGCATGCGCCACTTGGTTCCGTATGATTGCGGAACAAGATCCAGCGGGCATTGTTCCGATTGCCGCAGACCTTCTGTTTTTATCTCTTCCCAGACGGATGCATTCTGTCCCGCGCGTCCCGCCTTCATAGTTTCCAATACTGGCGCCCAGTAGCGTTTGTGCTGCCAGGGGTAAGTAGGCAACTCACGTTTATGCAAACCAAAAGGTCGATTGAAGCTCTGCCAGTCTATGGCAACACCCTGTACATAAAGTGATGCCAGACTATCCAGTATCTGCATCTCATCATCATGCCCCCTGCGCAAAGACGGTAACCATGTACACTCATCACCCTGCCAGCAGGATCTGGCCATACCCAGCAATACAGGATGAGGACCGACTTCCAACATAATATGACAACCACACTCTGCCAACGTACCGATACCATCAGCAAATCGCACCGGAGAACGTGCGTGCTCTACCCAGTACGCCTCATCCAGTAACTGGTCGTCGTCAATGAGCTTACCAGTCACATTCGAAATCAACTTTGTGTGAGCAGGTGAATAACCAATCTCTCCTGCTACCTGCCTGAACTCTTCTAACATGGGTTCTATTAATGATGAGTGGAACGCATGAGACACATGAAGCGCCTTGGCCTCGACACCGTTTTTAGCCATGCTGTTGACGATGGCCTCGACCTTCTTGTCCTCTCCAGAGATCACGGTGTTAGCAGGACCATTAATGGCGGCGATAGAGACACTACCCGCATCATTGCCAATAGCTTCGCTTACGGCTGCCTCGTCGGCAAACACCGCAACCATACTTCCACCCGCCGGCAACGCCTGCATCAGGCGCCCCCGCGCGGCGATAAGTTTGAGACCGTCTTCCAGGCTAAACACACCTGCCACACAGGCAGCCACATACTCACCGACGCTGTGCCCTATTACCAATGCAGGTTCTACACCCCATGATTGCCAAAGCTCTGCCAAGGCATACTCAAGTGCGAACAACGCTGGTTGGGTGTAGGCGGTATTATCAAGCAGTGTCTTGTCTTGCTTTTCCGCATAAAGCACGGACAACAACGGTTGCTCCATGTAGGGCTGCAATATTTCATCACAATATTCCAGCGCTTTACGGAAGACCGGCTGGGTCTCATATAAGCCACGCCCCATGTCTGGCCATTGCGATCCCTGCCCGGTAAACAGAAACGCAATCTCCGGTTCACTGTCAGTCGCACAACTTCCACGCCAGAGATGGCTGGATTCCCGGCCGGCGATGAATTCTTTCAATTTGTCACTGGCCTCTGCTGCGGTTTCGGCTACCACGGCGAGCCGGTGAGTCAAATGTGCCCGTCCTATATTACTGGTGTTTGCGGTATCGGCGAATGCAGCGGCATCCTGCGTTTCCAGATGATCGACATATCGTTGTGCCAACGTGGACAGCGCATTGTCGTTCTTGGTCGACAAGGTCAAAATATGTTTTGAACGGACGATCTCCGCTTCTGTGGATTCCTGCACGGGTGCAGACTCAAGTACGACATGCGCATTCGTACCACTGAAGCCGAAGGAACTGACTCCCGCAAATTTCTGTTCGTCAGCCGACGGCCATGG
>Ga0316207_10004486_pt1 | contig 12119 bp, 8 predicted proteins | sample 6weekpyrite_MG_FD_204943 | JGI IMG/M metagenome (GOLD analysis project Ga0316207, IMG submission 204943) | Microbial mat bacterial communities from mineral coupon in-situ incubated in ocean water Damariscotta River, Maine, United States -... | ecosystem: Environmental > Aquatic > Marine >... | reverse complement strand
TCGATATACGAGCAATCTGATGCCCAAATATCCTCTTCATACATATTCACAAAACCCGCATTTGCACCAGAGGCGCTAACAGTAATAACAGGATGACAGGTATTTGCTTGATTATGATAATATGCAGGTGTTACCCCCCCAGCAACCACAGGGACCTCCCCTTCAGATATAGTCTTTTTCGTTATGTTTTTACCTTTCCTAACATCAATTAAATTTCCCAATACAACCATTCTCCACCCTTCCGGTATTTTTCCTTGTGGGGAATCAGTGAGCTTGACGTTTTCGTGACCAGGAAAACGGAATTTTACGAACCATTCATAGTAAAGGCATTTCACCATCTCCTCGAGGATATCAATACGGCGACTATTGTTTTCTATTAAGTTATCGTAAGCCTCCAATATATTTGCACAGGCCTTTTGCTCGTCATACGAAGGCAATGGAACTATTAGCTCAGACAATATCTGTTGATTTAAATTATTTATATTCGTACCACCACCTTTTGCTGATAGTTCCTTTCTTATCAAATCTGATTTAAAAATATAGCTATAAAATCTCGGACAAATATCTTTAGAGTTAAATCTTGCGCGGATTGTAAAAGCAGAATGCGTCACTTTTCGATTTCTAACATTTTTCAAATAGAGCGACCTCCCTATGAGATCCCTATTACCATTAGAGCGAACAAATATAATATCGTCTTCTAGAAGTAGATCCTTTTCTTTTACAACGCCTTCAGGATTTATTTCATCAAGCGTTTCATAATGTGGATAGGTGTAGTCTTGGAAGTCTCTAACATTTATTACAGGAATCCCCTGTCCAAAATTGCTCTTATTGAAATTCACTCCATTCTTAAAGTTAGCAATTTTATTTAATTTTATTGTAGGCCACCTCTCCTTAGTCACAATGCATCCTCCAGCATCCTCGCCACGTTCACACTGATCGACTGCTCTAATTCATGAGCTTCTAAATTCATAACTTCCAGTTCTTCTTGCAAGGCTTCTAGCTTAATGGCGAAGTCTTCATCGTGTTCATCCTCACCTGAGGCAACGCCAACATATCGGCCAGGATTTAGGCTCCAGCCTTGTTCTTCTATTTCTTCAATAGTGGCAATTTTACAGAGACCAAGAACATCCTGATATTTTGGCTTACGCTTACCTTCCTCGACAAAACATTTCTTGATATCCCACGAACCGTCATTGCCATCATCCTCATGGTGTTCCAGGAAGGTATTATCCACTTCTTCACCTCGATAGAGACGTACTATATTGGCAATAAAATTGAGTTGCTCTGAAGTGTAGTCACGCACAGCGCGGGTTACCTGGCGGAAAATATGACGTGCATCAATGAATAGGACTTTGTCTTTATCCTTTTTATTCTTATCAAAGAACCACAATGTACATGGCAAGGTAACGGTGTAAAAGAAATTGCTCGAGATAGCGATCATTACATCGACTGCGCCACTTTGAATAATCTGTTTACGAATTTCCATTTCACTAGAGCGTGCATCACTAGCAGAGTTAGCCATAACAAAACCCGCACGGCCTTTATCATTTAGTGCAGAGTAGAATTGTTGTATCCATAGATAGTTACCGTTATCGGTGCGTGGCATACCGAAAGGGAAACGGGCTTTGTCATCTTCCAGGCGGTCTTTCTGGATGGCATCCACATTGAAGGGTGGATTGGCCATAACAAAGTCGAACTGGCCAGCACAATGATGAATATCTTCGTAATAGGAATTGCCCTCTCGAATATCACCTTGCAGGCCATGCACGGCCAGGTTCATTTTGGCGAGGCGCACGGTGTCCCCAGTCTTTTCCTGACCGAAAACGGAAAGTTCATCACTCGGAACTTTATTATGTTCCTCAACGAAGTTAGCGCTTTGCACAAACATGCCACCAGAACCACAAGCAGGATCGTAGACTTTGCCGTGATATGGTTCGATGACTTCGGCAATAAGACGAACCAAGGTGCTAGGAGTAAAGAATTCACCTCCGCCCTGCCCTTCACTACGAGCGAACTCAGTTAAGAAGTATTCATAGATTCGGCCGAATACATCAGAACCAATATCAAATTGAATATTCGAGAAGTTCTTAAGTAAAGATGCCAGGATGTCATTACTGAAACGGGTGTAAGTCTTTGGTAATGCATCTTTGATGGCTTCGTTCTCGGCTTCCAGAGCCTTCATCGCATCATTAATGGCTTTGCCTAGATTCCCGTCTTCTGGCAGTTCCAATAGATTAGAGAATAATGCCCCTTCTGGCACATACATCGCTCCCTCTGCCTGAATACTTGCCTTCATGTTCGCACTGCCACGACGGCGTTTGGTTGCTTTTTTTGCTAACTTTGCCTCTGCCAGTTCATACCGATATTCGGCATAGCGTAAGAAGATAAGCCCGAGTACCGGCCGCGAGTATTCCTGCGACGTTAGGCCTGTGTTAGCGCGAAGCTCATCGGCTGCTGACCAAAGGCGTTTTTCGAGTTCTTCTATTTTCTTAAAATCTGACATATTGATTCTTTATACTTATTGTTAGTTAAGATTATCACTAATATTCTGTTAAAAGTGGGCTTATTGCCTTTCATAGGTACTTATGCATTCTCTGCCAATAGTCTCACAGGCTCAGCATCTCCAGTTAAGTCCTCAACGGCATATGGGTTCAAGAACTGACGTTTCCAAAGAAGTCCTCGCTCTACTTCATTGAGATTTGCTTCATCACATACAGCATTCCAATTCTCACGAATGCATTGTATTTGTGACGCTACAATCGATATAGCTTCTTCCCTCGAAAGTAGGAAATGAGCTGCAGCATCTAAACATGATGAGATTCGGCTCATGTTATTGCCATTAGAAATAAGCATGGCTTGTGATGCTTCATTTCCTGTTCTGCTCTGCGGGCAAATATCATAAGCGGGTGTTAACGAAAGCATGTCGCCATCCCAAAATGCGGCATGATTACGAGCATGATCATCCGTATTGCCACACAAAATATTAAAGACTAAACGAGAGAAGAGTTCTCTTAGTGTTGCAGGTGCATCGGTAAATTTAAAGCGAATCATTTCTGCTAATTGTTCATAGCTCGCATAACGTGCCATCATCTCATCTAATTCCAACAGAGTGAGTGCAGACACCATGATTTTTCGTTGCCAACCACTACCCGAATGAATTCGGTCGAAACGTTCAATTAAAAGAACATCTTTATTAGAGGAGCGGGTTAATGTTACCGGCGCAACATTTAAGCCTGCCAATTCAGCTAAGCGCATGGCGATAAACTCAACCTTAACCACGCTATATAAGTCTGTGCTCGAAGAAAACTTTGCAATAAACTTCTTATCACCATCTTCAATAAGCGCCTTAGGGCGTGCTCCACCGATAGAACTACCATGATTCAGCGCTTGATCTAGTTCCGCTGTTAAAGGCACGCCTTTTTCAACCCGTTCAGCAGATTCTAATAGCTCTTCCAAAGTCGCATTCTCTGAACAACGTGGTATGTATTCAGTTGCTGATAGTTGGAAGTCTAATCCGCCAATACGATCAGAACCTGATTCCAGTAAGTACGTAAGCTCTTCTAGCTGAGTGATATCTGCGCTTGCTCCCTTCGCACCTAAGTTCTTATTTATGATGACACGCCGCCCCCACGCATCAGGGGCAGCATCTCTAAGACAACCAGGCATAGATAAGCCTCGAAGCAATGGTATCGCTCCCGCTTGCAATGGAAGTTCAGCTTCATAAAGCGAAATAGCATTTTCCCTTGCTAGATAACTTTGACCATAATTAAAAATCAACAGTTCTCCATCTGCAACTAGCTTTCCTGCCACTACAGGCGTTGTTTTACCAGGCAGCCAGACCCAAACAAATGCTTCGCTATATTGAGCTTTAGAAGGCATCATCTACCACCTGTCTACGCTTATGAATGGTCTTAGGGAGAAGAGCCAGTTTATCCTCCGTTCTTTCAATATGAGCACTCAATGTATTGCTATCAGCATCAAACAGCTTAACACCCACTAATGCCGCAACTTCAAAGACAGCACCCATCTCACACTTAGGATCGCCTTTCTCTATACGCTGTAAAAGCCCACGGGAAATACCAACGCGATCAGCCAGGTCCTGCGCCGTTAGTTTTCGCTGCGCACGGCCCAGCTTAATAAGCCTACCCATTAAAATAGAGGCATCGAGCGTGTAACGTGAGTAAATTCGGCTTTTCTTAGGCATTTCGATCCCGTAACGGTCTATGTATAGAACATTTTGTAGTCATATGAGCCATATATAGAACATATTAGAGGTAAAAACGACAATACGCAAGAAAAAGTCAGTTTCATCCATGAAAGACAATACATTCCCCGCCTATCCACACAGAATAAAGCATCATTCAGGTCTTCATGGTGTTATAAATATTCGAGCTTCCCATAATTACATTACAAATTACATGTGTATTTATGATAATTATTCGTAACAGTCTGCTCCCCACGTTACTGCGGGAGCAGTTTCCATTTTTTGAGGTGTTACTGCGGGACTTTTAGGGTGTTACTGCGAGGGCTAATTGGGTGTTACTGCGGACAATTTTAACTAGCCCATATGTCCTTTCTAATCATAAGTGCTTTATCTAGTAATTATATGTAACGGTCTACTCCCCACGTTACTGGAAGTCCAGTTTGTTTTTGTCGGGGCGTTACTGGAAGAGTTTTCAGGCGTTACTGGAAGACTTAATTGGCTCTGGTTAATCGTAAAAATATTATGTTTTTAAAACTTTTGCCGAATATGGCAACTTCTCTCGTTCCAATGTATGAATCAACTAGTTTCAGTCATATTCTTCCAAGTTTGGCAGTAAATTCCCCACGAATTTAGAAGAAACTAAAATATTGCCAGGCTTGGCAGAAAATATGTTTCAAGTTGAGATCTATTCAAGGATTGCCAAACTCGGCAGTAAATATCCAAAATGATATTTGCACACATTTTATATTTCACTTTGGATTAATGAGTAATTAATGATTAGTCAGACCTTTAGGAAAATAAATATGACTTAACAAGTATGTCAACAGAACATGTGCATTCGTCCCAAAAATATAAATTCAAAGCAATGCGAGATATCAGTCAGTCTTTACTCATTAGAAAGGACGAAGCAATAAAGTTAATGAATCAACTATTTTTAAGCTCAAACAAAATTAAAATCAAATTAATTTTCAATTTCACCCAATGAATCAACTAGTTTATAGACAATATAACTATACAAATAATAAATCACATGTATCTTATCTTTATAAAGTTATTTTAATGGATTGAGCCATATGATTTCCTTACAACAAGATGAGTATACCAAACATGAATATAAGCGCGCTGAAAAAGCCATATCTGAACTCGGATGGAAGTTTTTATATGACATGAGATATATTAACAATGGGAATGCACCGCTATTTCGTTATTATGATTTTCATGGACAGGCAAACAAGGCCGCCATAATCATAGATCCTGGATACAGTTGCATTTCATGCGAAAAGGAATTTCGCCATAAAAACCCTTTACTAGTTCGAAATATATTATATGCGCTATGGATACCTGGTGACATTAGCGGCAAGGGTATAATTAATATACTTACCCACCCTAATTTTTTATCACTTGTTAAGTCAATTAATGAAAATTGGTCGTTAGAATGGAATGGCCGAGATCACGTTGGTGAATTAGATAAAATAGGCCATAGTAAACTGACTGATTTTTATGAATGGCTTAGTACCAAGGATCATGAATTGGGTGAAGTAGGAGTTGCAAATGACGATCTTCTTGAAACTAAATTTTATGACAAAGAAAATAATGAAGTAGATTATTACGATGACTATGAAAAAATAACCTCTATAACACTACTAGGTCAGTATATACTCTCACCAGCTACAGACACAGAACTATTAATAAAACAAATAACCGAAAACTTTCCAGAAGACACTGAAATACATGAACTAGAGGAATATATTGACCTGCACTACGCGCATATTTGCCAAAATGTCACGCCTAAGACCATTCAAGATTGGGCATAACCTCTGTAGAATCGTAAATCACTCTTATGAAACACTATCTTTAATATCAGGTAGGCAGTCTGCAAAATCTATCTGGATCGTTGAGACTTTTCCCTGTTGCGCACTATCTTCAGATAGAATGACTAGAAGCACGCCTACCATGGAGTTATTTGAACCCAATCTATATTTTATAGATTAATATTCCTAATAGAATAATTTGAATGACTTGAAGTGCTGCCCAGATTAATGAACTCTTTTCTATGCTCAGCGAGTGTTTTTTATTTATATTGTATTCTTGAGAAGTTTTGTTTTGTGAGCTCACTCCAGAAGCGTTTGATAACCGTAATTCGGAAAGAATCTCGATTAATGTTTTTCGAATATCCGTTAACTGATGGGTTCTGAACTCGGCTCCCATTCGTTCCACATCTTCCAGGAACTCTGTTTTAGCTTCGCGAATAACCGATTCCGACATATCCGCTTTCCTAAAGAGCCTCTCCAATTTCTCCCACTCCTTTTCTGAATCAATCATTACAACACTCCTACATTCCAGCTACAACACAGGCTTATTTTTTCTATAAAGTACGATAGCCGCATAATTCATCAGACCGTTAATTCAGAATTTATGAATATACAGAATTTGTCCTTAAACCGTGCTCGTCCCTTATTCTGGTTTCTAGTTCATAAATCGCTAACTTGTTCTCTCATAGCCAAGTCAATTACGACCACTTCAATTTCCTCAACGCCGGTAAATTCAGCTGCAATACTCTGCCAATAAAGTTTTAGGGCATTGGCTAATCCATTTAGCCCGACTCTGTGACCATCGATCATCCATCGCTTTCCAGGATTCTTTCCTTGCCAGACTAACAACATTATGCCGCATCCAGCACTTTCCTCTCTCAGGTAATCGCCCACCAACTGATTCCTCAGCCGTTCGCACAGCTTTGGACCAGACCACCCCTTATCGAGCAGTTTTAGTTCGATAGGTACTGGTGAACGCACGTTTGTATTATGCAACCAGATATCCATACGCTGGCTGTTAGCAAGCTCTGGTTCCTGCGCGGTCGTATATTGGTTGCGGCACTTCTGGTTGAGCCAATTAGCGATCAAAGTACGCATCTCGGTTTCGCCACCGGCACGTTGCCAAGTTTGCGAAGTGCTATCATTTCCACGCTCAAGCCAATTCTTCAGATCTAGTAGACGATACACCGTAAGGTCGAAGAGCTGTCGGTGAGTATCGGGAGTGATTGTTAGTGCATTATCAAACGCACTAACCTGCTCGGCTGACCACGGTTCCAGATCACCATCTTCTTCGGCTCGTTTATGCGCCTGCTTTGCCATCCACGAACGATAATCGGGTTCAGGGTGTTCGTGAATCAGTTGCTTGATAGCCGTGTAGCTCGCTTTACCTGGTATTTCCGATAGCAGGTTAAACAGTCTATTGCGTGCATCCTGTGCATCATCGCGCAGCTCTGGGGAATATGCACCTCCGCCTGCACGGTTGATGTCTTCTTTTACCTTAATATAACAGTGCATCATGACATATAGAGATTTAAGATGCTCCGCTATGCGGAAACTGCCAATATAAGGACCACGTTCATTCACATATCTTCCTCCCATCAGCGTTGTGACGAAGATCTGGGCGGCGTGCGTAACCTCCTCCTCATCTAGACCTGACAACCACTGTTCAACTTCAGGGATGCCATTTACAGGCTCGCAATCGACACGAAGCGCATACCACCACGCAATACTATCTGGATCATTTGTCTGCGCTATCTGTCGGCTAGCCAACTCCGCCAGCCTGATCGGGGCTGTTCCTCCATTGACCAATACGTGCAGGCAGTAGTGCCTGTTGATATTATTACGAGTAGGATTGGCCTCTACCCACTCCAATATCACAGGAGCCATGGACGCATGCAGCCAAGGCACATGATAAGCAAGATCATGCAAAATATAGTGCATCGACTCGTCCAAGCCAGTGTTCTCAAGTTCCCAGAGTAACTCTTTAATCACAGCTTCTTCGACCAAGGATGGAAATGCCTTATGTATACGTTCAAGCCAACAGGGAAATCCATTAAGCTCCCATGTGATGTACCGCAAAGCATGACATATTTCTGCTTCACCCAGTTCACCTGGAAATTCAGGTATGTCGCTTGCTTCTATCTCAAGGCCGGCCATAGCGAATAACAATGAATACGGTATAGAGTTATCTCTTTCACTCCCTTCAGATCGCAGAATCGGTACATAATGGCGCCAATGGCTAACAGCAGCATCTCGATACGCACGAGCAACGGATTCGCCAAAAATGGGAATGAGCCCACGCCAATTCGCGTACTCAGAGCGGCCCGATGCCGAGCTTCTGTCCTGCAATTCAACCATAAGCCAAATATGATCATTGGTAAATTCTCCCTGTTTCAGATTTGGAGGATTACGGACCCGATCTGGATTGGCGCGCAATTCCGCTATCCATGCGTCACGACTCAGTCTTTCTCGTTCTTTTTTCTCATCCCACTTTCGTTGATATTCTGCATTTTCTTCTTCGTAGTTTCGCATTGCATCTGACACTGGTGGGTTGAGCAGAATGTCTAGCTGTTTCTGTAATAAGGGATCATCGGCCACGGTATCTTGCAGACTAGTCATAACATGCGCCGGTCTGTCTGTTTGCACATAGATCCGAAATGCTGTGCTAAGCGCAACTAATCTGTCATCTTGGAGCGCACGCGAACGGATGTAATCAAGCAGCCTTGGCAAACTAGCAATATCAAAGCTCCAAAAATGGCCAAGCCAAGAAACAGACCAATCATCTGTAAGCTGTTCACTTGATTTCTCAGCTTTGGCAGATCGCGCTTCTTCGATACAGGTCCAATACAAAGCATCATTAAGTTCCGGCCAACTAGGAACAAGTGTTTGCAAATCACCTTTATGCTCGCTGTAATCAGAGTCATGCCAAAAGCGTAATGCTGGAACCATTAACATAATGGACAAGGCTGTATCAGAAAGTGCCACCTGACTACGAGATTCGATCAGCCTTTCAACCATATGCATAGCGAAATTTAATAGCCATGCATATTCCTTTGAAACATGACATTCTCGTCGCTCGATATAAGGCTCTCTAGCGAGATAGCCATATAGCCCATCAAGAAAAATGATGGTGGCCTGCTGTTCACCAACAGTCGGTAAGCATTCAGCAAATGCATGAAGTGCGCGACCAAGGCCACTAACACTATATCGTTCGTAAGGTAGCAATTTTCCCAATAAGGTTATCAACTGTTCGACGTTGTTACTCTCTGGCACCACTTCTTGAACCAATTCCGCGAGTAAATTGTGTGGGATTTTCTCATTGCTTGCGTTAACTAATTTCCACAAACTCTGTTTTTCATCAGCCGTTCCACAAGTCATCACTGCCCGAACCGAAGCTATCCTCGCATAGATCCCGCGGGTACTATCTGCTGCAATGGTAATAAGTGGCGCGACACAGCTTGTCATTTCTCCCTGCCAGACCAGCCTGCCAAGAAAAAAAATGGCATCGTCATTGTTAAAGAATTCACTGATAAGTTGCTGTGTATCTTCTATGAGATCAAGGTTGGCGATTCGTGCAATCGAGCTGTTATCCCGTGCGGAACGGTCATCTTCATCCGAAACGATCCGACCAACAATATCTGCTAAAATTTTCCGCCTTTCCCACAAAGGTAGCCGGGAGGGGTCGCCTTCTTCAACAGCAATTTCAGGATGAATTTCCAGTGCCCTGCGACGGATTTCATCATCTAGCAGGATAAGCCATGGTAAAATAGGTCGAAGCCTTGGGGTAATGATTTTTTCCCCATATTGCTCACGGAAGAATAGAGCATCGACTGAATACCGACTGTTACCTGTTTTCAACAATTCGTTAAACCACTCGGCAGCAAGCAGTTCGCGTACATCCCGATTCCGAAATCGTACTGCCCCATAAATGATGTCGTTGAAAATCCCTCGTTCCAATAGGGTACGCACATCCTTTGGTTCCCAATCTGCAAGAACAGATTCTGCTTCAATGCCTGGCTTAACAGATGTGTCATCGGGAACGTTGAGACCTACCTGGCCAGTCAACACAACAGCAGCGGCTAAACGACGCGCACCTTCTCTTGCCCGTTCAAGATTTAAAGGCTGACGCTGAGCTCTATCAACATTGTGGTCATCACGTAGTCGCTTATCGATGTTGTGGCGGAGCAAATCTAGGCGACCGCCTAAAGCCTTGTCTTCGGTCCATTTAGCTAGAATAGCTTCGAGATCAAATGGACGTTCCGCTAGACTCCAAAGACTGGCACGTTCAATTTCATGCAACAAGTGTTCGATATCCTTTGCTTCGCGAGCAATACAAAAGCGCTGGATTCTTTCTTTATCTAAGTAGCACATCGTGTAGATCGTGAGCGCGCTTTGCAGTTTAGAATGCTGACCTTCTTCGCAGCCATCTTCTTCCGGCGTGACCGCAAGGAAAAGAATCTCATCCAATAGTCTTCGATCTTCCTGTGGACGCCATGCGTAGGGGCGACTGGAGAGGTATATGTGTGCTCTGTGAGCACCACTTGCTATGCTGTTGGCAAAGAGGCGCATTGCTTTTTCGAAGGCTCTAGGATTTTCGAGCCGTGACTCATCGACAGAATCCAGGAAAAACCATGCTTCCCCCATCGATTCTAACCATGTCTGGAATTGGGCTTCATCACCTATCTCAAACGCCTTGTAAAAATCGGCTTCGATATCCTCAATGCGGATGAAGAATGAGGGCTTGCCCTGATTTGCCAAGACACTTGCCTGATGCAGTAATTCTTCGGTCTTGCCAGCACCAGCTTCAGCCAGAATGACGCAACGATATTCACTACCAAGGTCATCCCAAGTCTTAGATTTACTTTTACCCCAAGTTGAGAGGATTTCGTCACTTTCCGCATCTTCTTCACTTCTGGGGACAGGTGAAAATTGTCGCTCCAATGAAACATAATTTTCCATCTGCACTCTGGACTTCCTCCACCCTCGTAGACACCTGTATAGTTTAAATTAAACTCTAAAAGGTAGCCAAATTAACTACGACACTACACCTCTCTATTGTTAAGAATATCTTATATAAAATTAATACTCCCCCTGCACCGTGGAAAAGTACTGCACCCCCAAAAGTCGCTCCCTTTATTGATACCTTTCCCAACCGTGCGCTTTACCATCTCGCTTCCGCATGTTGGACACTGTGGATGATCTTTCTTATCTGCCACAATATTTTTAACATGTTTTGCATGTTCTCTATTTGTTTTAAATGAAGCGGTCAACCGACCTGCTGCTATTTTTTCGGCAAATACGTCCACATCATGTTCTGTTAGCAACACTGCACTCTTAGATTTTATAAATCGAATATAGCCACGACCATACGTGACGTTCTCTGGCATGGGGGTCTTAAAGGTGCTGTCGCCTACAAAAACAACAACAGAGAACAGTTTCTCATCTTGCAGATTCAGCAAGGATGCGAGTGTTTTAACGTGCTTATAGTTCTGGTGAAGTGGATTCTGAAACCGGCTTGAGTGCTTATAGATTTTTTGTGTCCATAGCTTTTGGTTTTGGCTACCAAAGATCCAGCCTTTCATATTTTTTGTTTCAACAACAAACACACCATATACAGACACTATGACATGATCGATTTGTGTGCTGCCATCCTCTGTGGGCAGAGTGACATTCTTTATAAGATGGTATTTATCACTATCTAGAAATAATTTGGTACTGACGTTAACTATAAACTCACCAGCAACACCTTTAAACCAAGCTGATTTAACCAAGGCACCAAAAATAATTAAGGGAATTACAAACCAGAGAGAACTAGCCACTTGATTTATGATTGGTGAAAAATCCATTTCATACCTTCGAGTTTATTATTAATCTTATTTTCGAATAATATATCTTTATTTATTAAATATTAGTATTGAAATGTTCATTTAAAAAAGTATACCCCAGAGTATACCCCGCATAAAAAAAGGCTCACGTCGTTAAACGTAAGCCTTTGTTTTATATGGCGCGCCTGGAGCGATTCGAACGCCCGACCGCCTGGTTCGTAGCCAGGTACTCTATCCAGCTGAGCTACAGGCGCTTTAAGAGGCGAGCATTATCCTTGG
>Ga0316207_10004485_pt1 | contig 12120 bp, 12 predicted proteins | sample 6weekpyrite_MG_FD_204943 | JGI IMG/M metagenome (GOLD analysis project Ga0316207, IMG submission 204943) | Microbial mat bacterial communities from mineral coupon in-situ incubated in ocean water Damariscotta River, Maine, United States -... | ecosystem: Environmental > Aquatic > Marine >... | reverse complement strand
AAATATATTCGCGTTCTTCTTTTATGCTACTTCTATATGGGTCAAAGCCTGCGTAAATTTCTATACTGGGAAAGCTCTTTCTAATAATTGAGATCAAATCAATTACTTTTGTATCATATATCGGGAACGACATGTCTGGCGGTGGGTCGCCTGACACAATCAAAATTTTTGTCAGCTCAAAGTCTTCTATGATTTTATGCAAGCGACCGCTTTTTAATTCAAAATCAATGGATCGTACATGCGGAATGAAATCGTGAGTATCAGTGTTGATTGCCCGAATGGCTTCCCAGCTTCGAATAGGAAATCTCAAAAGGTCAGGCACGTTAATCGCGTTTACGTTAGGCAGCTTTGTCTCCACAAATTTAATTTGTTCTAGCATCGCATCCTTTGTGCGAGGAACAACTTCGAAAGATATTCTCATTAATTTGGTGCCTTTAAGTTTTCTTGATAGTAAGAAATGTATCTTTGGATATTACTAAAAAAATGGCCGAACTGATACCTGCCGCGGCCATTATCATACACATCACAACAATTTGATACTGGCTCGCGATCAATGGCGGGACTCCGGCAAGAATCTGACCGGTCATCATGCCAGGTAGCGTGACAAGCCCTACGGCGAATAACGAATTAATGCTCGGAATAATTGATGCCTGAAATGCGCAGTTACGTGCCGTATTATAGTCTGAGTTACTCTTTAGCTCAGAAACGATACGGTCTGCCGCGAGACTAATACTATTCATGGATGCGGCGAAAATCATACCGCCAATAGGGACAATATAGCTTGCTTGATACCACGGTGTAATTGACAAAACGGCGATAAGAATAAGAAACAATATCAACAGACCAACAATGGAGACCGAAAGAAACGCATGTGGAAGCAGCCGAAGGCGATACGGCCTAATTGTGTGTAATGAAATCCAGCTTGATGCGGTAATCATAATGAGAATAATCACTATCATAAGACTGATATTGTCTGCACCGAATAGATAAGCAAGAAAATACCCCACGAGAAGCAGTTGAGTAATCATGCGTGAAGTTGCATAAACCAATTCCCAGGGCTTTAGCTTCCACCGGTAAAGAATGCCTACGAGTACGACTATCGGCAACAAAGCGAGTCCGATATTTAGAGGAGATAAAGGCGCAACGAATTCATTCATTTTTTGTCAAAGTAGAACCATTTCTTAATCGATGCCAACTTATTCCCCGTGCTGCATTAATTTTATTTAACGCAGCGTCGATTTGTTGTGGTGAAAGGATAGGTTGGTTGCCCGAAAAATGTTTGGCAGTGGTGGACCGGTCCAACGGGATAATAAAGTTTGAGCCTATCATTTGAGTAAGCCCAACACCCACATCGTCTAAATTTTTCTGCAACATGTCTTTGCCAAACGCGGCATACTGAAAACCTTTCTCTGCAGATAAGTTAACGATAGTCGGGATGATGTCCTGATGACTACCTGCGATGTTTTCATCAATGGAGAGGCTGTTGATGATTGATGGGCCGTATAAAATAAATGGTACGATAGCTCGTTCTTTCGGTGTTCCATTTGGAAAGCTCAAACTCACGCGAGCGGAGTGGTCCCCCGATATGGCGAATAACGGATCGGCAAGCTTGTTTTCCATGGAGGACAAAAACTTGCCAAGCTCCCTATCTGCATACCAATGATGCCCCATAACTTCAAGTGCATTATCTTGAATGACTTTAACGTTCTCAGGAAAATTATTTAAAGGAAATCCAACAGATGCCAAATCTAAATCATAAGGAGAGTGACTTGTTGTTGATAAGATGAAGTTAAAACTAGGCGTGTCATCAGTAATAATTTCATCGGCTTGTTGGAACATATATTCGTCGTCAACGCCCCACTCATTGCCTGTCGTGGGAGTCTTGATGTCAGCTGCACTGTGAATTTCATCAAACCCTTGGGCCTTTATAAAAGTATCTAAGCGTTGCCATCCAATATATCCACCATAGATAAATCGAGTTTTATAGCCAAGATCGTTAAATATTTTAGCGATACTGGAGGGGTATTCGCTTAATGATTTAGGCTCATGATTGATGTTGAGACCCGCATAAGGTAGACCACTCACAAGTACGCTAAGTGAATCTGCGGTGGCGCGGGTGGCAGATAAAAAGTTACTAAAATGTATACCTTCCTCTGCATAAGGCTTCAAGCCGTTGCTTAATCCCGCGTCAATGTATTCCGGTAGTAGCGTCCACCCGCTGTAACTCTCCATTAAAATTAAAAAAACATGCCGTGGTTTTTTAGATTTGAATCCAGGTGCTTCTTGAATTATTGCCGCGTCAATTTCATTATCTTCACTTGAATTATTCTTGGATACCATCTCAAGTGCTTTAGGTAGATTATTGGGGTCCCAGTAAATGGATAGTCCATTTTTTCGATTAATGGCGAGCTGGTTTTTAATCGTTTGACGAAGCGCAAATAGCGGGTTGATGATTGCACGATTTAGGAAACTGTCGTTGGTTACAAAAATATGTCGCATTTGCAGAGGCGCACCAGAAACATCGCCACCTCGAATGGTAATAACAAAAATAATTACGCCAAGGAAACCAAGAAATATTTTCTTTGCCGAATTATCAATATTAGCGAGAGATTTTGGAATATTAATTTCGTAGCTCAGCCAGTAATGCGTCGCTTTGTAGAGAAGAAATATGATTGAAATGCAAATTGTTAAGAATACGATGGGGTTGTGTTCTTTCCATATTGTTATTGCGATGGCTTCAGCGTCGTCGTAAATAAGACCGAGAATCATCTGATTAAAATGATCGCCATATATTTTAAAAAAAACCAGATCACTACCAAGAATTAACACAATAAGAATAGCAAATAGTGAAGCAGATAAAATGCGAGTTCTTGTTACAAAAGAATTGATCGGTAATAGGGTGCCGATAATGCTGAGTAAAAAAGTAATAAGCACCCAAGCCGCGGCGGTACCCATATCCACCCTAAAACCCATCCATAGTGCCGAGATATATTCAATCTCAGGTGTTTGATCAGATGCTTGGTCACCAAAAAGAGTCAGCAATAATAAACGAAACGCGGTGAGGATAAGTAATATAAAAATTAGTAGCTGAAAATCTTTGACCCAGTGGGATGTCAATGTTTCCCAGCGGTTTGGTTTATGCAAGTTGATGTCTCCTGTTTTGACGGCGACAATTATACGGAGGTTTTGATGCAAAAACATCGAATAATACGCATGGTTTTGCGCCGTTTGGGTTAAGTCTGTGTAATCCAGGCATATGAAAACGTATTATTTTTTAGGATGGATAAAAAGCTCAAGTTACAAATTAATTGGACGCTGTAAAGTCTGTCTTAAAACTATTCTAAAGGAAAACCCATGATCGATATCATGCGCTTGGTCGGACATAAAGGCGTTTTAATCCCTGTTGATTGTCATGGCGAACATGTGTCCGTCACTATAATTGGTTATTGCCCCAATAAAAGTTTAATGGTTGTTATGGATGGAAATATAACCGATTTGTCCGAGAGTGCCCTGAATTCGAATTATCGTTTGCGAATTAATCACAAAAACGTTGTTTTTCATTTTAATACGTTTATCAATCGAGTCTGTCATGAGCCAATGATGTATTTTCACCTACATTTCCCTGATTCAAATGTCCCGTTACGAAAAAGAAGATCGCCAAGAATGGCGACAAGTAAAAATGCATTTACTTTGTCTGTAAATACAGGGAACAAATCAATGAGTGCGTCGCTTGCTGATTTAAGTTTGGATGGTGCGAAATTAATCGCTACTGAGCGGCTCGCAAAAGTTGATGAATTCTTCTGCATAGATATGTTGATAGAAAATGAACAATCTACCATCACACTGCCGTGCAAAGTACGTTACGTCCGCACAGATATCCAAACTGATGGTCAAGACAGCATCGTCTTTCACCATGGGGTAAAATTTGAAGAACTTACTGATCGTGCCGAAACATTTATCTCATCTTATCTTCGTTCGGCGATACACTAATAGGCGATAAACCGATATTTTTCATTTTTGGTTCGTCAATTACCGGCACGAATACTGAATATTTTTCCCGCCTAACTCACTGTTTTAAATACCAAAGTAAATCACTCAAGAATATTAGTAATTCATTATATTAACGGTTGCTTATTTTATTTTAAGGTCTACACTAATAGGTGACGTGAAATATGGTTGGGTTGAAATTAAATACAAAACTGGGAGAGAAAAATGAAAAAAATGAGTGTGAATTCTATGCATTGTGTTGTCGCTTTAGCCCTTTTGATTTTAAGTGTTCCGGCTATTGCAGCTGACGCGAGTGTTGGGAAACAAAAATCTGCACTATGTGCCGGGTGCCATGGGGCCAATGGAATTAGTTTATCACCAGATATCCCAAATTTAGCTGGTCAGAAAGAAGGATATTTCATAAAAGCGGTCAAAGACTATAAATCTGGTGCGAGAAAGAATCCTATGATGGCTTCGGTGGTGGGAATGATCCCCGATAGCGATCTCGTTGATTTGGCTGCATTCTACGCAAGCTTAAAGTAAATCAACATTATTTAGAAAAGGCTCTTTTATAAGGGCCTTTTCTTTTTCCTACTGTTAAAAATGTATCAGAGGTAAGTGGTAATGGCGGAAGATAAAAAGTCTCCTGAGAATCCAGATAGACGGGATTTTCTGACGACAGCAACAGGTGTTATGGCGGGGGCCGGGGTAACAGCAGCGTGTTGGCCTTTCGTAAGCAGTATGAATCCCAGTTCAGATGTTTTATCTAAGGCAACAACTGAGGCAAGTTTGAAAGGGATTCGGGCTGGCGAAGTGAAAACGGTGGAGTGGCAAGGTAAACCTGTTTTTATTTTGCACCGCGAAGAAAAACAAATCGCTTCGATGGAAGGTGACGGGGAAGGTAAAGACCCACAGAAAGACAGTTCTCGGGTGAAGAATCCTGATTGGTTGGTTGTTGTTGGAATTTGTACTCACTTAGGCTGTGTGCCGTCGAGAAAAAAAGATGGTTGGTTCTGCCCGTGTCATGGCAGTGTTTACGACAACAGTGGCCGCATTCTCAAAGGTCCCGCCCCAACCAACCTTGTTGTTCCGGAATATGAGTTTGTTGGCTCAGACAAAATAATTATTGGTAAAAAGCAAGCATAGGGAGAGGCGCATGAAAAAAATGATTGGTTGGATCGATCGACGCTTTCCTCTGACGTCTTTCGTTAAACACGAACTTACTGAATATCCGACACCAAGAAATTTAAGTTATTGGTGGAATTTTGGATCTCTCGCAGGTGTGGTACTCGTTATACAAATTATTACCGGTATTTTCCTCGCTATGCATTACAAAGCGGATGCGGCGATGGCATTTGATTCGGTAGAACATATTATGCGTGATGTGAATTATGGTTGGCTAATTCGTTATATGCATTCAACAGGAGCAACAGCGTTTTTTGCGGTGATATTTATTCACATGGCAAGAACGTTATATTACGGCTCGTATCGTGCGCCCAGAGAATTGATGTGGTGGACTGGTCAAGTTCTACTGCTTTTATTGATGGCAACCGCTTTTATGGGGTATTTGTTGCCTTGGGGACAAATGTCTTACTGGGGCGCTCAAGTCATCACAAACCTGTTTGGGACAGTGCCCTTTTTGGGTGATGAATTGGTAGTGTGGTTGCGAGGTGATTTCGTTGTGGGTGATGCGACATTAACGCGGTTCTTTGCGTTACATTATCTTGTGCCATTTATCATTGTTGGCGCTGTGCTAGTACATTTGGTTGCACTACATTCAGTGAAAAGTAGTAACCCCTCGGGTATCAACTTAGCGGACAAAGATAATATCCCATTTCATCCGTACTTTACGGTTAAGGATTTATTCGGACTTTGTGTTTTTCTGGCAATTTATAGCTATTTCGTTTTTTACAATCCGAATTTATTTATTGAAGCGGACAATTATATTCCTGCTGATCCGATGAAAACCCCATTGCATATCGTTCCCGAGTGGTACTTTCTGCCATTTTATGCAATTTTAAGAGCGGTGCCTGATTTGTTAGGTGGGGTGATTGCGATGGGAATTTCGGTAATGATTTTTGCTGCCATGCCTTATCTTGATCGCTCTAAAATACCCGGGGGTGCGAGATATCGCCCGTTCTACCGTGTCATGTTCTATGTGTTTGTTATTGATATCATCATTCTCGGATACGTTGGTGCAAAGCCGCCAGAAGGTGCGTTAGTTCCTCTAGGGCAGGTGGCGACGTTGCTGTACTTCGGGTTGTTTGCGCTCTTGCCTTTTGGATCGAAGCTGGAAGAAAAGTGGTTGCGGAAACGCGGATTGCCAGAAGAAGTTGAAGCAATGATTCAAAGTGAAGAAAAGCAAAAAGAAGACAGACGTCAACGTAAGGCTGATAGACGCAATGCGCGGAGATAATAAAAATGATAGTTGAAATGAAAACACTCTTCGTTGCGTTCTTCTTTATCTTGTCCGGTGTTGTAAATGCTGCTACCGGTGAATATCCACTTGCAGATGTTGATATAGGTCAAGATGAGGAGAGTCTCAAACGAGGGGCGATGATATATTATAACCTTTGTCGAATGTGCCACAATATGAAGTATATTCGTTATCAGCATTTGGCTGAAATTGGCTTTGATGAAAAGGAGATAAACGATTTACGTGGTGATAAATTGGCAAGTACTAAATTTATGAGTACAGCCTCTGATGAAAATATAACGGAACTGTATGGGATGGTGCCACCTGATCTTTCGGTTATGGCTAAAGCAAGGAAAAAAGGGCCTCAGTATATCTATACCTTGCTTACAAGTTATTATGAAAAATCAGAAAACATTTATGACAATCGTTTTTTTCCAAATATTAAAATGCCGGATATTTTTGGTTATTCTGTCACGATGAATGATGCTGAAAAATTAGCTATCGAAAATCAAGCAAAGGATGTGACGGCTTATTTGCTCTGGGCTTCTGATCCGCGAGCACAGGAAAGAAAAACATTGGGTGTATATGTTATAGGGTATTTGTTTGTGCTGAGTCTCATGTTTTATTTTGTGATGAAAAGAGTTTGGTCAAGACTAGATACACACTGATTTTTTTTAAATGTCTCATGGCTAGGAGAAAACAAAATCTCCTAGCCCCCACTTGTTCGCTAGTGTTTCTGTTGCATTGAGGATTTCTTCGGCTCGGCTTGGGTGGTTGACAATCAGATCAGAAAATATCTTTAAATTTCGTTCAGATTTCATATTTGATGAAAGAATGTGAATTAGCTCTGCTGCATTTTCACCAACGATTTCTCCGCCAAGAAAATCTCCACTATCCATGTCTGCAATCATGCGAACATATCCTTCACTGGCATTCTGTCCGAGTGCGGCCGGGGAAGATTCAAAAGAACTGAATCCAACGGCGGGTTCAAGGTCTTTGTCCTCTGCTTGTTGTTCACTTAAGCCAATTTTTGCAATTTCGAGCGCGCTGTAAATCGCTTGTGGAATATTTTCTTTTTCCAGAGGCTCGTATTGGTTGCCGATGATGTGGTTAATTGAAGCGTTTGCGTCGGCAATCGCCTGGTTGGCCGTCATCATTGGTGAGCAAACATCACCAATCGCATAAATAGAATGTTCCGCAGTTTGGGAATTATTGTTTGTTTCAATAAAACCGTCTGTGTTTAATGTTATGCAGGTATTTTCAAGCCCCAAATTTTCGGTATTTGGACGTCTTCCTGTCGCAAGTAACAGCCAGTCCACCTGCTTTGATTCGCCGCCATCAAAATGAAGTGTGATTTTGTTGTTTGCTTCACTTACGTTGGAGGGCAATTTTGTATTATTCTTAATTGATAATTCGTTAAATGCTTGGTCCAGTAGCGTTTTGGCTTGTTCGCTAAAATGATTGTGAGAAAGCATAGGTGAGCGAGAATGCCAGTGGACGTTTTTCCCTAGCATAGCGAGGATAAATGCAAACTCGGTAGCGATTACACCGCTACCAATGACAGCCACGTCCTCGCCAGCAAGTGGGGTTGAATCAAACAGTTGATCTGTTGTCAGAGTACGAGAACTATTAATATTAAACAAGTCAGGAATGTGGGGACTTGATCCAGTCGCTATGATTATATTAGTCGATCTTAATATTTCGTCGTTTTGGCCGATATATTGAGTAAGTACTTCATTTTTATTGAGAATCTTGGCGGTAGCGTGGAAGAAATCCACACCAAGTTGCTTTAAGTATTTGATGTAATTGCTTTGTACGGTTTGAACCGTCTTTTTTTGATGCTGCCATGCGGCGCTAAAATCAGGGCTTAGATTACCAAGTACCCCAATTTCAGCTAACTTGCTGTTTTTTTGTAAAATTTTTGCGGTGTTATGCCATGCTTTTTTGGGGACGCAGCCTCTATTAAGGCAGCATCCACCCCATTGGTCTTTTTCGATAATAGCAACTTTTTTGTTTTGCAATGCAGCCAAAATTGCTGCGCGGTAGCCACCAGGGCCTGATCCGATAATTAATATGTCGTAGGTAGTTTTCATTGCATACTCAAGGCTATATTATTGGATCATAATATTAACGCTAAAATACATTGTTTTCACTTACTCTCGTTTTTCAATTGAAGGAGCTGGTTATGTTTAAAAGGGGACTTATTTTGTCGTTTGTGGCTCTCTTTGCGATTAATGCTAATCTCATTACCGCTTCCGAAAGCTATGGTGTTTTAATGGCAACAGATCTGAAAAACAGTAGTTCCCAAGCTCGTGAGTTGGGAATTCCGATGATGATGTTCTTTGCTGCTGAAGATTGTGGATATTGTGAGAGGTTGGAAAACGATTACCTTAGAGCAATGTCAAAAAATGAAGAATACCAAAATCGTGTAATTATTCGAAAAGTTGTGATCGATAGCTATGATGATTTTCGTGATTTTGGCGGAGATAAGATTGAAGCTTCTGATTTCTCGGATAAATTCAATATTCAAGTGACACCAACTCTGGTGTTCGTTGACCCTGCAGGTAAGCGAGTTGCTGATAAAATAATCGGTTATCAAAATTCTGGATTTTTTGGTGCCGAATTAGACAAACAGATTGAACTTGCAACCAAGAGCATCCGATAACCTCCATAGACCAAATTATTAGTGTCCCAAAAGAGTTGTTCTGCATAATATTTGCTGGGGCTAATATTTTGCTTCTTTAAAAAATTGGTAGATAGGAAGGTTTATGGCGCCGGCTGTCCCTCATATATTCATTATTGAAGATGAAGAGATCAATAGGGAAATCATCATTGATTACATTGATGAATTGCCAGATGAGTATGCCGTTGATATCGCCAAAGATGGCGAAGATGCTTGGGCGCAGTTGCAGCAAGATCCCGCTAAATTCGATATCATTCTGCTTGATCGTATGATGCCGGGTATGAATGGCATGCAGGTACTCGAAAAAATAAAAAGCCATCCCGTACTAACCCATCTACCGGTGATTTTTCAATCGGCACTTATTTCTAAAGAAGAAATTGAAGCAGGTATCAAAGCGGGTGCACACTACTATTTAACCAAACCCTTTGATTTCGAATTATTTCAATCGGTAATTCGAACGGCGGTACATGACCGTTTAGAGTATCGCCGCCTAAAAGACGAGCTGACTGATCAATACAGTGCAATGACCTGTTTAGAATCAGCTCATTTTCAATTCAAGTCGATAACAGATGCAAAAAAACTCGCAATCCTCCTAGCAAATGCCTGTAAAGGCAATCCCGAAAAGTCGGCGATGGGTTTGACTGAATTGTTTGTTAATGCCGTTGAACATGGCAATTTAGCTATTACCTATGAAGAAAAAAGCGAATTGATGGGAACGGGACAGCTAAATGATGAAATTGACCGTCGTTTGTTAATGGATGAATATAAATCAAGGGTCGTCACGGTAGAATTCGAGAAAAAGGAAGACGTTGCGCACTTTACCATTACGGATGAAGGAGACGGATTCGATTGGGTACCTTTTTTATCGATAGTGCCGGAGCGGGTAGCAGATAATCATGGACGTGGAATTGCGATGGCAGGAATGTTGAGCTTTGATGAGTTAAATTATATCGGTTGTGGGAATCAAGTTAAGGCGACAATAAAACCAAAATAGAAAGGTCGCGTTAAATCTGAAAAATCAATTTAAAATAGGGAAAACTCTTTCTCTACGCCAACATTAAATTCTGTCTCATTAAACAACGGGTTTTCACTCTTTGTCATTATTGCGTTAAACACCATCGATTTATAATTTTTACTGGCATGAATGCTCCAATCGGCAAAGGCTTCACCGAAAAGTGTCTTTGTTTCACCCATATGTATGCCAAAACTCACAGATGAAATTGCATGTGCTAAATTGATTTGAGTATATTCACCTTCGTCGTTTGTTGCGTAGCTGAAAGATAAGTCATCAATATTCGCACCCACATACATTTCTTGCACTACCAGGTCTTTATTAATCGCCCTGTTATAGGATTTTAATCCGAAGTGGTAGCCAAATACTCCCACTCGCTTTTTAATACCGGCATAAGTATCAATCTCGTAAATGTCTTCATCGACGATGCGATCCTGGTGAGTGACATCGGAAGCGCCAATATATAAGCCTGTTTTTTTAAAAAACAATTCACCCTGGGTTTGTGATAACTTTTCTTGCAGACTAGAAGAGCGATTGAAACCTGCATCAGAAATCTGATATTTGGAAGGATAGTATTCCGCGAGCGCGAAATTGTTACAAGCCGTGAACGCAGCGATAAAATAAATATAAATATGGTGGTGTTTCATGATTCGGTTAGATGTTGATCAGAATACTATTAGTCATCGGCAGAATATACAATATATTTAATAGTTTAGGTGTATTTTTTAAAGAATCAAACTACGTTATGTATAGGGTATTGGATGTTTATATTATAAACATAGTTCCCCATTTTATTTGATTTTTTTTCTGATTTGATTCAATTACTTACTGGAACGAATCGGTAATTGTGTCAGATAAACCTGTGTAAACAGGCTACTGCCACCTGGCTTGATTCTCGCTATACTACAAAAATTATCGCCAATCGAAAGCACTACTCCATGGAAAAACAAGACTATAGCAACGAGGTAAAGCATCACCGTTCGCTAAGTGTCCGTGTTTTACTTGTGGCGTTAGGGACTTTGTTTGTCATCATTGGGATTATTGGTATATTTCTCCCTATTCTTCCTACCACTCCATTTATGCTATTGGCAGCGGCGTGTTATGCGAAAAGTTCTAGCCGCTTTTATAATTGGATCATGAATAACCGAATTTTTGGGCCGATTATTCGTGAATGGCGAGAGCACCGCAGCATCCCTCGTAAAGCAAAGACGATAGCTATGCTGTTGATTGTGTTCACGTTTGGCACATCGATTGTATTTTTTGTTCCCTTGTTTTCTGTTCAAGTGCTTTTGATTATTTTGCTCATCTTTATGTTGTTTTTTATGTGGCGTATTCCAACACGAGAAATTCAAAGCGAAAACTAAGTTTTTTGCCTAACGTTGACACTGAGTACAATAGAAAGTAGCGCGCTGGCTAATGGTTTTATTTTTTATTGGGTGATTGCATACAGGACATGGTTGCCCTTCTTTTCCGTACACACTCAGCTGTTGAGTAAAATATCCTGGCTTACCATCAGGTGAACTAAAATCTTTCAGTGTTGTGCCACCTTGTTTGATCGCTGAGCTCAAAATTTTAATAATAGCACCCGTTAGCTTTTCATAACGAAGCTTTGAAATCTTACCCGCTTTTGAATTTGGATTTATAGCCGCAAGGAAGAGTGATTCACTGGCGTAAATATTACCCACACCGACAACAACATTGCTGTTCATGATGAAGGATTTGACACACACGTTTCTTTTACGGCTCTTTTCAAATAAATAGGTTTCGTAAAATTCGTCACCTAATGGTTCAGGACCAAGATTCTTGAGTAGTTTGTAGTTTTCCCAGTGTTCCTTTGTCCAAAGAACGGAACCGAATCGCCTAGGGTCACGTAATCGTAAAACTTTATTGTTTCTCAAATACATTTCAAAATGATCATGCTTATCCAGTGGTGTAGATGGCGAAAGCACACGCAGGCTACCCGACATGCCTAAGTGTAAAATCAGGTGCCCATGTTCAAAGGAAAATATTAAGTACTTACCC
>Ga0316207_10004483_pt1 | contig 12121 bp, 11 predicted proteins | sample 6weekpyrite_MG_FD_204943 | JGI IMG/M metagenome (GOLD analysis project Ga0316207, IMG submission 204943) | Microbial mat bacterial communities from mineral coupon in-situ incubated in ocean water Damariscotta River, Maine, United States -... | ecosystem: Environmental > Aquatic > Marine >... | reverse complement strand
AGGCGTTGGCGGTTTCCTCTGCCTCAAGGGCGGCCTCTTTACGCTCCAGATAAGTGGCGTAATTACCAGGCCAGGAGGTCAACCGACCACGATCAAGATCGATAATGCGGGTGGCCAGATGCTGCAATAACATCCGGTCATGGGTCACAAACAGCAAGGTGGCCTTGTAGTTGAGCAGGAACTCTTCCATCCAGTTGATGGCTTCGATATCGAGATGGTTGGTGGGTTCGTCGAGCAGCAATAGATCAGGATCCAACACCAGCGCCTGCGCCAGCAACACGCGTCGCTTCATCCCGCCAGACAAGGAACTGAACTCATCATCAGCAGGCAACTCAAGCCGCGAAATCATGGTATCGACACGCTGAGAGGCATCCCAGCCATCATTGGCTTCCAGAGCATGCTGAGCCCGCTCCAGCTCAGCCATGGTGGCATCGCTGTAATCCGTTGCCACTTTCTGGCTGGCATGGTGATAACGACTTAGCATCTCACCCTGCTCACCCAGGCCATCGGCAACAACGTCATAGACCGAGCCCGTGGTGTCGTGCGGCACCTCCTGTTTCAGGCGGGTCACCACCAGCCCCTGCTGGCGTTCGATCTGGCCATCATCAGGAGTAATCTTGCCCGCCAGCACCTTCATCAAGGTCGACTTGCCGGCGCCATTACGGCCCACCAGACAGACCCGCTCGCCCGCATCGATCTGCAGATTCAAACCATCTAAAAGTGGCTGACCACCGAAACTGACCACCACTTCACGCAAGGTAATTAACGCCATAACAACTCCATATATTTATGGCCGCTATGGTACTCCATTCGCTGCTTGATTAATCAACAGAAAATGGGATTTAGACAAACACTTTTAACTTAATGGTAATAAATACGCATTATCATATCGAGCTATGTAGATATATGGATGCCGCAATGCACACAGATTTGCTATTCAAGGCCTTGGCCGATACCACCCGACTGCGCTGCCTGGTGTTGTTGGTAGAAACAGACGAACTCTGCGTCTGCGAGTTGGGTCACGCCCTTGGACTGGCCCAACCCAAGGTGTCTCACCATCTGGCCGCCCTGCGCAAGGCCGGGCTGGTGCTTGATCGCAAGAGCGGCCTGTGGGTCTACTATCGAATCAACCCCCAGCTGCCAGAATGGGTCAATGCTGTCATCCATACCACAGCAGCTGGCGTTTCGGACCAGCCGCCATTCAATTGCGACGCCCAGGCGCTGGCCGAGATGCCCAACCGTCCAAGTGGAATCTGTAGCGCTTAAGCTAGCCATTTATCAGGAGAACAACAAAATGAGTATTCGTGTAGGTATCAATGGTTTTGGCCGCATGGGCCGCCTGGGGCTGCGAGCCGGTTGGAACAAAGACGAGTATGAGATGGTGCAAGTCAACGAGATCGCCAGCGACGCCGCAGGCTCAGCCCACCTGTTGAAGTTCGATTCAATACACGGCACCTGGGGGCCGGAATGCAGTGCCGAAGGCGAACTGATGGTTATCGATGGCAAGAAAATCAGCCATAGCAGCGCTAAAGAGATCGCCGAATGCGACTGGTCCGGCTGCGACATCGTCATCGAGGCCACCGGTAAACACCACAAAAAGCCTGACACCCTGCAGAGCTATTTTGACCAGGGCGTAAAAAAAGTAATCGTCGCCGCCCCCACCGAGGGCGCGCTGAACATCGTCTATGGCATCAACGACCACCTTTACAAGCCAGAAGAGCACCAGTTGCTCAGTGCCGCCTCCTGCACCACCAACTGCCTGGCACCGGTGATCAAGGTGATGCATGAAAAGGTCGGCATTAAACACGGCTGCATGACCACTATCCACGACATCACCAATACCCAAACCATAGTCGACAAGGGCCATAAAGATCTGCGCCGCGCCCGCGCCTGCGGTCAGTCCCTAATCCCCACCACCACCGGTTCGGCCAAGGCCATCACCAAGATATTTCCTGAACTGGAGGGTAAATTGAATGGTCTGGCGGTACGCGTGCCCTTGTTAAATGCCTCGCTCACCGACCTGGTGTTTGAAGCACAACGCCCGGTCACTGCGGATGAGGTCAATGGCTATTTTAAGGCGGCGGCCGAAACAGAACTGAAGGGCATACTGGGTTATGAAGAACGACCGCTGGTTTCCGTCGACTACACCAATGACCCGCGCTCAGCCATTGTCGACGCCCTCTCCACCATGATCCTCGACGGCAGCCAGGTGAAGGTGCTGGCCTGGTATGACAATGAATGGGGTTATGTCAACCGGATGATGGAATTGACCCAGAAGGTGGCAATCTGCCTGAAGTAGAGCATGCGCCCTTCAAGCAGGCGGAGCTTAAAGATTCAGCTCCGCCGCAAACTCCTTGAGAACAATCTTGATCGGCACGGACAAACCAAAGCCCTCACCCAATACACTGGTTGAATATAACTTCAGTGTATTCACCCCGATAACATTACCATCAGTATCAACCAAGGGGCCACCACTATTACCGGGCAGAATCTGGCTATCGGTGACTATCTTGCCTGAACTCACGCCCGTGATAATGCCCGAGGTGACAAAATCCTTCATACCCAGCGGACTGCCGATGGCGTAGACCTGCGCCCCCTGCCTGTTCTTCGTATTTGCGGCCACATTTAAAAATGGGGTCACGTAACGATCAAGCTTCAGCAGGGCAAGATCGTGTTGCTTGCTCTCCCTGACCAGACGGGCATTTAGCCTGGTGCCATTCTTTAAGATAATTTTGAACTGGGTTGCATACTTTACGCTGCTGGCCTTTGAATTAAAGTCAAAGCGGTCGCTGGAAAACTTACGCCGTAGCGCACCCACCTCACGCTCAGCTCGACCATAATCACGCTTCATGTTTGCATAACGTTTTTTATATGAGCGCCACCTGGCATTTGCCACCTCTTTGCGCCGCTCGGAATAATTAGCGATTGAGGCTTCATGGTTGTCAATCTCTTGTTTCATCGCTGCCAGATCAGCGGCACGGGCCTCTAAGCGGCGCTCTGATTCTTTTAAACTTCGATCCACCTCATCGAACTGTGCAGCTCGCTGCTGCCAGCCCTTATAGTCCGTCGGCCGGATCACATGGCGATTGGTCACCAGAAAACCGCTATCCGTCATAAAAAACCCTGAACCAGTGCCCAGGCCCGACTCCACCTTCACCACCGCCAGGGTCGCCAGCTCAATGGCCGTATGCGGTGAAAACCTGTTTTTCAACATCTCAGCCAAATCATCCGGCAGTCCGGTGGGCTTTTTAGCAACAGCAAAACTTTGCGGCTGTTGCTGATCAGCTGGCGGCTTATCACTGAAGATCCAGTCACCATTGGCATCTTTGTATTTATAAATCTCAGCCTGCGCCGACGCCCCAAACAAAGACAGCAACACACAGCCAAGACATAACCATCGACCAGTCATTGACACCACCAACAAAGACAAATAATGAATTCCATATTACCTCTATGTATAAAAACGGACCACATAGCTGTTTGCTTTAAGCTTCACAAGTTCGACACCCTATACACCGCTGTAACACCTCCTTAATAAAAGATCGATACTATATCGACCCATATCGATATAGATAAAACACCATGTCCACAAATCTGGCCTCATGAAGGAGCTAGCACCGGCCTGACCGGCAGAAAAAAGTCATGCAGGAATCTCTACGCAACTATCTGGTCGTCACCGGTGGCTATTGGGCCTTTACCGTCACCGACGGCGCCATCCGCATGCTGGTGGTGCTCTACTTCCACATGCTCGGCTACTCGCCCCTCGAAGTCGCCATGCTGTTCCTGCTCTACGAACTCTGCGGCGTGATCACCAACGCGGTGGGCGGTTGGCTCGGTGCGCGCATCGGACTCAACCGCACCATGCACATCGGCATGGGGCTACAAGTGTTGGCGCTGACCATGCTGGCGGTCCCAGATGCCTGGCTATCGGTGGTTTATGTGATGATCGCCCAGGCGGTGTCGGGCATCGCCAAGGATCTAAACAAGATGTCGGCCAAGGCCTCGGTAAAGAGCTTTTCCGGCGACGGCGGCGAATCCAAGCTATTTAAGTGGGTGGCCCTGCTCACCGGTTCGAAAAATGCGCTCAAGGGTGTGGGCTTTTTTGTCGGCGCCCTACTGCTGGAACTGGCCGGTTTTCGTGGTGCATTGGCCATCCTGGCAGGTGCCCTGTTGATTGTGCTATTCACCACCATGGCCATGCTGCCCAGCGCCGTAGGCAGGATGAAGAGCAAGGCCAAGTTCAGCCAGGTGTTTTCCAATATCGCCGCCATCAACTGGCTCTCGGCCGCACGCTTCTTCCTGTTTGCTGCGCGGGACATCTGGTTTGTGGTGGCACTGCCGGTATTTCTATATGAGGTGCTGGAATGGAGCTTTTCAGAAATCGGCGCCTTCATGGCACTGTGGGTCATCGGTTATGGCATTGTCCAGGCCTCGGCCCCAAAACTGATCCGCAACCATACACCGGGCGGTGGTACGGCCATGATATGGGCCGGGGTATTGGCCTTGTTTCCGGCAGGCATCGCCATCACCATGCAGCAAGGCTGGCCTGCTGGTGAGGTCATCGTTGTCGGCTTGATCCTGTTTGGCGGCGCTTTCGCCATCAACTCGGCGCTACACAGCTACCTGATCCTGGCCTACTCGGACCACGACAAGGTTGCCATGAACGTGGGCTTTTATTACATGGCCAATGCCGGTGGGCGCCTGACCGGCACCATCCTCTCAGGCGGGCTGTATCAGCTCTATGGACTGGAGGGGTGCCTATGGGCATCCAGCCTGTTTGTGCTGGCAGCGGCACTGTTATCAATCAAGCTACCGCGCACAGCAAGCCCATAGATAAAGCGTAGGGTGCGCAATGCGCACCCTACAGATAGGCCTCGATCCCTTCGACAAAGGCGCGGATATCATCCCTCACCCGGCGGTAGTGGCCGTCGGCCTCTGCCGGGCTGGCGGCGGCCTTGGCCAGTTTTGTCGGCGCATCTATATCAATCTTGACCACCCGCTGGCCGGGATCAAAGACAACGCAGCCATCCAGGCTGTCGCCGCAGACCGTGAAGATCAGATCAAACTCCACCTCTAAATCATCGATGTGATCCGAGCTCTGTTGACTGATGTCGATACCGACCTCGGCCATCAACTCGATGGCCTTGGGATTGACACCATGGGGCTGCAACCCGGCCGAGTAAAAGTTGTATTGATCGCCCTTCAGGGCCCGAGCCCAGCCCTCGGCGATCTGACTGCGAAAGGAGTTGCCATTGCAGACAAACAGGATATTCAACTTTTCACTATCCATATTCAACCGTTGGCCGCTCCGCGAACCCCAGCCCAGAACACCATCAGCTGTTGTCTATATGCTGCGCTAATGCCATTGAGATTGCTCTGACGCAACACCAGCGGCACACCATAAAAGATAGAGGCCAGCCCCACCATCACCGTTGGAATATGGACATTGGCTGGCAACTCATCACTGCGAATAGCCTGCTCCAGGGCCGGCAACCAGGCCTTGTCGACACCGCCAACAGGCAGCTGCTCGATACCTTCATATTCGGGATAGGCAATCTGCCGTTCCGCCAGACCGATCTCGATAGGCTGAGGTTTTTGCCGCAGCAGCGCCTGACGGGCAATCATCTCCCCCATGACACCGGACTGGCTCTGAAAGCTGGTGGCCATAAAATCAAACGACACCGCTATCGCTGCTACCCCCCGTGCCTCAGACGTGTGGCAACGCCAACCCAGTTCCAGCATCCACAACTGAGTGTAGTAATCGAGCAGATCGAGCTTGCGCGGGAAGTAGTTAAAAAAGGTCGCCTCAGAAACCTCGGCGTCATCACATAGGTCGCGTACCACCACCTCTTCCAGTGATGACTGCTCCAGCCGCCGCGCCAGGGCCTGGGTCAGTTTCAGGCGTGTCCTGGCAAATTTTCGTTGACGTAATCCCGGTTTTTTGATCATTTCGACAGCCTCACTCAAAAATAAAGAGCTCTCTAGAATTTTAGCCTCCACTTAATTTAAACAGTTTTCCAATATTTATCAAACAGATAAAACCTGCCCAAACTCGCGCATGATAATCCCTGCTCAGCCTTCTAATTCATGGCTGCCTGCTGCCCGATCACCACCAGCCAAGGCACTTCATGCTAAAATCTGCTGTTTTTCGCCCTTGAGTACAGGTCAATGTCAGTAATCGAGCAACTCCTTCAGCAACGCATCCTCATCCTCGATGGCGCCATGGGCACCATGATCCAGCGTTACAAGCTGACCGAAGAGGATTACCGTGGTGAGCGTTTTGCCGACTGGCCCTCTGATCTGAAGGGCAATAACGACCTGCTGGTGCTGACTCAACCAGACATCATCAAGGCCATCCATACAGAATACCTAGAGGCCGGCGCCGATATCATCGAGACCAATACCTTCGGCGCCAACGCAGCCACCCTGCATGATTACGGCATGCAGGAGCTGAACTATGAGATGAATGTGGCCGGTGCCCGCGTCGCTCGCGAGGCCTGTGATGCCATTGCCACCGCTGACAAACCACGTTTTGTTGCCGGAGTGCTTGGGCCAACCAGCCAGACCTGCTCGATCTCGCCCGACGTCAACGACCCGGCGGCGCGTAAAATCACATTCGACCAGCTAGTGGAAGACTATTCCGTCGCCACCAATGGCCTGATCGATGGCGGTGCCGACACCATCCTGATCGAAACCATCTTCGATACCCTGAATGCCAAGGCGGCCATCTTTGCGGTGAAGAGCGTCTTTGAAGAACGCGGCTCATCACTGCCGATCATGATCTCAGGCACCATCACCGACCAATCCGGCCGTACATTAACAGGACAAGTCACCGAGGCCTTTTATAACTCCCTGGCCCACGCCAAGCCAATATCAATTGGCCTGAACTGCGCTTTGGGGGCGGAAGAACTGCGCCAATACGTTGAAGAATTATCACGGGTAGCCAACTGCTACGTCAGTGCCCACCCCAACGCCGGCCTACCCAACCCGCTGGCCGAAACTGGCTATGACGATACGCCTGAGAACATGGCCGGCTTTATTAAAGAGTGGGCCGAGAGTGGCTTTCTGAATATTATCGGTGGTTGTTGTGGTACCTCACCCGGATTCATCAAAGCGATAGCCGAGACGGTCAAGGATGTTGCACCGCGCAAAATTCCTGAGATTGAGGTCGAGTGCCGCCTGTCGGGGCTGGAACCGTTTAACATCAATCCTGACTCCCTGTTTGTGAATGTTGGCGAGCGCGCCAATGTCACCGGCTCGGCCAAATTCAAACGCCTGATCCTTGAAGGCCAATTCGACGAGGCGCTGGATGTCTGCCGTGAACAGGTCGAAAACGGTGCCCAGGTAATCGACGTCAACATGGATGAGGCCATGCTCGATGGCAAAGAAGCCATGATCCATTACCTAAACCTGGTCGCCTCCGAGCCTGACATCTCCAGGGTGCCGGTAATGGTGGACTCCTCCAAGTGGGAGATCATCGAAGCGGGACTGAAGTGCATTCAGGGCAAAGGCATTGTTAACTCCATCTCGATGAAGGAAGGCAAACAACAGTTTATCGAACACGCCCAGCTGATCAAAAAATATGGCGCTGCCACGGTGGTGATGGCCTTTGATGAACAGGGTCAGGCCGATACCTTCGAACGCAAGACCGAGATCTGTAAAAAGTCATACGACATCCTGGTCAACGAAGTCGGTTTCCCAGCTGAAGACATCATCTTTGATCCCAACATCTTTGCCGTTGCCACGGGCATTGAAGAGCACAACAACTACGCTGTCGACTTTATCGAGGCGACGCGCTGGATCAAACAAAATCTGCCACACGCCATGGTCTCGGGTGGCGTCTCCAACGTCTCGTTCTCGTTCCGGGGCAACAACCCGGTTCGTGAAGCCATCCACGCCGTATTTCTGTATCACTGCATCAAGGCCGGCATGGACATGGGCATCGTCAACGCCGCCCAGCTGGCAGTCTACGACGACCTGCCTGAAGAACTGCGCGAGCGGGTTGAGGATGTGGTGCTGAATCGTCGCGATGATGCCACCGACCGCTTGCTGGAAATCGCTGACAACTACCGCGGCGATGGCAAACAAGCCAAAAAAGAAGACCTGGAGTGGCGCAGCTGGCCGATAGACAAGCGTATTGAACATGCCATGGTCAAAGGCATCGACACCTTTATTGTCGATGACACCGAAGAGGCCCGCCAGTCTTTTGAACGCCCCATTCAGGTCATTGAAGGACCATTGATGGACGGCATGAGCGTGGTCGGCGATCTGTTTGGCGCCGGCAAGATGTTCCTGCCGCAGGTGGTCAAGTCTGCCCGCGTCATGAAAAAGGCCGTCGCCCACCTGATACCGTTTATTGAAGCAGAAAAGGCCGAAGGTGCGGCGCAAAGCAACGGCAAGATCCTGATGGCCACGGTGAAGGGCGATGTCCATGACATCGGCAAAAACATCGTCGGCGTGGTGTTGCAATGCAATAACTTTGAAGTGTTCGATATCGGCGTCATGGTGCCCACCGCCACCATTCTCGAAGAAGCCAAAAAGCACGATGTCGATGTCATCGGCCTATCCGGCCTGATCACGCCATCGCTGGAAGAAATGACTCACATTGCCAAAGAGATGCAACGCCTGGGCATGGACACGCCAGTAATGATTGGTGGCGCCACCACATCCAAGGCCCATACAGCGGTCAAGATCGCGCCGCACTATGATCACCCGATTGTCTGGGTGAAGGATGCCTCTCGAGCAGTGGGTGTAGCACAAAGCCTGATCTCACCCGAGCTGCGTGAAAAATTTGTTGCCGACTTAAATACAGATTACGACGGTGTACGTGAACGCCATGCCAGCCGCCAAAAAGAAACCAAATGGCTAAGCCTGGCACAGGCCCGCGCCAACAAGCTGCAAATCGACTGGGCAGCCTATCAGCCAACCCCACCAAGCTTTACCGGCACCATGGTATTCGATGACTACCCACTGGCCGACCTGGTTGAGCACATCGACTGGACCCCCTTCTTCCATAGCTGGGAACTAAAAGGCTCTTATCCCAAGATCTTCGATGACGCTGAAAAAGGTGAAGAGGCGAAAAAGCTATTTGCCGATGCCCAGGCCATGTTGAAACAGATCATTGAAGAAAAGTGGCTTGGCGCCAAAGGCATCATTGGCCTGTATCCGGCCAATGCCGTCGGTGATGACATTGAGGTTTACAAAGACGATTCACGCACAGAATTGCTAAGCACCTTTCATAATCTGCGCCAGCAGCAGGAAAAGCCTAAGGGCAAACCCAATCGCTGCTTGACTGACTTTGTCGCCCCCAAAGATTCCGGCGTTAAAGATTACATCGGCGCCTTTGCCGTCACCACCGGCATCGGTATCGACGAGCGTGTTGCTGAATTCGAAGAAAATCACGACGACTATAACGCCATCATGCTCAAGGCCCTGGCCGACAGACTGGCCGAAGCCTTTGCCGAAGTGATGCATCTGCGGGTGCGCAAGGAGTTCTGGGGCTATGCTGCCGATGAGGCCCTTAGCCATGAGCAAATGGTCAAGGAAGAATACAAAGGCATCCGCCCGGCGGCCGGCTACCCCGCCTGCCCTGATCACACCGAGAAAGATTTGATCTGGGACCTCATGGATGTCAAAACCAACACCGGTATCTGGTTAACCGAAGCCAAGGCCATGGTGCCCACCGCTGCCGTCAGTGGCATCTACTATGGCCACCCTGATTCCAGCTACTTTGCCGTTGGCAAGATTAACCGCGAACAGGTGGAAGAATATGCACAACGCAAAGGCATGAACATGGCCGATGCTGAATACTGGCTGGCGCCTAATCTGGGCTACGATCCAGATTAGGTTTTCCTGAGCATAAACCCACCGTGTTAAATTGAATCCAGTTAGACTGGCTTATGGTCAATGAGTTTTCGGTCTTGGGCTGTAGTGCATTCAACGGAAAGCCATTCACATTTGATCTAAAAGCTTTAGCTTTGCGGTTGGTTCATCTTGACCCCATAAGGCTATCTCCTTCAAACTTAGAAACACCCTATGTGCCACGTTTATCCGTAAAAAATAACGTGACAAGAGACCTGTAAGCTACTGAACAACATTTCGAATAAATACTAGAGTTGCATATAACTACAAATGTATAACGAGGCGCCGGGGCTCGTTTATACAACAGTTATATCGCAAAAAGAGAGCGCAGATGATCGAAGCTATTGATGAAAAAAATCTAAGTGATGTGATTCCAATAATACGGAAATATCAAGAATTTTATAAAGTAGAAAATATTGATAATAGTAAGAATTTAGAGTTCTTTTCACAGTTCGGAGAATTTTCAGACAAGGGCTGCCTTTTTGATTATAGGAAAAATGGCAAGTTGGTTGCTTTTGCAACAGTTTATTTTACGTACGCTTCATCTATCATTAGCAAGGTTGGCGTATTGAACGATCTATTTACGTCGAAAGGGTATCGAAACCAGGGTATAGCCACAGAGCTAATTAAACACTGCGAAATATTTTCAAGGAAGAAAGGAGCAGCAAGATTGCAGTGGGTAACCTCCCCAACAAATATGGTCATACGAAACCAACAAGCCGACTGAATAAACCAAATTTCCGGCATCAATACAGCCTGACCATCAGGGCAGCAACAGACCGTGCACCTCTTCAGTAAAACCTGCCTCTAGCCACGGAGCAACACCCGGCAACGAACCAAGAAAGCGATTGTCCTTTGATACAAAAATTGTATACGGTACAACCGGCACCCCTAAGGCATCACTGTCATCTTCGTTAAGCAACAAGGCTGGCATATCAATCTTATATTTTTTGAGAAAATATTTTGTCTGCGCGATCTTTTGATCCAGCGATAAGGCCAACACATCAATCTGCGGATTTTCCTTTTGCCACTGAACAACCTCAGGCATCTCTTTGCGACAGGGAATACACCAGGCCGCCCAGAAATGTAACAGCTTGGGTTTATCGATCATCTCAGACAAGCGATGCTCTTCACCCTGCCCATCTACCCAACGTAACTCTGGCATGGGTTTATTATCGCCAGCATCAATTTCAGCCTGAGCCAAACTACAAACACATAACAACGCTATAAGCCCGGCCAGCTTTTTGCTTACGGCCAACATATCAACGCTCAGCTGTTAGGTAATGCAGGACTTGTTCAAACTCCTGCTCTGTCATCCGTTCCATACCCGCCTTATGCATACGCTTCTGCATGGTGTTTAAGACAATACGCCATTGCTTGGGGTTTAGCTGTCCTGCTTCGGGAGTCTGGTGACAGGTCTCGGCACAACGGGAATAAAAGACTTCTTCACCAGCCAAATAGGTTTCATCCTCGGCCTGCACAGACAGCGCCAAGCCAAGCAACAACACAAAAGTTAAGCCCAACCTCATGGCAACTGCTGCTCAAGAATATCAATCAATGTCACACCATTACGATAGTCTTCATTCATCAAAATTGTTCCATCCGAGTCGATCACAACGACTGTTCCCATTGCGCCATTAAACTGATCCATCAAGGCATGCTGATCATCCACCAGGGTGACAAAATCAGAACCTACATAACCATTGGCTTGTTCCGAGGCACGCGAAGCAGAAACGCTACCTGAAACATAGTCTACCAAACCGTAAACGATAGTGCCGCGACCAGCGAACTGCGGCATCACGACATTATAGATATGATCCGAATGCGCCAGACAGATTGGACACCACATAGTGAAATAGAGCACCACCACATCGGCGGGGTCCGCACCTGTCGCCAAATGATCTGACAATTGAAAAGCATCTGCAGTGCTGGTCGAAATGGAAAAATCTGCCGCCATCTGACCAGGCATATAACCTGTTGTACCGGCGGTGACCGTCGCCCGCTTGTCATCAGAAGATGGATTAAGATCATCAGTTAGATCACCACAGGCTGTCAGCGTAGAAAGCAGCAGCGCCAGTGAAAGATATTTGCACCATGAACTAACGTAAGACATGGCTGACTCCTACAGTAACAACGTCGGTAGTGGGAAAGTTTTCACCCCAGCCGTCTCTATCCAGGGCATGGCTCCAGGTTAATTTTGCCACCCAGTTCCTGTCTTCACTGGCCCAGGCCAGGGTTGCAGAGGCGGAACGTTTTTGCA
>Ga0316207_10004481_pt1 | contig 12129 bp, 3 predicted proteins | sample 6weekpyrite_MG_FD_204943 | JGI IMG/M metagenome (GOLD analysis project Ga0316207, IMG submission 204943) | Microbial mat bacterial communities from mineral coupon in-situ incubated in ocean water Damariscotta River, Maine, United States -... | ecosystem: Environmental > Aquatic > Marine >... | reverse complement strand
ACGGCGGCGGTGCAGGCGGCAGTATTCATCTTGACGTGGGTACCTTAAGTGGCGCGGGTCAAATGGAAGCCTATGGCGAGTCGATAGAAAATGCGGCAAGCACGAGTTACATCGGTGGTGGTGGTCGTATCAGCGTGTACACAACGGATCGCAGCTTATACAGTGGTACTTACATCACCAGTGAAGCTAGTGTTATTGGTAGAGAAGGCGGTGCTGGAACGGTATACCTTAAAGGTGCTGCTGATACCTATGGTCACTTAATCATTGATAATGCAAATCATATTACACAACCAAATAGCACACCTATACGAGCAGTGGGCCTACAAACCATAGTAAATATCGCAGATATTGGTACAGCGGTCAGCGGAGAGACAATATGGGAAATCACAGTAGCGAATACGCCATGGAAGGAATCGGGCTTAGGTGATGGTTTTGGTATAGATGAAATACGCGTTGACTTGGATGCCGGTACTACTACTGGAGCGTTATATACCATTGTTAGCAATACAGTTAACACTTTAATAATACATAGTAATGATGATGTCTTGGCAATTGCAGGCAACGAACTTATTGGTGTTCATCAGTTTGAAACCGTCAATATTTCAGGCAATGCAGCTGCAGACTTTGGTGGTGATCGAGTTCTTGTGACAGATCTTGCTAATAGCTCTGTAAATGCCGAAAGTTCTGCGACAGCATCTGGAGATAGCTTCCAAACAGGTGGAGCTGGAGATCCAGTTCCTGTAACAGATACAGTACTTATTAATGAAAGCGGAACATTAACAACTTCAGGTGCTGGAACTCTTGCTTATTATACGTTTACATTGGAGCAACAATCCGATGTGCTTATTGAAATTACTGAAACGAGTTATACGGGTAGTTGGCCTTCAGCTGTAATTGGTTTGCAATTGATTAAAGAAGGTACAGCTGAATTAGGGTTATGTGGAACGACGCAATATGGTGAAATTTGTGAAAATAATATAATCAATGAAAGTTTCGGTGGAATTGATCCAGAATCAAGCTGGATGCGAGCACCTCAATTAATAGAAGTTTTAGCACCAGGTACTTATATAGTTATTGTTTCAGAAGGTTATGCATCAATAGATGAGGTTCTTGCTGAAGAAAATATGTTTGGTGAAGAAATTCCACAGGGAGGCACATTTACGCTAGAAGCAATGGCAGGTGATTCAACTGCACTAACCAATTTTGAAGTTAATGCGTCAGGAGTTATTCAAAGCGTGGGTAGCGAAGTAATCACCGGTTCTACGGTAGATTACCATTCATTTACATTATTGAAACCTACGCTTGTTGCTATGCATACTGGTTTTGATGCAACACATATCCAGTTATTTAGAAAACTTTCCCTTGGTGAAGAAGTTCAAGGTGAATTATGTCGAGAAACTTCACAAGGGTTAATTTGTGTATCGAGTTATATAGATGGTGACGCTACCAGTGGTCAATGTGGCAGTTCGCCCTGGCTGCAAAAAGTATTGCCTGCAGGTGATTATATAATTGCTGTAGGTTCACAAATGTTGTCAGTTGATGACGCAATTTCCGGTGAGAATACACAGTCAATAAATTCGGTCTTATATAACATTTATGTAATTAAAGATACTCAAGGATTCGTAGATAGTTGTTTTTAGAAACCGAAATATTTAGTTAAAAATAGAATGAATTAAAGGTTAAAGAATGAATAAAAATATAGTTATTATTGTGGCGATTGTTGTTGGTGTTTATGTGCTGTTAACACAAACAGATATGCTTAGTGATTCCAACTCAATTGGCAGTATTAATGGGCAGCCAGTTAGTAATGACACATTCGATGCGTATTTAAAATTTAAGCGCATTAAGATTGGTAATGAAAAACATCGGCAAGAAATTATTAAACAATATTTAGAGCGTGAAGCTTTAATGCGGGTGATTGCAGAGAAAGAAATTCTTGATACAGCACTTGTTGAGGCTGAAATAAATGATTTCAAACAACAGATGTATATAAGTCGTTATTTTGAAAAGTTTTTAAATGATTCGGTAACAGATCAAGCCGTGCAAAATTATTATGTTGCAAATGCTACTGATTATGAACATAAACAGGCTCATGTAGCGCATATATTATTCCGTTTAAATGAGAATATGAGTAATGAAGAACGCTTAGCTAAACAAACAGCTGCTCAGGATGTTTATTCTAAATTAAAAGCTAATGGTGATTTTTCGGCACTGGCAAATAAAAATTCTGAAGATAAACATTCAGCTAAAAATGGTGGGGACTTGGGGTGGCTTAAATATGGAGCAATAAATCAAGATTTTTCAGAAAAAGCCTTTTCTTTAGAAGAAGGTGTATATACGGAGCCATTTGAAACGCCATTTGGCATTCATATAGTGAAGCTGCTTGAAAAACCCAAAACAGTTAAAAGGCCACTTGAAGCAGTTAAAGGTGATATTCGCTATAAATTGAGACAAAAATCCAAGTCTGCTGAAATAGATAAGCTGCAGTCAAATATTAAGATTGAAGTTAAAGGTTAAAAGATATTTATGTATACGCTATTAAAGCTATTTACATGTTTTCTATTTATCTCGCTTATGGCTTGCAATCAGTCAGTCGGTAAAGATGATTCTAAGGTTTTGGTAAAGGTTAATGCTGAAGTGATTACTGAAAATCAGTTGGCAGTTAATATGGAAGCTTTGTTTGGTAAAAATAACGCCTTAGTGCGGTTGCAAGAAGCGGAACGTAAAAAAATTATTGAAAGTATGGTGATGAGTCGTCTAATAAGGCAACTGGCGGAAAAAAGCCTGGATGATAATCAAAGAAACACTTATCAGCTAAAAGCTAATGCATATAAAGAAAAGCTTATAATAAATGACTTCTTAAAGGAGAATATTACAGTTGCGGCTGTTTCTGACGAGGAGGTGGCTGCTTATTATAAAAAGCATCCTGATAAATATGGTGCGATTAATCTTGTGAAATATGAGCTGTTAACTACATCGGAAAAACTGAATGAAATAGTTAGGGATAAGTTGCTGTCATTGTACTCAACGAATATAAAGCAAAGCGATATTAGGCAATTGCAGAAAGACATTACGAGTCATGGAGTGAAAATGCTGTATCAGAAGGGCGTGTTAAGAGAAGGGATATTGGATAAAACAATTGAGGATATTGTTCATCAGTTAAATCAGGGCGAAGTATCTTCTCTTATTATGAAAAATGGAAGGCCTTACATAGTGAAGGTGGTAGAGAAAACGCAAATGCCAGCAAAACCATTGTCTGAAGTGACTAATGAAATTCGACGTCAGCTAGTGCCAATAGCTTTGAAAAACGCTATAAGAATCAAAACAGAAAAGCTTAAAGAAAAAGCAAAAATAGAATATTTATAAAAATTTAAGGATTTAACTAGGCGCAGTGATGAGCCGAGGTTGTTGAGTAGCGTATGAGCACTTTTTTTGGGGAATATATGAGCAGCGTAAAGCAAGTGGCATTTAAAATAATGGCTTCCATGCTTGTATTGTTTGCATCAAATAATGCATTGGCTGTTGAGGCGTGTTCGGCGGTTTTTCCTGGCGTTCTTCAAACGCATAACGATCAAGGTGAAGTAACACTCCGATATGGTTCAGTATTGGTGGGTCAGGCTGATGGCATAGTTGCTACATCAAAAATTAATTCTAGTGTTAATAATGTCCACTGCTCAGGGTCTGCTTGTGTGGCATCAGGCGTAAATTCGACAGAAATAAATTTATCTGAGTTTGTTAAGGCGAGTAATGGCGACAATGTATCAGTAGGTTATTTAGAAAGTTTAGTGCTTGGCTTAAGTTGGAATAATGAATTTAAAAATGTTGATGTTGGGCCTTCGGCAATACTAAATTTTTCAAGTGATCACGAAAGCTATTTGATAAAAAAGCTAACGATTGGTTATGGTGCCACGGTTAACTTGACTCCAGGAGACTATTGGATAGAGCAATTTGCAGTCGGCGCAAATGCAAGCATTAATATTGTTGGTGATGGTGTTGTCAGGATTTTTGTTAGGAAAGGCGTCACTATCTCTCACCGTACTGCCATCAATGTTTCGGGCTTAGGTGATGATCTAGATTCTCAAAAAATGTTTTTATTCGCTAATGGAGATATTAATCTTGCGAGCGAGGCTAAAATTAATGGTTTAGTTTATAGCCGAAAAGATGTAAAGCTTGGTTATTCTAGCGAGATAAATGGAGCGATTTCTGCAAAAAATATCACCTTAGGTTTTTCTACTTTAGTAGAATTTAATGCTCTTGCCGTACAAAAAACTGAATTCTCTCAAATTTGTTCATGGGGTGTTGGAATTGATGACTTAGATGGTGATGGTGTTCCAGATGAAATTGATTTAGACCGCGATGGTGATAACATCAGTAATTATTATGAGTTATTAGTTAATACCAATCCTGATGATGTAACGGATGCACCAGCTGATATAAATTTTAACGGTGTGCCAGATAGTATGGAGCTCAGTAGTGGTGCCAATCAATGTGTTTCTGCTTTTACAACTGGCTTACAAAGCCATGCTATAGATTCAAAGCTTATTTTCTCTCATAATGCGCAATTGCTTAATAGTGCAAGCCAATATTTACCCTTTTCTATAATAAAAAATCATGCAGGGTCTAATTTATTAAGTTGTGAAACGTCAAATTGTATAGCAACGGGGTTTACGATTGTTAAGTTGGATGCTGGAGAGTTTAAAGCGACTACATCAAATGTTAAATATACTCTGAGTCATAATAGCACTGCCGAGTTGGATGGCAGTATCACAGATTATAATAAAATTCGTGTTAAATCTAACAGTACATTAAAATTACGCAATCAAAATATATATCGTATTAAAAAATTAAATATAGGTTGGAACTCAACTTTACAACTTGAACCCGGCGAGTATTGGATTGAAAAGTTAAGTATTGGCAGTGAATCTAAATTAGAAGTAATAGGAAATGGCACTGTTCGTTTATTTGTTAAAGATAAAATGCATTTGGGTTGGCAAGGGCGAGTTAATGTAAATGCGGCGGCACCAGGAACCAACGCTGACAAATTATTCGTATATTCTTATGGCAAAGTATTTTTATCAAGTAATTCTGTATTTGAAGGGCATATCTTTTCAGTTGATAAAGTCAAGCTTGATTATGCGGCACAGTTATATGGCGCAATTGCGGCTAATGATATTAAGTTAAGTGCAAATACTAAAGTTAATTATCAGCCTACAAAAGTAGAAAATATTGACTTTGGTTTTATCTGCGACATCGACAATGACGGTACTTATGATGGGTTTGATGCTGACCGTGATGGAGATGGCATTAATAATGATTATGAAGTTCAGGTAGGCACTGATCCCGATAATGTGGCAAGTGTACCAGCAGATTTAGATAAAGATGGTATACCAGATCTAATTGATATTGATCGTGATGGTGATGGTGTTGAAAATGCACTTGATGCATTTCCAGACGATGTCGCGGAATCATCTGATATAGATAACGATGGTATCGGTGATAACGCCGACACGGATCGTGATGGCGACGGCATCAGTAATAATTATGAAACCCAACTTGGTTTTAATCCAAACGATGCAACGAATACACCGCCGGATTTAGATACCGATGGCATCCCTGATTCACTCGACGATGATCGCGATGGTGACGGTGTCGCAAACAGTACGGATATGTTTCCAGATGATGCTACCGAAAGCACCGACCTGGATAACGATGGCATTGGTGATAACGCCGACACGGATCGTGATGGCGATGGCATTTCAAATAATTATGAGATTCAGTTAGGAACAGACCCTAATAATGCTGCAAGTGTTCCATTGGATCTTGATAGTGATGGTATCCCAGATGCGTTAGATGCAGACCGTGATGGTGATGGTGTTGAAAATGCTACGGATGTATTTCCAGATAACTCCGCGGAATCATCTGATATAGATAACGATGGCATTGGTGACAACGCCGATACCGATCGCGATGGCGACGGTATTAGTAATGATTATGAAGTTCAAGTAGGAACAGACCCAAATAATTCATCAAGTACACCGCCAGATTTAGATGCGGATGGTATTCCCAATTCACTCGACGATGATCGTGACGGTGACGGTGTCGATAATACGACAGATAAATTCCCAGACGATGCTACCGAAACAGCTGACCTGGATAACGATGGCATTGGTGATAACGCCGATACTGATCGTGATGGCGATGGCATCAGTAACGATTATGAAACCCAGCTCGGCTTCAATCCAAACGATGCAACGAATACACCGCCAGATTTAGATGCCGATGGTATTCCCAATTCACTCGACGATGATCGTGACGGTGACGGTGTCGATAATACGACAGATAAATTCCCAGACGATGCTACCGAAAGCACCGATTTAGATAACGATGGGATTGGTGATAACGCCGACACGGATCGTGACGGCGACGGCATCAGTAATAATTATGAAACCCAACTCGGCTTTAATCCAAATGACGCAACGAATACACCGCCAGATTTAGATGCCGATGGCATTCCCAATTCACTGGACGATGATCGTGACGGTGATGGTGTCGCAAACACTGCGGATAAGTTCCCAGACGATGCCACCGAAACAGCTGACCTGGATAACGATGGCATTGGTGATAACGCCGACACGGATCGTGATGGCGACGGTATTAGTAATGATTATGAAGTTCAAGTAGGAACAGACCCAAATAATTCATCAAGTACGCCGCCGGATTTAGATGCGGATGGCATCCCTGATTCACTGGACGATGATCGCGATGGTGATGGCGTGAATAACACCAGCGATGCCTTCCCGAATGATAAAACTGAATCGGCAGATTTAGATGGTGATGGTATAGGTGATAACACTGATTTAGATATTGACGGTGATGGTGTTGATAACTTAGTTGATTTATTCCCACTAGATGCAACTGAATCAGCTGATTTAGATAATGATGGAATAGGTGATAACTCAGATCCAGATACCGATGGCGATGGTGTTAATAATGATGTCGATGCATTACCGAATGATCCAAGTGAAACATCTGACATAGACGGTGATGGTATAGGTGATAATGCGGATACGGATCGTGATGGCGATGGCATAAGTAATAGCTACGAAGAACAAATAGGCACCGACCCTAATAATGCATCTAGCGTACCTGCCGATTTAGATGCTGATGGTATTCCAGATACATTAGATATAGATCGAGATGGTGATGCTGTAAATAATGACCAGGACACATACCCTGATGACAATAGTCGTAGCAAATTACCCGTAGTAACAAACATACAGGCCAGTTTGCAAACTAATACTGCGCAACTTCAATGGGCTGCTTTAAGTGGTGAACCTGTAACGAGTTACAACGTGTATAGAAACACAACCGTTGATACTAATTGGTTAAAGTTAAATAGCACGACTATTACAACAAATAGTTATGTAGATAATAACTTGATAGCAGGAACCAGTTATCGCTATCGGGTAATCGCGGTTGATACTAACGGAATAGAAGGAGAGAGTGCGACACCGGTTAATTTGTTTGCCGCGTTTAATACAGTAGCGGTAGAAAATTTTACGCTCAGTTTGCAAAATGCCGCCGCGCAACTAAATTGGCTCGCAGTAAATGGCTTGCAATATCAAATATACCGTGGCGTAAACTCCGCTGCTCCGACTGCTTTTGTTATAGCGACCACTAATCAATATACAGATAACACCATAGTTAATCTGCAAACAGCAAGTTATCAAGTTGCTACGCTTGCAGAGTATACCAATGGCTTTACCGGTGAAACGGTTCAAATAGCCGGTCCACGCTCACAAGTTGAAACCGTGATCCCTCTTGCAGACTTAACCGCAAGCATCGTTAATGCCTCTATCGCGGCAGATGGTATTGCGGAACTCGCAGCGGGTAAAAATAACTTGGCCCATGCAGTGGGTGGCTATCAAAATGCTGTCGGTGAAGTAACCGTTACAGCAACGGCCAATATAAATAATGTGCCAGTAAGCATTAATCAACTTAGCAACAATGGGCAGTTTGATTTAGAGCTCCCAGCGAATGAAGTAGCCACCTGGTTAATAACCATTAAAGACAATGCCATTCAAAACAGGCAGGTATCTACCCAGCTCAGGGTATTAACAGATACTACAGCGCCGAGTATTGCGCTTGATGGCGGTAACTCGCGCACTGTAAATGCAGAACAAATTATTCTTAATGGTATTGTAACAGACAGTGGCAGTGGCATTAAAATGCTTATCGTGCAGAATGATCGTTACAGTGGCATTACATTTACGGCATCATTAACAGATGATCGTTTTGTTATAGAAGTGCCATTAAAAACAGGTGTCAATGGGTTAATACTCGTGGCAACCGATAATGCGGCTAATCAAAGCCAGGTGAGCATAAGCGTTAATCGAGAAATTGCAGCGGCACCGCGCATTGAAATAATTTCACCACAATCAGCTACGGTTACCCAAAATCAACAGCTAAATATAAATGGCATTATTTACAGCAGCCAACCGAGTACCGATTTACGTGTTGAATTTAATAGCCAACAAATATTCCCAAGCGCCGGAACGCTAGAAGGTACGCATACCTTTAGTTTTAATAATGTGTTATTGCAAAGTGGCATCAATATATTAAGTGTACGAGTTGATAGCCCGTTGGGCAGCGATGTAACACAAACACAAGTAAGCTATCAAACCGAACCTGGCAATGAAGTTGATGCGGTTCCAATTATTCTTATGGCATCACCAAACAACTTACTGGTAACCACTGAAAATCAAATAAGTGTACTGGGTAGCGCAACCAGTTCTAAAGGTGTTGCTAGTGTCAGTGTAAACGGCGAACAAATTGCACTGGGTGGAGCCACGCAAACTAGCTTAAGTTTTAATACCCTTATCGACCTGAGTTTGCAGGCCGAAGGTGAAGTTGTTATAAGCATTGTCGCAACGGATGCAGAAGGCGCAAGCACCACACAAACCCTAACGGTAATTAAAGATACGCAGTCGCCACAAATAATACTAAGTGATGCCAGTTTACAAGCAGAACCCGCGGTAAATACAGTCAATGCCAACCCGTATTTATTAAGTGGAACAGTGAGTGATGCGAACATTGCCAGCTTAAGCATTAATAACCAGTCGGTTAATTTATTACCGGGAATAAGTGCTAACCAATTTACTTTTGAAGCCGCACTTACATTGCCCGTTGCAGAAAACCAGCCGCTTAATCTAGTTGCACGGGATCAGGCGGGTTTGCAAACACAGCAAAGCTTAATTTTGTTTGCCGATGTCAGTGTCGGTATAAAATTTATAGCGCCGCTAGAAAATGAAGCCTTATTAATCGCAGGTGATAGTACAACGCTTGAGGTAACGGCACAGTTTACAGATTGGCTGGAGGGATATCAGGCGCTCATTATTCATCAGCAAGATGCCGCGCAAACCATGATTGTTAACGGGGCCGTTGCACAGGCCAGCATTACCATACCCAATACAGAAGGTCGCCACAGTATCAGCATTAAAGTACAAGATGCCAGCGGTGAACTTTTAGCGGAAGCGACAACCTTTGTTAAGGTAACCAATGCCGCGCAAATACCATTGCAAGTAAGTAACAGCGACCCTGCAAATCAACAAATAGGGGTTGAGCCTCATCTGCCTGTTTCCGTGTATTTTAATCGTCCCATTAATCGTTCACTCATTGAGGTAAACGTGTATGAAACCTTTACCGGCGAAACCTATGATTTAGACGCGTTAGAAGGCAAAAGTGCACTTGAAAACCAGGAAATCAAGTTCAAACAAGTGAATAGAAATCATCAGGCCGTGCCAGGTGGCTTAGCCTTTTACCCAGAAGATACCCTGGTTAGTTTTTACCCCAGCCGTGAATTTTCATACGGTGCCACGGTGTATGTTGATGTTATTTACGATGGCACAGTACTCGCCAAGCAATCGTATAAAGTGCGCGCCTTGCCTACCTTCTTGCAAGGCAGCATTATGAATAACTTTAACGAACCCCTGCAGCAAATTCGCGTCAGCATCCCGGCACTCAATAGGGAAGTGCTCAGTGATAATCAGGGTAACTATGGCTTTGGTTATGGTGATGCAGCACAAAATGCACTGCCCGCAGGTCGTTATAAAATGATCTTTAACCCGGGCCTTGTAAATCGCCACTACGGTACCCTGGAACGCTGGGTAATTATTGAAGCCGGTCGCGTATCAAAACTACCCCTCGCACAACTTACCTTTATTGATGCCAATACCCCATTTGAGCGCATTAGCAGCGGTGAACTCGCCTCATTGCATGGCGGTGATTTACAGGTTGATTTTAGCAATGCCACAGTGTATTTCCCCGATGGGCGTAAGCAAGGTGACATCAATGTACAAATGCTTGAATTGGGCAGCTTGAGCTATAGTGCATTACCCTCAGCTATACCGCACTGGATGTACAGTATTCAGCCAATGGGCATAGCGGTAAACGGCACGGTTAACCTTGAGTTCACCATGCCTACCTTAAATGGTGAGTATAACTACCTACCCACCGAGGGCAGTTATGTTGTCTTGCTGGGCTTTAATCATCAATCCGAACTGTTTGAGCCCATCGGTGCGGGGCTGATTGAAAATCGTCGTGTACTCAGTACGCAAGCCATTGAGTTGGCCGATTTATCCTACCTGGGTTATGCCTTAGTTGTACCTGAAAACGCCGCTATATTAAAAGATTACGCAGAGGGCAATATCAGCCTCAATGCCCTTAAATCCGCATTAAGCCAGTAACCACTTATGCCTATAAAATTACATATCTCATTACTCACAGCCAAACTTACAGCCAAATCCACGGCCAGGTATAAGCCTGGGCTTAGCTGGCTAAACCAGCTAAGTGCACTGGCCTTACTCAGTGCACTGCCGTATACCGCGCACAGCGTGGTGACGGATTATTTGGGTGCACCTATATTTAAACAGGGTTATGTGGCGGCGCGTAACGTGGTGCAGGGCCCCAGTGGCCAGCCTGTTTATGCCGAAATCGATGCCTATGGCGATGTAATCAGTGAAATTGGCGAAGCGGTGGGCACCTATGAAAACGCCGAGGTGATGAGTGCCGCAGTCTACCTGCAAACCTTCATGCGCTACACCGCACTCATCGCACAATACCCCAGTTACCGTTTAAGTGACAATGGCAAACGCCTGTACCAGCTCGATCCTTATGGTAATGACGTACAACCCGCCTTGCTCACCAGCAAGGTCAACCTAAACCTGCCGCAAGACCCACGCGTCAGTGAAAGCACCAGCGCTGTATTACTCAGTGCCGCGGGTAACGTGTTGTTTGCCTCAAACTACAACATCGCGTTTCGAGTCGCCATGTTTGGGCTGGATAATGGCAGTGGCGGCATCAGCGATGCCGGCCCGGGCAATGATAAAGACATCATCCGCAGCCCCGGCGACCAACTGCTCGGCCCCATGACTGGCAGCATGGTGGGCTATAACACCTACACCCAGTTTGGCGGCATCGTCAGTGAAACCGGTCGTTACATTATCGAAGGGCGCATCGCCCCGTGCCCAGGGTTTAGCTATACCTTCAACGGCTTTGTGTTTTTAGATTTATACTACCGAAGTTTTAACCCACGTGCCAAACAGCCCATGCAATCCTGGGGCATGATGCAATCCACCCGTGACACCTGCACCGGCTATAGCGCCTTGGGCGCCCTCGGTGGCACCAATGCCCAGGTGGCAGATAATATTTTATTAGAAGATGCCTTCGCCTTTGAATTCAACAACAACTTTATCGTCGACCTGTTAATGATTACGGGCCGGGGCAATCAGCTATCGAACCGCTCGCAAGGCGGTGGCAGTATTGGCATTGGCCCCACCACGGAATACACCTATACGGCCCCCAGCTTTAACAAAACCACCCAGGAAAACCTCGACCTGGATGGCGATGGTATAACCGACACTCAGGTACTGGTCACTCAAGATGACCTGGAAACCACGAACCCCGAGCTGGCCGTCGCCGTGGCGGTGTACCTGGGTGGGGACCCCAAACAAATCGACCCCGTGACCAACAAAGTCATCAACGAAGACCTGCGCCGCCAACTCGACATCGACCCCGACCTAAGCCACCAGGGCCTGCTCAGCCAAATCAGCGCAGCCGACCTGGTGGATA
>Ga0316207_10004480_pt1 | contig 12134 bp, 13 predicted proteins | sample 6weekpyrite_MG_FD_204943 | JGI IMG/M metagenome (GOLD analysis project Ga0316207, IMG submission 204943) | Microbial mat bacterial communities from mineral coupon in-situ incubated in ocean water Damariscotta River, Maine, United States -... | ecosystem: Environmental > Aquatic > Marine >... | reverse complement strand
CTTTATGCGCGTTACCGCTGAATTCAATGTACGCGGCGGTGTTTACACCAACGTGGTTGCCGAACATCGCAATCCGAATTGGGTCGCGCCTGAACCCGTTCACCTTCCCTGATCGAGACTGATTAGCCCAAATGGCATCCCGCTAATGGCGCTCTATTTGGGGATCGATATCGGCACCAGTGGCTGCCGTGCCGTTGCGATTGACGAGCACGGCAGTCGGGTTGCAACACATCACGTTGCAATGCCTGCTCCCAACCATGACGGCGCGCGTATCTCGCAGAATGGTCAAATTTGGTGGCAGGCGGTCTGTAGACTGCTGACAGAACTTGGTCAGACAATAGCCCTTCGCGACATCAGCGCAATCGCCGTTGACGGCACCTCGGGCACATTACTCATCACCGATGATCAGGGCAAACCACTCTGCGATGCCCTGATGTACAACGATGCTCGCAGTCACAAAGAGGCTGAAATCATAGCTGCCACTGCACCACCGGAAAGCGGCGCACACGGTGCCAGTTCAGCACTCACTAAGCTTATGTGGCTGCAAAAACAGGGATTGCCTGCAAATGCTCGCCACGCACTGCATCAGGCAGACTGGATTGCAGGACAGTTGATGGGGAAGTTTGATGTCAGCGATGAAAACAACTGCCTCAAACTTGGTTATGACATTATTAATCGTCGATGGCCCAGCTGGTTTGAACAACTAGATATCGATAGTTCACTGCTACCGCGAGTAACTGAACCAGGCACACCGATCGCTACCATGCGTAGTCGCCTGGCCAAACTGCTGGGCTTCTCACCTGAAACCAGAATTATGAGTGGCACCACCGACAGCATCGCAGCATTTCTTGCCACTGGCGCCTGTCAAATTGGCGATGCCGTTACTTCGCTCGGCTCAACGCTGGCACTAAAAATACTCTCAGACAAAGCAATTTTTGCCCCCGAATACGGTGTCTACAGTCACCGTCTTGGCGACCAATGGCTTGTCGGTGGCGCATCGAATTGCGGCGGAGCCACACTACTGAAGTTCTTTAATGCTGAGCAGATGACTGCGCTAACCCCTCAGCTTAACCCAGATAAATCAACGGGATTAAACTACTACCCACTCCCTTCAACAGGCGAACGCTTTCCCATTAATAACCCCAACCTCATGCCTCGCCTTGCACCGCGTCCCAAGCAGGATTATCTCTATTTCCAGGGACTGCTTGAGGGCATTGCTTGTGTTGAAAAACAGGGATACCAGCTACTAGCCAAACTGGGGGCACCGTACCCCACAAAAGTCCTCACAATGGGTGGAGGGGCAAATAACTCGAAATGGCTAAGCATTCGCCAAATCGCCCTCGGCATCTCAGTAACAAGTTGTAAGCAGACAGAGACAGCGTTGGGATCGGCCATACTCGCGCGACAAAGCAAATAGTAATGGGCGATACGATGTTATTTTACAGGCGTTGCAGACTGTAGCCCTGCTCTCTCCACGAACCTAGCTCACCTCATCTACCGCCTCTGCGACAGCAAATTAAGAACAAGTCAGGTTGGGACAAAATCATCAACGATTAATACAGACACAAGATGAGTTGAGAATAAAATCGATTTTTTCAGAAACCGAGTCAACAACACAATCCGTATGCCGTTGACTCCTCCTTCAATCTGACAAATGTGTGGCATACCAAGCTTTAATGAACTAGCCCCACAACTCCTGTAAACGTTTATCACGCCCGCAGCCATACCGATAATAGCGGTAACGTACAGGGTTTTTATGATGATAATTCTGATGGTACTCTTCGGCAGGATAGAAGCGGCTCGCTGCTTCTATCTTGGTAACAATATCGGCTTTAAATGGTTTTGTTTTTTCAAGCGCCGACTTCGAATCGAGCGCATGTTTCATCTGTTCCGCATTGTGGTAAAAAATTGCGGTGCGATACTGGCTGCCGCGATCACAGAATTGTCGATCTACAGTGGTTGGATCGATCTTATGCCAGAAGATGGTGAGTAGCTTTTCGTAACTAATGATCTTTGAATCAAAGGTGATCTGTACTGCTTCGGTATGGCCTGTTACTCCTGCAGTAACTTGTTTGTAAGTTGGGTTAAGTTGATGACCACCAATATAACCTGAGACTGTTTCGGTTACCCCAGGCACTTTGTCAAAGTCTGATTCGATACACCAGAAACATCCGCCTGCAAATGTTGCGGTTTGATAATGGCCTGTCTCTTTTTGTTGAGTGGGCGCAGCCAGGGAGAGGCCTGGTAGCATGGTTAGTAATAACAATAATGGACTTAGTTTAAATGGATATAAAAATTTATAAAGATTCATAGTAAAAACCCTCTGGAGATCAAGCGGGAATAAATTTAAGTGCAAGCCCGTTATTACACCAGCGCTCCCCGGTAGGTGCTGGTCCATCTTTAAAAACATGCCCCTGATGACCGCCGCAGCGGGCACAATGGTACTCGGTACGAGGGTAAATGAGCTTGAAATCAAGCTTCGTTTCGGTATGGTTGGGCAAGCTGGTGTAGAAACTTGGCCAGCCGGTGCCACTATCAAATTTCATGTCGGAAGAAAATAAAGCGAGTTCACAACCAGCACAGACATAAGTACCCGGGCGCTTTTCATCGTTTAGTGGACTGCTAAATGGGCGTTCAGTCCCTTCACGGCGCAGAATATTATATTGCGCGGGCGTTAAGAGTTCCTGCCATTCATCTTCCGACATCACTATTTTCTTGATCGCTTCATGTTTGGTGGTTTTTGTTTGTGCCATATTATTACCAAATAGTCGCGTGGTAAAAAAGGTAAGCGGCACCAGCCCTAAAGATACAATAAGAAAACGACGACGATTCATGTTCTAGACTCCTTTTCCAATAATGCGATGTAAGAGTATAAGCGGAAAATATCACCTGACGATCTCGTTAACATCACATAGTTATAACATCTGTGAAATATTAAGTCGGCTGGTTCATAGATTGTATTGAATATTTTAATAACACTGTATTTAAGGGATCTCTGATTTATTCATGAGACCTGGCCTTGAGCCTAAAAACCCCAGCATTTGAGCTGAAAATCTTCCCCATAGCCCGCTACAGCCCCCCAGAGACTTAGGTGAGATTCTCGCCTTAAATCATTTTAGTTGCGCTGTACTCAGTCAAAATATCTGCTGAATTATCTAATATGTGACGGATGTTAATTATTTGTGAGAATTGTGAGATAGGGCTGTGAAGAGATGGCTGTTTAATACGCTGGTAGTTTCGCTATTAACCTAATCCAAAAAAAGGACCATCATAATGATGAAAAAAAAGCATTTAGCCTTGTTTGCCTTAAGCCTTATGGCATCAAGCCCTGCGATGGCGCAGGATCTTAATATTCAAGTCACCAATTTAACTAACGGAATCTATTTTACACCACTATTAGCGGCTGCACATGATACAAATACTCATCTGTTTGTTGAAGGCAGCAGTGCATCTGTTAACCTGCAGGCAATGGCCGAAGGTGGTGATATCTCAGGTCTGTCGAGTGATGCGCAGGCTGTGTCAGGAGATGTGGTGGAAAATCCTGCCACTGGTCTACTGGCACCGGGCGCTAGGACTAGCTTTAATATGATGACTAGCAATGGCAACACACAGTTCACGTTAACGGCAATGCTGTTACCAAGCAATGATGGTTTTGTTGGCATTGATAGCCTTGACCTGCCCACAGCTACGGGTACCTATACCTATTACCTGAATGCTTATGATGCTGGCACTGAGGTCAATAATGAATTGATCGTCACTGGCTCTGGCTCATTGGGTACGCTGGGAATTCCTGCCGCCCCTGGCGGTCATGCGGGTACGGGAGGTACCGGGTTAACCGCAGTAGAGAGCAATACTATGATACACATTCATCGTGGAAACTCAGGTGATAGCAATGTCAATGGTGGCTTAAGTGACCTGGATAACACAGCGCACCGTTGGTTAAATCCGGTAGCAAAACTGATTATCACGGTTAACTAAAGGAGGCAGTGATGAGAACTCCATTAACATTATCAATTATTATAACAGCTACGACGATGCTACTACAGGGATGCAGTAATGATAATGACGTCAGTCCATTTTCACTGGGCGTGTCTGACTCAACGCAGTTTCAGATTGATGTGACTAACTTGACTCATAACCAGGCCATCTCTCCTGTAGCTGTGATACTACACCGCTCCTCGTACCAGCCCTTTACGGTGGGTGCAACCGCGAGCTCAGCACTGGAAGTGCTTGCCGAAGAGGGTAATAATGATCCTTTTCTTAACGAGGCAAGTGCCAACGAAGCGGTGCTTGATACAGCAGCAGGGGCTGCAGCCATTACACCAGGAGATAGTGAGCGTTTTATGCTTACTGGAATTGTCAGTGCAGACAAGTTAAGCCTCGCGGGTATGATGGTGAATACTAATGATGGTTTTGCTGCACTGAATAGTGCTGACCTCAGTCAACTTAGTGCGGGTAACAGCGTTATCTTCCACGCCAATGTGTTTGATGCAGGTACAGAGGCTAATGATGAAATGGCAGGTAATCTTCCAGGTCAGGGCGGTGAAGGGCTTAATGACGCGCGTAATGATCGCAATTTTGTCATTGTTCACCCTGGCGTGATTGGCATGATGGATGGCCTGGCGACCTCGGCACTGGATCAATCATACCGCTTTGATAACCCTGCGGTGAAGGTAGAGGTTACTCGTCTACAGTAATGGTAGATCGCACCCATGCTCTGGAGTGGGTGCGGTATAAAATAGCAAACAATGCTGCTATGTTTACATATTACCACCATGGAAGCAGACCGATGAACCACAAAGTATTAATTGTTGAAGATAACCTCGAGATTGCCAATTTGATACAGCTGCATCTCAAAGATATTCACTGTGATGCAGATATTGCGGTCGATGGTGCGCACGGACTCGCATGTTTTGATGGTGGTGATTATCAGTTAGTGATTCTCGACCTGATGCTGCCAGTGATAGATGGACTGGAGGTGTGTAAACGTCTCCGCAGCCAGGCGCAGTATGTGCCGATCATTATGCTTACCTCCAAATCTTCAGAGCTGGATAGAGTGCTTGGGCTGGAGATGGGGGCAGATGATTACATTACCAAGCCATTTAGTCTGCCTGAACTGGTGGCGCGGGTAAAGGCACAGTTTCGACGTATGGAGGCGATGCGATCTACCCCGGCTAAGCCTGATTTGGCTCGATTACAGTTCGCTGATCTTGTCATTGAAACCGATAAACATCGGGTATTACTCGCTGAAAACAAAATAGAACTGACTGCAAAAGAATTCGACCTCCTGCTTCAGTTCGCCAGCCATCCGGGGCGTGTCTACAGTCGCGCTGAATTACTGGATAAGGTGTGGAATTACCGCTACGAGGGTTACGAGCATACTGTCAATTCACACATTAACCGTCTGCGCAACAAGATAGAAGCCGATCCGGCAAAACCATGCTACATCCTCACCGTATGGGGTGTGGGCTATAAATTTAACGATGAGTTACTTTAATGTTTCGTACCCTCTATGCAAGACTCTCTTTTGCACTTGTTATGCTGCTGCTAGTGGTTGGTGTGATATATGCTTTTATCAGCCTTTCCAGTGCCCGCTATTATCATCAGGAAGTGGTGCAGAAACTTAACTTGAACCTGGCAAAAAATCTGGTAATGGATCGTAATCTGGTGGAGTCCGGGCGCCTTAACCAGGCCGCTCTGAAAGAGACCTTCTCCACCTACATGGTGATCAATCCTAGCATTGAGATCTACCTGCTCGACCTTGACGGTAAGATTCTCTCCTATTCAGCAGACCCCGGTAAGGTAAAACGCAATACTGTCTCTCTTGCTCCAATAAGAGAATTTCTCGGCGGGAAGCACCTCCCTGTGCGGGGTGATGATCCTCGTAGCCACGACCAGAATAAGGTGTTTTCTGTAACACCGGTGCCAACAGCCGAATCACCGGAAGGCTATCTGTATGTGGTGTTACGAGGTGAACAGTACGATGATATTGAACGTTTCATCAACGAGAGTTTTATTCTGCGTCAAAGTGGCTGGGCATTACTCGGCAGTTTGCTGCTGGGGTTACTGGCAGGCTTAGTGCTGTTTTATAAATTGACACGCCGCCTCAACCGTTTAAGTGAAAATATGAATAGCTTTCGGCTTAGCGATTTTAGTCAACTTGTAACCACATCAACACAACAACAAGGCGATGAAATTGATCAACTCGCGACTACCTTTGATGAGATGGCGCAACGTATTGTTATGCAGCTTGATGATCTCAGGCATCAGGACCAACTACGCCGAGAGCTGGTGGCCAATGTCTCACATGACCTCCGTACCCCGGTCGCCATTCTTCACGGCTACCTTGAGACCTTGGCGATCAAGGATAAATCGCTAAGCGATGAAGAAAAGCAAAACTATCGCCAGCTGGCGCTACAGAGTAGTGAGAGACTGACCCACCTGATCAATGAACTATTTGAATTGACCCGGCTGGAGGCACGGGAAACGACTTTGCATTGTGAGCCCTTTAATCTCGCTGAACTGGCACAGGATGTGATGCAAAAATTTCAACTTCAGGCAGAGGACAAACAGATTTCACTGTCTGTGGAAACATCTACCGCGCTCCCTTTTGTGTATGCAGACGTCAGTCTGATTGCCAGAGTGCTAGAAAACCTGATAGGCAACGCGCTGAAATTTACCAGCCATGGCGGCATCACCGTGCGCTTTAAACAAGATGAAACGACAGTGCTGACAAGCATTTGTGACACTGGCCCCGGCATTCCACCACAACATCTACCACATATCTTTGATCGTTTTTATCAGGGTGAAGATGGCAATAGCCGGCCACAGCCCGGAGGGCTTGGCCTGTCAATCAGCCAAAAGATAATCGAACTGCACAAAAGTAATATCGGTGTTGATAGTCTGCTGGGTCAAGGAAGCGCATTTTATTTTACCCTTCCTGCTGTCGAGGTGAAGGGGTAAATGATGTTGAAATACGAGCAAAAGTCTCGCCCAGCGTAACCACAATAAAAACCGTTTCACCTGCACATTTATTTAGCGGCAAGGCGGCGTAACCGACGCACGGAGAAAAAGACAATACCAAGCACAATGGGAATCGCGATCCCTGTTGAGATTTCAACATTCAACGGGATACCGGCGGATTTTAACCCTTTCAAACCGTAACCAATCATTCCCAGCAGGTAGTAGCTTAAGACGACGACAGATAAGCCCTCAACAGTCTCCTGCATGCGCAGCTGTAATTTTGCTCGCTTGTCCATCGATGACAGCAGGTCTCGCGTCTGCCCTTCCATCGTGATATCAACCCGCGTTCGCAGTAATGCAGAGGCGCGCGCGACACGTGTTGATAACAACTCAAGATTACTGTTGACAGAATCACAGGTTGCCATCGCGGGCGAAAGACGCTGTTCCATGAACTCATGAAACATCTGTAAGCCTTGAATACGCTGCTCACGTAGCTCACTGATACGCATTTTGACAATATTGTAATAGGCAGCCGAGGCGTTAAAACGTTGATTGGTTAGCGCCGAAATACGCTCAATCTCAGCCGCAAGGTGGGTTAAATCTTCCAGTAGCCGCTGTTCATCATCATGACTCTGAGAACCACAATTGCTATTGGTTAATTCGGCGAGCTGTTTATCAAATCGCGCAAGCTCGGGAAGATAATTTCTCCCCATCGAAACGGGGATTAATGCCAGCATCCGGTACGTTTCAATTTCTAGTAGACGCTGTACCAATCGGCCAGCCTGACGCCGACGAAGATCAACATCGCGGATCAAGATCCGGCTAAAACCGTCGGCATGGATTTTATTATCAGTCCAGACAATCGCACTGCCCGCTACCACCTTTGCACCAATCACCGTATTGGTAGCAAAGAGTGTCGAGAGTTCCTCGAGGTTACGATGTGGCCGAGATTTATGCTCGATCGCGAGGTGTGTTGCAGACAGTATTTCGCCCGGTAGTGTCTCCAACCACTCTTTCGGGACATGCTTAATGGCAGGCTCTGCAAATGGTACCTCGAACGGCATCTTCACAAAAAAAGTGTACATCGAAAACTCCGTGTGACGCTCCCACTTAAAGCGGAACGAACCAAACTGCGCACTAAAATGACGTGTTTCTGTTACCGGAGGACTAACGCTGTATCGCTCGCATAATTGCGTAATCAGACGCAACTCTTCGGCAATCACGCTATTATCAGAAAGCAGCACCAGTTGAGACACCTGCATTGGTGCTTTCAGCAACTCATGGGGGCGTGCATGAAGCTCATTATGGAGCTTTATCCGCTGCGAAAATTCGCTTATACCAACCACGCGACTAAGGAGTGGAGCCAGCACTTCCTGTTCAGTTGCTACCTCAGAAACGTCATTATTCATTTTTAGCAAAATCCCAAATTAACTCAATAAACGCACGACCACATAGCCTGCGCTAAAATACCCATCATTCATGACGACCGTATGACAGGCAAACGATGAGTTTTCTTTGTCATTATAGGTCATAGAAATCGCCAATGACTAAACATCGCCGCCTGACCATAGTAAGCGCCAGTAGTGTCAGTAAGATTCCAGACTATGGCCTGCTGTATATATAAACGCTGCCCGCCTTTTGCAATACGAACCCCTGAATAATTTTCGATATAACCATTTTCTTTCACTGCCTGAAGCAGCTGCGAACGCTGCTCACGATTAGGCATCTCAGCAGAATATTTTGATGGCAGCGCCGTGATTTCATCCCAATTCATATTAAAAAGTTGCATAGCCGTTTTGTTCGCATAATTAAACACGGGTTCTTTTTCAGTACCATGAGAGACTAGCGCAAAAGGAGCCTGAAAGATTGCCTCAGCGAGTCCTGCCGCAGTTTCATCCCGTGTGTAACTAAACAATATCTGACGACCTGTCAACTGAAAATAGCTCTCTGTAATAATAGAAATATGGCCACTCAAATAACCATTATTTTTTGATGGAATCATTTCATCAGCCCGGCAAAAAACCAACTAGAATTTATCTTCAATAAAAACGAAAACTTAGAATACCAACTTAAATCTAAGCCTTACCACATTAAAGATACCTGATATTTGTTATTTTTTGTGCGATTTTTTTCCCATACAATAAATTTCAACTCAGAAATAAATGCATGAGATTTTCACACTTAAAACAGAGCTAACAACAGATACTGCCAATCTCACTTTAACGCGGACTAACTATACATTTTGTCACTTACTCAGATAACTTTAATTATGGTCATTGGCGGCATCACACTGTTGCTGTCCGCGCTAACACCCATTAAAAAAATCTGCGCCTGTGAAGAGCAAAAGCACTACGACTGGGGACTGCTTAAACACCTTATTCTGCTTTTCGTGTGTGGTTATGCCATGTTTGGCTACTATCTTATTACAAATGAAGTTGCCTTTATTGAGTTTGTCGTTGCTATGATCTTTCTCGGTGGCGGCTGGTTTGTCTCTTTGGTAAGTCGTCTCAGCCTTAAAAGTATTGAGCACTTCAATGAAGCAGTCCAAGCTGAGCGCTATCGCGCACTCCATGACCCACTAACCTCGCTTCCAAATAGAACGCTTTTTCATGAACGCATCGATCACGCACTCACTTTTGCAAAACGGGAACAAAAAGAAGTTGCCCTTATGGTGATCGATCTTAATGAATTCAAAGAGGTCAACGACTCGCTAGGCCACCAGGCTGGCGACAAACTGTTACTTCAGGCATCACAACGACTCAAAGAAGTACTACGCGAATCAGACACACTGGCTCGTTTCGGGGGCGACGAATTTGCCGTTATTCTCCCGCAAACCAGCCAGTCTCAAGCCAATATTTTAGCTAAACGACTGTCAATGGCCATCCGTAACCCATTCATCATTGAGAATTGCCCACTAACGATTGGCATGAGCATTGGCACTGCCATGTACCCATCGGATGGCAACCACAGTGAAAGCTTAATCAAACATGCCGATCTGGAAATGTACAGAACCAAAAGAGAGCAAAAGGCATTTTCAACTACTAGTGATCAAATTAACGATTCGCTTGATATAGAACTGGCAAATGCCGTTGCCATGCAGAAAAACCAGCAAGCGCCAACGAATGAAAATCACCTGCTAAACTAAGTGCTCGGTTTTGAATCCGTTTCAAATTCTTCACTATCATCTTTCATCACATCAAAGATCGCAGGGGTTTCGAGCGAAATACCTCCCAGCTTTCCCGCCCTGAATTCTTTTAACAATATTTCAGATGCTTTATGCAGGTTCACCACCCCGCCCGCTCTCAGGCAACCACGTTTACGGCCTATCATCTCTAATAACAGCGTCGCATCATCGGGTAATTCATTCAGCTTGTAACGTGCCATCAAGGCTTGCGGGTAATACTGTAACAGGAAGTCACCCGCAAATGCCGCAATGTCTTCAAATGTAATCGCCGCGTTTTTAATCGCCCCTGTCACCGCCAGGCGGTAACCACTGTTTTGATCTTCCATTCGCGGCCAGAGAATACCCGGCGTATCGGACAAAACAATCCCATTACCCAGGCTAATCCGCTGCTGTTGTTTCGTTACTGCGGGTTCATCTCCCACCTTAGCAATCGCACGACCAGCGAGGGCATTAATCAATGTTGATTTACCAACATTGGGAATCCCCATAATCATAGTGCGCACAGGCTCACCACGCTGCGCCCTAAGCGCTACCATTTCACGACACAAACCCAGAATCTTTCGAGACTCACCCTTGCGAGTAGTGGTTAGTGCAATCGCTCGAACGCCCTCCTGTTGCGAAAAATGCCGAAGCCATTCGGCGGTTACAGCAGGGTCGGCCAGGTCCGATTTATTCAAGACCTTAAGACAAGGGCGTGGTCCACGTAGTTCTTTTACTGCCGGGTTCTCACTACTGAAGGGAATACGGGCATCCATCGCCTCAATCACCAGATCAACCTGATGCATCACCTCTTTGATCTGCTTCTGGGCCTTATGCATATGCCCGGGATACCAGATTACCGCCATCATTTACCCCAATAAAAATATTGGGCTACACCATAGCCTGCCCAAGCAAAAAATACGAACTTAATTAAACAGAAAAGCTTTATACATAACCTGGGATAGCAGAAAAACTGAGAAATATCGCGGCATGATGCAGCGCGGGCTGAGGTTAATACCCCTCCACAATATGGTCAATTGCTATCTGTAACACTTTTTGCCATGACGCCTCGATTTGAGCAGTATATTCAACATCATGTTCAGAAACCGCCTGAATCAAACTGCTTTTCCACAATTCATACAAGCGTGGCTCTATATTCAAGCCATTCTGAGAATGAGATTTACGAATACGACCCACCGCATTCTTCGCAATTTTATTTTCCTGCGGAAACAAAATGACCATATTGACCGACATTGCCAGCAACTCTTGCTGTTTTTCCAGGTCGGTTCCGACAAACTTTCGTGCGATAGCACGGTCACTCTCCAGGAAGATATCGTAGAACCTTGGTAAAAAGGCCGATTTCGCGATCGCTCGCCCGTAGCTAAGTCGTACCTTCGAAATATCACCCTTCATTTCAGATTCTCCATCGGCACTCAATTATTCGAAAATCGTAATATACCATTAGCCAGCAAACTGAACTGCCAAATGGCGGAAAGAGATAGAAATACCCGATCTTAGGAATAATCTAAAAGCGTTGATACAAGAAGAGTTGATACTTCAGTATTACTTAAACTCATCTGGTTAAGATAAAACAGGCGATTGCAGGCGCAATAGCATGATCACCTTCACTCAATTTCCAATATAGTACAAAATTTAAGGCACGATTATAGGTACTGTTGTCACAAAAAAAAACAATGTAGTTTAATCAACTATACGCTGACTCAATTAAATTAAGCACTTTAATCGCCGATTTATCAAAAAAAAGTCAATTATCAGTATATATTAGCGACACTATTGGCCGATTAATAAATAGGTTATTTAGCGGTTAAACCTAAGCCCAATTGCTGGACTTTATGGATTTCGTCGCGTAATTGAGCAGCCGCTTCAAAATCAAGGTCACGCGCATGCTGATACATCTCTTTTTCAAGCTGAGCAATCTTTTTCGCGAGTTGCTGAGGCGACATCACAGCATAATCAGCGGCATCCTCGGCGACCTTAGCGTAGGCCT
>Ga0316207_10004479_pt1 | contig 12134 bp, 10 predicted proteins | sample 6weekpyrite_MG_FD_204943 | JGI IMG/M metagenome (GOLD analysis project Ga0316207, IMG submission 204943) | Microbial mat bacterial communities from mineral coupon in-situ incubated in ocean water Damariscotta River, Maine, United States -... | ecosystem: Environmental > Aquatic > Marine >... | reverse complement strand
TTCAGGAAAGCTTAATGCGGACACGGATGATCAAATTTAATGGTCTCAGTAGCAGGCTTGCAAGAATTGTACGCCAGACAGCGCGTGAACTTGGTAAAAATGTTGAATTTGAAATCATTGGTGACGAACTGGAAGTCGATAGATCAATACTTGATCGTATTGTGTCGCCACTGGAGCATTTGTTAAGAAATGCGGTTGCGCACGGTATAGAAACAAACGAGGCAAGAGCCGCATTAAATAAAACCGAGTTAGGTAAAGTAACTGTTACCGTCTCAAAAGAGGCTCAGGACCTGATTGTTAATGTTTCTGATAATGGCTCAGGAATTAATGTCGATGCCATTCGTAGTAGTGCTATCGCTAAAGGCATGCTGACTGCTGATGCGGAACTGAATGATCATGATATTGTGCAGTTTATTCTAGAACCTGGTTTTAGTACGGCAAAAGATGTTACGCAGATTTCAGGTCGTGGTGTAGGTCTTGATGTTGTAGACAGCGAGATAAAGCAATTAGGTGGTACTTTAGATATCCAATCTAAAGCAAACAAGGGAAGCCAGTTCATTTCTCGTCTTCCAATGACCTTATCTATCAATCAGGCACTGCTTGTTCACCTTCAAGAAGATATCTTCGCAGTACCATTGAATACGGTTGAAGGTATTGTGCGCCTGAGTGGTTATGAGCTTGAAATGATTTATGAGAAAGGTTCTGGTTACTACGAATTTGGTGATGACAAATACGATGTTAAATACCTGGGTTATTTATTAAAAGGTAAAAAAGCTGAGTATCTTGAACAGGCGGCACCTTATCCGATTCTGTTAGTTAAAACAGGTGACCTGAGAGTGGCCGTTCATGTCGATAGTTTAGTGGGTCGACGTGAAATAGTTGTTAAACCTGTTGGTCATCAGATAAGTACCGTAAAAGGTGTGTCGGGTGCCACCATTCTCGGAGATGGTCATGTTGTACTGATCCTTGATATGGCATCGTTATTACGTGCCAAGTCTGTTTTCCAGATCGAAAGTCAGGCTGCAGAAATGCAGCTTGAAGCCGAGAAGCATGTTAATGATACGCTCACAGTTATGGTGGTTGATGACTCGATTACTATCCGTAAGGTTACTGAGCGTATATTAGGCCGACATGGTATGGATGTGATTCTGGCGAAAGATGGTCTTGATGCCACAGCGAAACTACAGGAACGTCTGCCAGATATAATGCTGCTTGATATCGAGATGCCGCGTATGGATGGTTATGAGGTGGCGACCATGGTACGTAATAATGAACATATGAAAGACTTACCGATTATTATGATTACATCGCGTACCGGTAGCAAGCATAAAGAGAAAGCAATGGAAATCGGAGTTAACCGTTATCTCGGTAAGCCGTATCAGGAAGATGAGCTGATTGAAAATATAACAACTGTCCTTGAAGAAATAAAAGCGTCGTAACATGGCTGAAAATAAAATTGTAAAAAGTTTATTGTTGCCGATGAAAACCAGTAGTGTCATCGTTCCCAATACCTCTATTGCTGAAATTGTGTCGGTAGAACATGTGCTGCCTGTCAATGATGCGCCGACCTGGATGCTGGGCTACTTAAGCTGGCGACGTCGTTCAGTGCCACTACTTTCATTTGATGCTGTGCAACAAGGCGAACCGGATTTTCTGACAACACGTAGTAAAATAGCTGTCTTATATTCAATCAGTGATGATGGCACATTTCCTTATATGGCGTTACTGATGCAACGTGCACCAAAGGTAATGAATATTGCTGAGTCTGATATTAAACAAGCAGGCGCAGATCAAAATAGTGGTAACATTAAACTGGTTTTACAGAATGTTGTTGTAAACACTCCGGATGGAGAAGTAGCAGCAGATATTCTGGATTTAAAAGCCGTTGAGGCGACTTTTAAACAGGCAGGCTACTAAAGTTTATCCCTTCTCTTATGTCTAATTCAGGACAGTTAAGTTTCAATAATAACTGGCAACAGTATTTAGAAGATGAAATAAAAAAAGATTATATGCAATCGCTAAAGTCTTTTTTAAGTCAGGAAAAATCTCAGGGTAAAGAAATATTTCCGCATTCCAGTCTGTGGTTTAATGCCTTAAATGCGACCCCGCCAGAAAATGTTAAAGTCGTTATACTCGGGCAGGACCCCTATCCGACACCTGGCCATGCGCATGGTTTATGCTTTTCAGTTTTGCCTGAGGTGAAACCAATTCCTAAATCACTGATTAATATATACAAAGAACTTGAATCAGATCTGGGTGTTAAAAATGAGAATGGAAATTTGCAAGGCTGGGCTGAGCAGGGCGTTTTAATGCTTAATAGTGTACTGACAGTTGAAAGTGGAAATGCAAATTCTCATCAGGGTAAAGGCTGGGAGAAATTTACTGATAAAATAATTTCTGTGATTAATGAACTGGATCGTTCCGTGGTCTTTGTACTTTGGGGAGCCTATGCACAGAAAAAAGGCGTGATGATCAATGAAAATAAACATATGGTTATTCGTTCTGCTCATCCATCACCGCTATCAGCTTATCGTGGTTTCTGGGGGAGTAAGCCGTTTTCTAAGATCAATGCGTTCTTGCGTGATAACAACCAGCAAGAAATAAACTGGCAGGTATGAATCAAAAAGACCATTAGTATGGGTTTGATAGCTGAGTCGCTCGGCTATTAATATATTCCTCAATAGCCGTATAGCCCGATGGGAAAATACTGTTGTTATCAAGTTTGCCGATAGAGTTTGTTATGCGTTTCTCCCACTTGTCAGGCAGGCCGTCATTATCAATGTCCTCAGGAGCTGTTTGTCTGCTCACTTGAGTTAATAAGTTTATTGGATATCTGATGCCCCACTGGCCTTTCCTTTTCTTAATATCAGTAATAGTCCTCTTATCGATTGTGTCGAGAGGAAAGGCGCCGGAATGTTTGAGAACTTTTTTGTATGTTTTATGAGAACTATCAGGCTTTACATTGTAAGTACCAAAATTATTAATAACATTTACTCTGGCAGTTGAAGAATCCCAGCCCCAGTTTATGCCGTTTGAACTGTTATGCATAAATGGCATTGCCCATGGGTTATTAATAACGCCCACGTAGTCACCGGGGTCGTCTATAAAATTATCTTTAAGAAAATACTGAGGTCGGGGCTTAGCAGTACCTTTGTTAGCATCATCAAAAAAGAAAGGAAAGATGCGGTCATTTGAGCCGCGCTTAAAATAATTACCTATAATATTAAACTGTCCGGATGCAGGATTATGGTGGAGGAATGCATGGCGGACATTATAAATAACATTGTTTATAACTTCAGCAGGGCCATTAGCAATAGCCGGGTTGCGGTGACTGTTATGAGCAAAGATATTATGGTGCACGCTGATGTGGCTTCCATCTGGGCCATTGAGTAAGCCATAGTTATGTTTTGATTTTGTTGTGTTCTGAAATGTGTCGGACTTACTGATGACAGACCACTGAACAGTCACATTGCTGGCTGAATATAAATCAAAATTCTCATCCACACCACCGGATACAGAGATGTGGTCGAACATAAGGTGAGAACTGCGAGAGCACTGTATGCCGTCGAATTGATGGGGTTTGACGCGAGGGTTCTTTTTATAATCGGCACGTACACGTAAATGCCGGATAATAATATTTGCAGGCCGTTTGCCATAATCACAGGTGAGGCGGCCATTGATCGTAATACCCTGGTCACCTGCAGTCTGCCCGGCAATGGTGACGTTTCCGTGGGGTATAGAAATATCGCCTTCGATAACGCCGCTAACAGTAAAGATAATGATGCGTGGTGAATTAATATTAAGTGCCGCTTGCAAACTGCCTGTGCCCTTAGGTTTTAAGTTTGTAACTTTTATGACTTTACCAAAACGACCGCCACTGGCAGAAGAGCCAAAGCCTTCTGCGCCCGGAAATGATTTTAAATGTGAAATATGTGAGGCTGCTGATGCAGAGGTAGAAAGTGATGAATAAATGAGTAGCGAAATAAAAGTAGTAAGCGTAATAAATGACTTGGAAGCTTGCATAATTCGTCCTGTGAATCACTATTTCGTTTGAGTAAGTTAATATTAAAATAGAAACACGGGTGTTGCCAGTAGAATATACTGGCAGAGGAATATTAATTCGGGAGAAAAGTTATAGCTTAAGTGTAAGAGTATCAGACTTAGTTTAAGTCGCCCCATTGTGCCTGTAGTATACTAATGGCAGATATTGCTGCAGTCTCTGTACGAAGAATGCGTGGCCCAAACTTAACCGGTTTAAAGCCTGTGGCTTTAGAAAACTGGACTTCATCATCTGTAAAGCCGCCTTCAGGGCCAATCAGTAGAGAGATGCTTAAAGGGCTTGCCGAAGCGGTAATTGATTGGCTGGAATTTGGCTGGAGTATAAACCCTGTTTGGTTAGCATCTAGTGTGATTTCATTAAATTTAACCGGAGTATGAATTGTGAGTAACTGATTACGACCGCTCTGTTCACATGCACTATTAATAATGCCATTCCAGTGGCGCATTTTTTTATCAAGGCGCTCTGCTTTCAGGTTTACAACAGTGCGTTCACAAATGATGGGTATAATTTCAGTTACTCCTAGTTCTACAGCTTTTTGAATGGTGATATCCATATGATCACCTTTTGATACTCCTTGTAACAAAGTTATTTTTAGTGGGGAGCTGTTAGATTCTGAAATAAATTGATCAACAGTAATTTCAACTGATTTCGCGGCATTGCTAATTGTTGCCTGAAAGTAACCATACTGATCATCGATGGCAATACCATTAAATAAATGAACAGTAGCACCTTCTGCCAGACGTAATACTTTGAGAAGATAACTGCTGGCTGCTTTATCAAGTTTAACCGTTGCACCTTCCGATAGTGTTTGTTCGGTATAGAGTCGTGGTATGCGCATGGTTAAGGTTTAGTCTCGTGTTGCCAGATTGATACCATCAAAAGCTACCTGTGCCATATGGCTGATTTGCTCTTCTGTAATAACATACGGCGGCATAAAATAAATAACATTGCCTAATGGTCTTAGTAAAACACCGTTCTTCAAGCCGTGTTGGTAAACACGCAAGCCACGGCGTTCTTTCCAGTCATAGGATGACTTTGATTTTTTATCTTTCACCATTTCAATAGCAACGACCATGCCGTGTTGTCTGACATCGCCCACATGAGGGTGGTCTTTAAATTTTTCAGATACTTTTGATAAATGTTTAATTAAGAGCTGATTTTCCTGAATGGTATTGTCTTGTTCAAAGATATCTAAAGTTGCTAAAGCGGCACGGCAGCCCATTGGATTACCGGTATAACTGTGCGAGTGTAAAAATGCAGTCAGATTTTCATAGTCATCATAAAAGGCATCGTAAATCTTGTCCTTGGTTAATACGACGGATAGTGGCAGGTAACCTCCGGTCAGTCCTTTTGATAAACACATAAAGTCAGGTGTGATCTCAGCCTGTTCGGAAGCGAATAAAGTACCGGTGCGACCAAAGCCAACTGCAATTTCATCGCAGATTAAATGTACATTAAATTCATCACAAGCTTGTCGAAGCAATTTTAAATAGATTGGGTGGTACATGCGCATATTGCCGGCGCATTGAATCAATGGTTCGATAATAACGGCGCAGCATTCGTCTGCATGGTTCTGCAGGATGTCACGCATGGGTTCTATCATGCGCGCTGAATAATCCTCATCAGTTTCACCTTCTTCTTTATTAAAACAGTCAGGTGAGGGGGCGGTAATTGTTTTTAATAATAAAGGCTCATAAGTTTCTTTATACAGAGCCACATCACCAACTGATAAAGCGGCAATGGTTTCACCATGATAAGAGTTAGAGAGATTAATAAAGGTGGTTTTCTTTTTATTGCCGGTATTTACCCAGTAATGAAAGCTCATCTTAAGGGCAACTTCAATCGCAGAAGAACCGTTATCAGCAAAGAAAGTTTTGTTCAGACCTTCGGGTGTGAGTTTAACCAGACGCTCGGATAACTCAACAATGGTTTCATGGGTAAAACCGGCTAGAATAACGTGTTCGAGTGTTTCCATTTGGTATTGCAGGGCTTTGTTAATGCGCGGGTTGCAATGTCCGAACATATTAACCCACCAGGAGCTTATTGCATCAATATAACGGTTGCCATCAAAGTCTTCTAAAAAAACACCTTCGCCACGTTTAATAGGGATAATGGGAAGAGACTCGTGGTCTTTCATCTGTGTGCAGGGGTGCCATAGTACTGATAAGTCTCTTTCAATAAGGGTGTTATTACCCATAAGATTTAGTCCGTATTAAGTGTTTGCAAGTGATGGGTCATTGTACTGTATTCGAAACTTTACAGCACGTTTTGAAAAGTAAGGGTATTGTAGAAAAGACCAAAGAAAGGGACTCGCTCCTGAAGAGGCAGGAGCGAGAGTTAGTGCTATTTTTCCAGCTGATTCCAGATAGCGAGTGTGGCATCTGTCTGATTCATGCTGTAGAAGTGTATGCCGGGCGCGCCATCATCTAATAATCGTTGGCACATATCGGTAACAACGTCTGCACCAAAGGACTTGAGCGAATCGGTGTCATCAGCAAAATCCTGCAGGCGTTTACGAATCCAGCGGGGGATTTCTGCGCCACAGGCATCAGAAAAACGCGCCAGATTAGTATAGTTTGTGATGGGCATAATGCCGGGGATGATGGGTATTTCGATTCCCATGACTTCACAGTCATCAACAAACTGATAATAGGCATCAATATTATAAAAATACTGGGTGATCGCTGAATCAGCACCGGCATTGACCTTTTGTTTGAAAAACTCGAGGTCTTTTTTTGCAGACTCGGCCTGCGGATGAAACTCAGGATAAGCGGCCACTTCAATATGAAAGTGGTCACCTGTTTCATTACGAATAAACTCAATTAATTCATTGGCATAATTAAGCTCACCGGCTGAATACATGCCTGATGGCAGATCACCCCGTAATGCAACAAGTCGGTTTATGCCTTGTTCCTGATAGTTTTTCAGGATGCCAGCGATTTCATCTTTAGATGACCCGATGCACGATAAATGTGGCGCTGTCGGTACACCTGTGTGCCTGATGATCTCGCTTACCGCGTTAAAAGTGCGCTCACGAGTAGAACCGCCGGCACCAAATGTCACCGAGAAAAATTCAGGATTAATTTCCTGTTTTAAGGTTTCGCTTGTGTTTAATAATTTCTCCTGCCCGGCTTCCGTTTTGGGCGGGAAAAATTCGACACTAAAATGTTGGCTCATTTGTATTCCTTAACAACAATTAATAACGGTAGTGCTCAGCTTTAAACGGACCTTCAACCGGCACATCAATATAGTCAGCCTGTTCCTGAGATAGTGTGCTTAAGTAAGCGCCGACTTTTTGCAGGTGCAGACGCGCAACTTTTTCATCCAGAACTTTTGGCAGGATGTAAACTTTGTTTTCGTAGTTCTCAGCATTCTGATAGAACTCAATCTGCGCCATTACCTGATTCGTGAATGACGCTGACATTACAAAACTTGGATGGCCAGTAGCACAACCTAAGTTCACCAGGCGACCCTTCGCCAGTATGATAATACGTTTGCCATCAGGGAAGATAACGTGATCAACCTGTGGTTTAATTTCTTCCCACTCGTATTGCTCAAGTGATGAAATTTCGATTTCAGAATCAAAGTGACCGATATTACAAACGATAGACTCGTCTTTCATTTTTACCATGTGGTCATGATTGATGACATTGACGTTACCCGTAGTCGTTACAAAAATATCACCCATCGTGCAGGCTTCGTTCATATCAACAACGCGGTAACCTTCCATCGCTGCCTGTAATGCACAGATAGGATCAATCTCAGTAACCCACACGGTTGCACCCATACCTTTAAATGCCTGCGCACAGCCTTTACCTACATCACCGTAACCTAAAACTACCGCCACTTTACCGGCGATCATGACGTCGGTTGCACGTTTGATCGAATCGATTAACGATTCACGGCAGCCATACAGATTATCGAATTTTGATTTAGTAGCAGAGTCATTTACATTCATTGCAGGGAATAACAGTTCATCATGCTTCTGCATTTCGTATAAACGGTGAACACCGGTTGTTGTTTCTTCGGTTACACCTTTAACACTGGCTGCAATATCCTGCCATACAGTTGCATCTGGTTTGATAGTACGGCGTAACACATTAAGAACTTCTTTGTATTCTTCGTTATCATCATCTTTAGTCGCTGGAATCGCGCCGGCTTTTTCGAACTCAACACCTTTGTGAACTAATAAAGTTGCATCGCCGCCGTCATCTAAAATCATGTTGGGTAGTTTGCCGTCAGGCCATAATAATGCCTGCTCTGTGCACCACCAGTACTCTTCGATGGTTTCACCTTTCCAGGCAAAAACAGGAATACCCTGAGCGGCAATCGCAGCAGCGGCATGATCCTGAGTAGAGAAAATATTACAAGATACCCAGCGAACATCAGCGCCTAAAGCAACCAGTGTTTCAATTAAAACGGCTGTCTGAATGGTCATATGGATACTACCCATAATGCGGCAACCATCTAATGGTTTTTCATCACCGTATTCTTCACGTAATGCCATCAGACCGGGCATTTCAGTTTCGGCAATGGCGATTTCTTTATGGCCCCATTCGGCCAGTGAAATATCGGCAACTTTGTAATCAGTAAAATTTGGATCGATAACGGCGCTCATTGTTAGCTCCTGTTTTAAATTAAGTTGTGAGTTAAAAGTCGTAAGTCAAAAGTCAAAAAATATAAGATTAGTGATTTTTGACTACAGACTTAAGACTGTGTGTTATAGGCCGGCGGCGTCTTTAAGTGCAGCGGCTTTATCTGTTCTTTCCCAGCTGAAGTTTTCTTCTTCACGGCCAAAGTGACCATAAGCGGCTGTTGCTTTATAGATTGGACGTAACAGATCCAGCATCTGAATCAGGCCTTTAGGTTTTAGATCGAAGTGTTCGCGTACTAATTGCACGATTCGGTCGTCATCAATTTTGCCAGTGCCAAAAGTTTCAATAGAAATTGATGTTGGTTCAGCAACACCAATGGCATAAGAAACCTGGATCTCACATTTGTCGGCAAGACCGGCAGCAACAATATTCTTGGCAACGTAGCGACCCGCGTATGCAGCAGAGCGATCAACTTTAGATGGATCTTTACCGGAGAAAGCACCACCACCGTGACGTGCCATACCGCCGTATGTATCAACAATGATTTTACGGCCGGTTAATCCACAGTCACCCACAGGTCCGCCGATAACAAAATTACCGGTTGGGTTAATAAAGAAATTAGTATTTTTATCTAATAAACTTTCAGGCAGTACCGGTTTGATAATTTCATCCATTACCGCTTCACGTAATGTTTCTAATTTAATATCCGGGTTATGCTGGGTTGATAAAACAACCGCATCAATACCAACAGGAGTACCGTTTTCATAACGGAAAGTGACCTGGCTTTTTGCATCCGGGCGTAACCATGACAGCGCGCCATTTTTGCGTACTTCTGCCTGACGTTTGACCAGCTGGTGTGCATAAGTAATAGGCGCTGGCATTAATACGTCGGTTTCATTGCTGGCATAACCAAACATTAAGCCCTGATCACCGGCGCCTTGTTCATGATCGCTGGACTCATCAACACCCATGGCAATATCCGCAGACTGTTTATCGATGGAGGTGATAACAGCGCATGAATCAGCATCAAAACCCATTTCAGAGCTGGTGTAACCGATTTCTCTAACCGTGTCGCGTACGACCTGTTGCATATCGATCCAGGCTTCAGTGGTGATTTCGCCAGAGATAACAACCATACCGGTGTTAACCATGGTCTCACAGGCAACACGTGCTTTTGCATCCTGTTCAAAAATGGCATCTAAGATTGAATCTGAAATCTGATCGGCAACCTTATCAGGATGACCTTCTGAAACCGACTCAGATGTAAATAAATGACTATTAGACATGTCTATATTCCTCGGAGCTAATCAAGATTAGCAAATACTGGATGTATTTATATAGCAGAAAGAAGAGGAGTCTGTTGTCTGACACGCGCTCATTCTTTAGCTATAGGTTAACTAATAATGAGCGCCGTTTTATTGATACACTGAGCCTGACAGAGAGATCTGCTGCAGCGCCCCTCAGTGCGTAAAAAGGATTATAGACCATAAAATTAGAAATGGCTAATGCAGTCGTTTTGATCAGATATTTGACTCAGAATCAGAAGGGGCGGGTTCAGGGCGTTGCATTAATTGTTGTAATTCACTCATTTCAGCGCTGTCCAGAGACGTGTGCGAGGATTTGTGTAATAGCGCTTCCAGTCTGATATCCTTGCTCTTGTCCTGCATATTCTCAATCGCATGCTCAAGCATGGTTAAGGCTGTTCTTTCATTATCATCAATACCGGGGATTTCCCAGTGCAGTAGTTTGTTCAAAAAACTCCCCATCTCATGCTCACGCCAGCGTTCCAGAATGGCTGCACTGCTCAAATTCGGGCTGGCTTTAAGCATGTCGTATAATTCGAACATCACCTGTATGCCCTGAATATCCGCCTGGCGTAGGTCATCAGCAATGCTGATTTGAGAGGCAAGAGAAGGTTGTTGTAGCAAAAGGCCGATCGCCAGCCTGACATCGGTGATACGGATTTTGCGGCCCTTGCTTTCAGCCGGATTAATGACCCGGGCCGGTCGTACCGGCTCCGCTTCAACCAGCCGTTTATTATGCAAGCCGATTTCTTTGCTGACCGACTCATTTAATAGATCTTTAAAAATACTTTCCGGTAGCTTGTTTAATAAGGGCTTAGCCAGCTCTGCAAAATGCGCCCGGCCATCCATACTGCTCATATCGGTTTGTTGTTGCAGGCCTTTAATCAGGAAATCAGATAAAGGCATGGCATTTTGCAGGCGCTGTTCAAAAGCCTGCTGGCCTTCCTGCCGCACCATCGTGTCCGGGTCTTCGCCATCGGGTAAAAACAGAAAACGAATCTCATAGCCATCACGCATTAATGGCAGCGTATTTTCCAGTGCTTTCCAGGCTGCTTTTTTACCGGCGCGGTCACCGTCATAACAGAACACCAGTTTCTTAACGCTGCGCAGGATAAGACTGATCTGATCCGGTGTTGTCGCCGTGCCTAATGTAGCCACGGCATAGCCAATACCGTTTTGTGCCAGCGCAACCACGTCCATATAACCTTCAACGATGACAATGGTTTCAAGGTTACGTACAGACTTTTTGGCTTCAAACAGACCGTAGAGCTCTCTGCCTTTATGGAAGACGGGGGTTTCCGGTGAGTTTAAATACTTTGGTTCGCCCTGGTCAAGAATACGGCCACCGAAACCAATGGTGCGGCCACGCTTGTCACGTATAGGGAACATAATACGATCACGGAAGCGATCATAATAATGACCGGCGTTGCCATTTTTTTCAATTAACATGCCACCGCTAGCGAGGTCTTTGACATCAGCCTGAGATTTGCCCTGTTTTAAAATAAAATCCCAGCTATCAGGTGAATAGCCAATACCGTAGGTTTTGCTAATCTCGCCACTCAGACCACGCTTTTTTAAATAATCGATAGCCCGTTGAGATTGTTTGAGTTGTTGTTGGTAACTTTCTGCCGCGTTTTCCAGCACCTTATAAACACCGGAATTATCAGGTCCCTGCTGGTACTGGTTATCTTCACGTGGCACTTCAATATGATGGTCGGCTGCTAATTGCTCAATCGCATCAACAAACTCCATGTTCTCGTATTCCATCAAGAACCCGATTGCTGTGCCATGAGCCCCACAGCCAAAGCAGTGATAAAACTGTTTATTCTGGCTAACGGTAAAAGACGGGGTTTTTTCATTATGGAACGGGCAGCAGGCAGTGTATTCGTGGCCTTTTTTCTTTAAAGGGACGCGACTATCGATAACATCGACGATATCAACCTGATTTACGAGAGAGTCTATGAACTCTTGAGGGATTCTGCCTGCCATGGGTCAAGTATATCAAGTTTTATCAACGGCCTCTCCTATTAGGCAGATGTACTGTGAAGATCAACCCATATTAAATTTAAAAAATGTCAGAAAATAGTTCACGATTAATTATGAATTAAGAGTAGCGGCCTCTTAATGTAAATAGAGGGTCAAATAGATTGGAAGAAACTGACAGGCCAAGAAGGC
>Ga0316207_10004478_pt1 | contig 12136 bp, 9 predicted proteins | sample 6weekpyrite_MG_FD_204943 | JGI IMG/M metagenome (GOLD analysis project Ga0316207, IMG submission 204943) | Microbial mat bacterial communities from mineral coupon in-situ incubated in ocean water Damariscotta River, Maine, United States -... | ecosystem: Environmental > Aquatic > Marine >... | reverse complement strand
TAACACAAAGTCACGGGCAGCGCCGCTGTATGCTCGTGCCGGGCCGGATAAATTGCAGGCGATGGTGCCACCGATGGTGGCATCTTTACTGTAAGCGGGTGGTTCAAATGGCAAGCATTGGTTATTTTCTGTCAGTGCTGCATTGATATCCTGTAAGCGGGTACCACTGCGCACAGTCATTACCAGTTCACTGGCGTCATAACTGATGATGCCGGTATGACCTTTTGTGCTGATGGTTTCTTTGCCAGGAAAAGCATTGCCTAAAAAGTTTTTACTGGCGCTACCTATGATGTTGCAGGCAGTTTTATTTTCAAATGCGCTCTGAATCTGTTGCTGTAGTTGTTGGCTTTGATCGGTCATATTTAAAAACGCGGTAATTCAGGGTGTGGCAGTTTGCCGTCATGTACATGCATGGCACCCAGTTCCGCACAGCGGTGTAATGTGGGTACGGCTTTACCCGGGTTTAAAAGTGCATCCGGGTCAAAGGCGTTTTTGATGGCATGGAATTGCGATAGCTCTGTACTTTTAAACTGCACACACATCTGATCAATTTTTTCCATACCAACACCGTGTTCGCCGGTAATCGTGCCACCGGCTTCAACACAGGCCTCGAGAATTTTTGCACCGAACTCTTCGGTGCGTTCCAGCTCGCCTTCGATGTTTGCATCATAAAGAATCAGCGGGTGCATATTGCCATCACCGGCATGAAAAACATTGGCAACAGGCAGCTCGTATTCTGCCGATAAATCGGCAATCCGTTTAAGTACGTTGGCGAGTTCTTTTTTCGGTATGGTGCCGTCCATGCAATAATAATCCGGCGCCATTCTGCCGACAGCAGGGAAGGCAGATTTTCTGCCCTGCCAGAATTTTGCACGTTCAGCTTCATCTTTTGCCAGCCGGGTTTCAGTGGCACCACTGTCGTGCAAAACTTTTTCAGCCAGTGGAATGAGTTCATCGACTTCAATACTGCTGCCATCGAGTTCACATAATAAGATGGCTTCGGCATCGAGCGGGTAATCAGCGTGGATGAAATCTTCTGCAGCCTGAATTGCCAGCTTGTCCATCATTTCAAGACCGGCTGGAATAATGCCGGCAGAAATAATATTGGCAACCGCCTTGCCGGCTTTATAGACATCATCAAAGGAGGCCATAATGACTTTGGCCTGCTCTGGTATGGGTAATAGTTTAACGGTGACTTCGACAATGACGCCAAGCATGCCTTCGGAGCCGGTCATTAAAGCCAGCAGATCATAACCGGGGCTATCCAGTGCTTCACTGCCAATGCTGATCAGCTCGCCATCAATGGTTACGATATCCAGTTTTAAAATATTGTGTACCGTTAAGCCGTATTTTAAGCAGTGCACGCCGCCAGAGTTTTCTGCCACATTACCGCCAATGGTACAGGCAATTTGTGAAGACGGGTCGGGTGCATAATAAAGGCCGTGGTTTTTAGCAGCCTCTGAAATGGCCAGATTACGAACCCCGGGTTGTACGCGTGCGGTACGTGCCAGAGGGTCGATCGCTAAAATACTTTTAAAGCGTGCAAGGCTCAGTAAAACGCCATCGGCCAGTGGTAGAGCACCACCGGAAAGGCCAGTGCCGGCACCACGGGCAATAACCGGTACATTAAGCTGTTTACAGGTCTGGATAATGCTCTGAACTTGTCCGATAGTCTCTGGCAGCACCACTAACATAGGTGTCTGTCGATAGGCCGACAGGCCATCGCATTCGTAGGGACGCAGCTCTTCCGCTTGATGAAGTATGGCCGTTTGCGGTATGAAGTCGCCAAAAGCACTGATCAGTTGTTGTTTAATAGTGTTCAATTTCAAGGTTGTTTCACGCTAAGAACAGATGGTGAAAGATTGACGTAGATTGGCAGTGATTTCAACTGTAATCCGTGAGGTTATTGCATTATTTGTTGGCTAAATGGGTTTAGTTGTTTATCTGTTTTATTGCGGATGCCAGATAATGACATCCACAACCGATCCAAACCAGCCTTCGCTGAGTGAGAGGGTGGCTTTGCCATTATCGATATACGCTGTGTCTCCGTTGACCAGATTATGTTCTAACAGATCATCAATGCAAAAATCCTGACGATAGTTTCCAGCGTCTTTTACCGTGGCACGTTGCCAGCAAAAGTCATCATCACTATTTGAACTGACCTTGACGATAGTGACCGCCAGTTCTTTTTCTTTGACATTGAATTCGCTTTGAATAATTCCAATATAAAAAAATAAATAACCGACAAGGCACGCAGAAAGAAAAAAACGACCTGTTTTAAATAAGTCTTTAAATTTGTATTTAATGGCACTGTGCCAGTCAAAAGCTATTAAAGGAAAGATGATCAGCCACATTACAATTAATGCATTGTTTGAATACTGATAAGTGGGCCGAACTGTCCAGTTGATCGGAATCATGATAAAAGCAATAAACAATAAGATGATAAACGTGGCTATGATTTTTTGCGTTTTAGCATTATCACTAAGCCTGAAAATTAAAGGTGCCCGATATGGTTGGCTAGCTGATCGTTTTTTTGTAAAGCGCTTTTTCAGCGCTTTTTCGAAAACGGCAAATAGAATGAGCAGGCTGCAAACCAATAGTACAAGACCATCTTTAAGGTTTTGCATTGGTGGACTTTCAGGATCAAAAACACCAAAAAAGGTGCCTATGGCGCCAAATAATAAGAGCCCTCCTAGCAGTAGCAGAAAGATAGTTAATAGAACGGGGAGTCTTTCTTTGTCGCGAGGCATGGCTTCTTTAGTGACAGGTATTAACGGTTAGTGGGTTTTGCCCTGAATTTGTCATAACGGTGTTGGCTGTGTTCATTACCCAGATATTTAGGCACAATATCTTCAATCGCAGTCTTTTGTTTTTCAGCATCATCACAGACACTATCGACCAGTAGCGAGCGATAGTTATCAATTGAAAAGCGCGATTCTTTAAAGCCCGGAATTAACATGTTCATTGCCGGTGAGATAATGGGGATGCTATTAGCCACATCAGACATGTGCGCCATCATTCTCGAAAGCCGGTCTGGCAGGGCAATAAAGCGGCGTTTGATACCCAATACAGAGGCGGTGTATTGCATGATTTCCATCATGCTATAAGTGTGTGGGCCACACAGATCAATTCTTAAACCATTGCTATTCGGATCAAACAGGTGTTTGACCATTGAGTCCGCGACATCACCGACATAAACGGGCGCAAAACGGCTGTTAGCGCGGGGTACCGGACAAACCAAAGGCGTGACTTTTAAAAGTTTGGCAAAGCGGTTAAAAAAGTCATCTCCTGGTCCAAAAATTACCGATGGGCGGAAGGTAGTGATTTGAATGCCTTTATCGCTGTAGATATGCAGGTGATTTTCACCTTCGCCTTTTGAACGCAGGTAATGACTGGGGGCGGTGCCGGCATCGGCATGCAAAGCGCTCATTTGCAGTAAGCGTGTTACGTTGTTTTTCTGGCAGGCCTGCACGATTAATTTGGGCAGGTCGATATGGATTTTTCTAAAACCAGAGCCATCAAGTGTGTTGTCATTAAGAATGCCGACCAGATTAATGACCGCATCAACATCATGCAGATAATATGACAGCCGGTTAAAGTCTGTAATATCTGATTCGACAATTTCAAGTTCAGGCAGTACCTGTAAATGACGGAAACGTTCAGGATGTCTGCTGATGAGGCGGGTTTTAATGCCCATAGCCGCCAGTTTGCTGACTAAGGTGCTCCCCAGAAAACCAGTACCACCTAAAATACAGACTTTTCTAATATTCATTGTTGGCCCATTTTGTTGCTATTTTTTTCCTATGAGTCAGTAAGCCCATGAAAAATCATTATTATTATGTTTAATCACACATAATGACGTTTTCAACGGCAGTTGACAAGAAAATCAGGACAAAATGCTATTATTTGAGTGGTTTTAGGTGTTATAAATGAAATTTTTAGGGATTAAGTAGTCGTTCAGTGTGGCTTTGTCAGTTATATTTATTATTGTGCCCTAAGTATGTAAGAGAATCTCATAGAGTGAAGTTGTTAGTACGAAATATCCATACTCTGTTTTTTATCTGTTTACTATTTGCAGCGACACCATTGCAGGCGGCAATCATCGGTAAAATTGAGTTTGTCGGTAATAATAAAACGGCAGATTTTGTATTGTTACAGGAAATGCAGACAAAGGTTGGTGATCAATTAAATATTAAAACTGTCGAATCCGATATACAGGCGATCATGGATTTAAGCCTGTTTCGTAAAGTTGAATATTTTCTGCATGAAGAAGAGGATCAGATTTTTGACAGTAATGTAAAGCTGGTTATTCATGTTATTGAAAAACGCTATCTGTTTATTTTGCCTGAAATAAAAATGGATGAAGATGATAATCGCTTGTATTACGGCGTGAGAGCGTATTGGGATAATATCAGTGGTTCAAATAAAAGTCTGCGTTTTCGCGCCAGAGAATATGGCAAAGTACTGGGGGTGCGTGATATTCGTCAGAATCTGACTTATCGTATGCCAAGGCTTAATGGTTCACCTTATACATTGGAAGTCTTTAATGATTATCGAGATGCGGCTGTCGAATCCGATATCGATGATCCGCAGTTACGCGAAGAATTTAAATACGGCTTTGCAATGGAGCGCTGGTTAAATCCTAAAGGCCGGAGCTCAGGCTGGTATATCGGTGCAGGCCTGTATACGGAAGAACGTAATAATGAGGCGATGTTTGCCGGTGATATTTCGTTGCCTGATTTTCGCGGTGATTTTTTAGAGCTGCGGCTGGGTTATAAAAGAGTTAATGAATATTTATATAACCGGCGCGGTAAAGATGTTGGGTATATTGTTAACACCAATCAAGTTTTTTCATCCGATCAGGAAGCGTATAGCAAACATCTGTTATTTTACCGAAGTTATTACCGGCTCAAGTCCAATCCTTTAAATAACTTAAATGTACAGGTCCAGCTTGGTTTTAGTAACAGAGATTATCTGGGCGACACAGTGTTTGATTTAGGCGGCCGATCTTTACGAGGTTATGAGAAGGGGACTTATACAGGCAATGCTATGTTGCAGATGAATGTTGAGTACCTCGCGCCCTTTTCTCAAGATCCTGCTTATCGATATGGCTTTTTGTTTGATGCTGGCAATACCTATGAACGAGCGAGTGATATTGATATATCGGAATTGCATCCGTCTGTAGGTTTTGGTTTTCGCTGGAAGCTGGCAGCTTTTGTAAAGGTAAATATTCGTCTTGATTTTGCCTATGCGATTGATACCGGGGATTCAAATGTGCTGCTCGGTTCGAGACACGTGTTTTAAAAATGCAGATTGATGATTTAAAAAATGTGCCTCAGTATTTATTGCCGTTAGCAGACTGGCATCAGGCACAGTGGCAGTCTTTAAACCCTGGTCAGAGTTTGCAGCAGCGTATTGATAAAATGCAGGCGTATTTAAACGATGATTTTATTCCGACGACATTTGTTGCCAGTGATCAGAAGCTGCTGGGTTCAGCTGCAATCGTGCAATGTGATATGGAAATCAGATCACAATTGACACCCTGGTTAGCCAGTGTCTATGTTGATGAGACAAAGCGATGCCAGGGAGTTGGTAGCCGGCTTGTCAGGCATGTGATGCAACAGGCTGCGAAACAGGGGGTAGAGCGCTTGTACTTATATACCCCTGATCAGCAAGACTTTTATAACAAACTGGGCTGGCAGGAACTGGAGCAAGTAGAGTATCATGGGGTGAAGGTTTGTATTATGCAGGTGGATTTAGTATTTTTATAAAAATAATAATAATGTGACTGGCGATGAATTATCGTTCTTAAACATCAATATAATAAAAATAAATGGACAATAATAATATCAATAAACTGATAGGTCTGATTTATGATGCGGCTATGGAGCCATCAAAGTGGTCAGACCTGCTGAACTCACTGGCTGAGTATGTTGACTATGTTGACACACAGGCAGTGCTGGCTAATCCGGAGCAGGATGTCTTATCAGTCATACCGGCCATATCAGTCATCGGTGAAAAACAATCCAAAACCACCATTTCCGAAACATTAAAATCCTTAACCAGTTTAAATGACGATACAGCCGAAGTCGTCCCCGCCGAACTTGGTGAGGTCAACGATCTGCTCATCAGCCACTTTGCACGTGCCATAAAAATCGCTAAACGCCTTATCGACATTGATGAGCAACATGAAGTGGTGTTGTCATTATTAGATCGTTTGCCAATTGCGCTGGTGCTGGTTGATGCTAATGCGAAAATTATCGAAAGTAATGTACTGGCCGATGAATTATTAGAAGCTAAAACGGGTTTGTCTGTTCAAAAAGGTACACTGATTGCGACTGAAGAAAATAAAGAAAAATTACATCATTCCATACACTTAATGTCTAAACATGACCCGGCTACATCACGCGGGCAGACACTGGCAATGACAAATGAAGTGACTAAAAACAGCTTAATGCTTTTTCTTGCGCCATTAAAACATCATGGTATAGATCAAAAAGCATCTGTTGCTGTTTTTATCGCACAGCGTAAATCTCAACCATTAAACTTACCACCAGAGTTAGCGGAAATTTATGGGCTAACGGATAAAGAAATGGCGATAACGTCGCAGTTAGTGCGTGGTTTAAGTATTAAAGAGATTTCCTGTGAATCCAGTGTTTCCGAGCATACCGTTCGCACGCAGGTAAAGTCGGTAATGAAAAAAACACAGACCTCACGTCAGGCGGAACTGGTCAGTCTGGTTTATAACGGCATGGGTACCTTTGTAAATTCTATACCTGCCGTGGTGCCGGGGGGACGAAAGGGTTTGTTAGCAAAAGCTAAAGCCTGGCAACAAAATTACAAAGTGTTGCAGTTAGATGATGGCAGAAATCTGGCCTGGCAGGAATACGGCGATCCTGAGGGTGAACCGGTTGTTCATTGTCACAGTGTGCTGGGTTCGCGTATGGAGCTGGCATTAAATGGCGATGAAATTTCACAAAATAAATCAGTCCGGCTGATTGTAATCGACCGCCCGGGTTTTGGTGCGTCCGACCCTGATCCTGATATGAGTTATATCAAATGGGTTGGGGATCTGGTTCAGTTGGTTAATTATTTAGAAATAAAGCAGTTCTCCATTACCGGTTATGCCATGGGCGGCATGTACGCACTGGCCTGTGCACATGAAATTCCAGAGCGGTTAAATAAAATCGCGTTAATCAGTGCCGGTATGCCGGCAGAATCCTCTTCTGATTATGAACAAATCATACCGCTATATAAAATGAATATACGGCTGGCCAAATATCTACCAAAAGTTTACAAACTATTGAGCGATGTTTTGGTTAAAGGGGTTATTAATGATCCGGCGGGTTTCTTTTCTCAGCTCAGTGAAAAGATGGATGCAGCTGACCAGGAAATCATGAAAAATGAAACCTTTAAAACAGAAATGTTTGCATCGTTGCAGGAAGGTTTTCTTCAGGGTGGTAAAGCAACCGCATTTGAAATTATTCAGTTAATGCATGACTGGGGATTCAAGCCAAAAAATATAACCATTCCGGTTGATATCTGGCATGGTGATTGTGATCATCACGTGCCTTTAGTATTGGCACAACGATTCAAACAACATTTAAAACACACTGAATATTTTATTTGCGAGGGTCAGGGGCACTATTTGTTTTATCAGTGCTGGGAGGAAATCCTTGAACAAACATTGTTAGTATCCGCAGAATAAAAACGGTCACAAAGAAGATAAAATCAGCATATTTTCATCATAAAATGTTCCTTTTTAAAAAATAAGCACACTTTTTATGCAAATTTACACCATTTGGGTGATGTGTTTTTAACCTCGAATTCAATATAGTTGGGATGTGGTTAGAACACCCCATACTGGTTGTTAGTAATATCTTGAGTGCAGGGATGCGCTCGCTTTTTACAATTGCTAGCCAATCCACATCGCTCTGGTGTTGATTCTGTGATGTTGTCATTATTCATTAGTCCTAATTGTCGGTGCAGATACCGATACTTTTGATTCTAAAAAACTACTTCACCACTTCGGCCTAAAAGAACCCTTATTATAATAAAACCCTTCTCTTTGTTTCTGATACTACCCAGGAATACCTAACAAAGGCACTGATTGTAAGTCTCGAGTTGTTTTTATTTTTTGTTGTAACAGCTGGCTGAGGTGAGTTCGTTAATACGTTCAGGTTGAGGCGGCGTCTGAAAAAAATCATGCTTTAAGGTTATTGTAAATTAAAGTGTCAGAGTTTTTTTCACATTTAAAAAATAAATGATAGTTTTCGATTTTTAATGTGCCTCAGGTCACACTTTTTCAAATTTAAAAACATATAATTCAACCTTGGATATATTATTATAAAAGGGTAGATAAATGTTTAATGTTACGTCAGTAAAAACCGTGGTGACGGTTTCTCTTCTCTCTCTGTTGTCTGCGTGTGGGGGTTCTGAATCGGGGTCAGGTACGCCTCCTAATACAGTTAATCTATCAGGTACTGTTTCTTCCATTAATGGTCAGGTTGCATTTTCTCAACCGAGTTTTAATGAATCTTTTCTTGCGATATTTATTGGTAATAAATCACATGCTGCTGTTGACGGAGAATCGTCAGTAGGGGCAGGTGTTACGATTGAGCTTATTAAGGTTGATAATAATGGTGATATTATCGGTGACGTAATTGCATCGGCGACAACAGACGCAAGCGGTAATTACAGTCTGGAAGCACCGGAAGGTTTTGTACCCGGCCCTGAGTATGTGATTAGAGCGAAAGGTGTTAGTAGTTCTATTGGTGCTCGTGTTACAGATTTGGCTCAGGATATTGATTCGGTGTCTGATGCATCGAGCTCTGTTATTTCCGGTAATGCAATGGATCTCTCTTCTTTGTCATTAAGTGAGATCGATGAAATTCATGCGGCAGTGTCTGATGTTGTAGAGGATACCGATGCGACTGCGACGACTGTTGCAGATTATCGTTCAGCCATTGTGGATGCGACGGCAGAAAATGAAGGTGTGAGTAATGTCGTTGCAAGTACTGTGGCATCAGGCATGATTTGTGGAAGCATTAAAGACAGTGCAGACGTGCCGTTAGAAAATATTCGTATTATTGTGCGTGATTTTGGTAACTGGGTAACACGTGCAAAAACTAAAACCGATGCCAATGGCGACTATTGCGTGAATGTTCCTGTTGCTGGCGATGCAGATCAGTATATTGCAGGGCGAACGCACACTGGCGAATATATCTTAGGTGCCATTAACTATACCGGTAATAGTTATGCAGCGAGTCAATGGTGGACGCAAAGTAGTACTAATGCTGACGGTAGTGGTGGTGGTAATTCACAGTTTCTGGCAGAGAAAGTCAGTGTTTCCAATACAACCACTGTAACAAAAGATTTTGTGTTAGATAAAGACGGCGCGCGTATTGTTGGTAATGTTTTTGGCGATAGTGATGCTGATGGTACTGGCGATATTGCAATGGAAGGTATGCGTGTTGTTATTCGAAATTACGATACCTTTAAGCCACTAGCTAGTGCACGTGTTAAGGTTGATGGTAGTTATCGTATAAATGTCAAAGCGACAGACTACTTAATCTCGTTCCGAAATAAAACTCGTCGTCCATTTGCATCAGAAGTTTATCGGGCGGGAACTGATGGTGTTACTGACCGTAATATGGCTTCGAGAGAATCTGTGATTGCAAACCAGAATAATACCTATAATGCGGTGCTTGAAAATGGTGCGGTGATTAGTGGTGTCGTTAAAGACAATGCAGGTGTTGCTGTTTCTGGTCAGGTCGTTTTTGTGAACAATGCTGGCGGTGGTCGTGCTGAAACATTGCGTACCAATAAGAATGGTAAATTCAGAATGTGGGTAAGCCCTCGTTTTAATTACCTGGATGCGGCAGCGGGTACTTATGCTGTATGGTCACGTGGTCAGGTGCGTATTGCAAACACCAATGGTAATGATGATGTTACATTGACGCATTATAAGCTTAGTCAGAGCACAGGATTAGTGTTTGATACGCAGACTATACAAGTTACAGGTAGGCTATTGAGTTCTGATGCAGTACCAGTACCGGTGGGATCAGCAGTTGTGAGACTGCAGACTGCGACTGGAACCGATCTTCAGGTTTCATCGGCAGATGGTAGTTTTGTCATGTATACAACCGATACAGCAGGCACTACTCTGAAGCTGTATACCCGTTTGGATGACAGTACGAATTATGGTTCGGGCGTTTATGATGGTTCAGCGATGTCTGCTATTGCTATCTCAGCAGGTGCAAACATCGATGCAACAACAGCAGTCGGTGGTGTTGTTGCTCTGGGTGGAATTAGTATGCCAACTAAAGATATCGGTGCAGGTGTTGGTTATATTGTCGGTAATACGGCAGCAGGCTCATCAGTTGCTCAGATTCGAATTGGTGGTAACAGTAATACATTTAATATGTTTAAAACGCGTTCACGTGGTGATGGCTCGTTTAAAGTAACTGTTCCGGCAACAACCTATAATCGAATTCGTGCGGGTGGTGTTAACTGTAATACGATTCCGGTTGTTTCAAATGAAATAGTGAATGTTGTATTTGATGGATTAGGTGCGGCAACGCTTGATGGCGTGGTGTGTAGTCCCTTATAGGAGACTTAATAAAAAGCGGCTTAGCAAGCCGCTTTTTTTTGCTAAGTAATTTTACGTAAAGGCCGAAAATAATTCTGGTTTTTATAAAATTCATTTGTCTGGGTTTTGTACCAGCCAGGAATGCCGAGCAGCGGAACGGGTTGAAGGTCACGAGTTTTTTGGATCTGTTTGTTTAGCCAGATGCTGCAAATGTCTGAATCAATCTCTTGTAGCTGGTTAACCCTGTCTTTCTGGAAAAAGTTCTCGTCTTTCTTAAGAAGTATGCAGTGCGTCGTCATACCAATATATGGGTTTAATGCTTTTTCATGCATAGCATGGCCAAAGACATAGCACTGGAGGTTCTTTCCCCATTTGTCTTTATGGTGATAAAAAATATCTTTCCAATGATGGTTACGGATTAACTCTAAGTCTTCTTCATTGTTTGCTGCGATAATCGCGCCGCACTCATCAAACAACGCGATGGCATTTTCTAATGGAGAACGATTGGTGCCTGCTTCGCGTGTGATCGAATGATCGTAATGCAATTTATTTAATGCTGATTTAATTTCTGGAAATTGTAGCCAGGCTGTGGCGTTAAAGAAGTCATGCCAGTTTTCCAGGCGGGTTTGTAATTCGCCTTTTAGATAAATGCGTGACTCATAATGGTCATCGAATTCTTCCGGGGTATAGCCTTGTTCAACGGGCTGGATAGATCGGTCATTATGGGATTGAATATTGTGTTTAGAAAATTCTGTTGCGAATTGTTCCAGTGTTGGCCATTGCTCGAGCTGAGTGAAAGGCTGAGCGACGTCACGGATGGAATCAAAGATGGGAGATAGTGTGAGAAACTCTGGGTTCCATGTGTCGATAGTTGTTCTGGCCATAAGTTAAATATAGTGTGCGGTTTTCAGTGTTCAGTTTGCAGTAAAAGATTGACAGTTAAATCCGCGGGGTAAAGTTTTGCCAACTGCCAACTGCCAACTGCCAACTGCCAACTGAACACTGGCTAGCTCCGCTAGCCCCCTGTCATCGACATGAATCTTACCAGTTTCTCTGGCTTTTCATTAAACTCGTGTTTTTCTGGTTTCATATCAACGGCTTTCTGGATCGCTGCTTTTAGTTCATCGTCTGTGCATCCTGCTCGTAGTAATGGACGCAGTGCTAAATTGTGTTCCTGACCCAGGCAGGTATAGATAGTGCCATCAACCGATAAACGAACACGGTTACAGGTGTCGCAGAAATGTTGTGAGATCGGTGTAATGAAGCCGATGTTGATGTCGGTGTCAGCTACATTCATATAACGAGCCGGGCCACCGCCGGGCATAACGCCGGGGATTAAATCAAATTTTTCAGCCAGACGCTGTTTGATAATTTTCAGGTCAATGTAATGGTCTTGTGCATTGCGGCCGGTGTCACCCATCGGCATGGTTTCAATAAAGCGTAAGGTAAAACCATGTTCGATACAGAAGTTGAGCATGTCTTCAACATCCATATCATTTTCGCCTTTCATGACCACCATATTGATTTTGATGGGCTTGAAGCCAG
>Ga0316207_10004477_pt1 | contig 12136 bp, 9 predicted proteins | sample 6weekpyrite_MG_FD_204943 | JGI IMG/M metagenome (GOLD analysis project Ga0316207, IMG submission 204943) | Microbial mat bacterial communities from mineral coupon in-situ incubated in ocean water Damariscotta River, Maine, United States -... | ecosystem: Environmental > Aquatic > Marine >... | reverse complement strand
CCACTAAGAAAACAGCCGGTGTATTAGGTGATGATCTGGCTGTAGGAGCAGAGAAGGCTTCTGGGTTTTCAGCTTCAAGAGAACTTCCAGTTTTATGGGCCATCACTAAGGGTTCGTTTAGAAATAAACTTATTATCCTTCCTATTGCTTTTATTCTTTCCGCCTTTGCTTCTTGGATTATTGTTCCTATCTTAATGCTGGGCGGATTGTATCTTGCATTTGAGGGTGCTGAAAAGATATATGAATATTTTGTGCCCCATCCTGAGAAAAAACAAGAGTTCTCCTCTAAAAGTGAAGAACAGATGCTTGAGTATGAAGCTAAAAAAGTAAAATCAGCTATTTTAACAGACTTTATACTCTCTATTGAAATTATTATTATTGCACTTAATACGGTGCTGGATAAGCCTTTGGCCATACAGGTCATAGTGGTCTCGTTTATTGCCATCATTGCTACCATTGGGGTGTATGGCCTTGTGGCTTTGATGGTGCGAATGGATGATGTGGGTTATAAGATGATAGAGATGGCTAAGGGGAAGAAAGGATTACTTAAGGGCTCGGGTGAAATTTTGGTTTCTGCCCTGCCTAAAGTTATTAGAGTACTTACGGTGGTGGGAACTCTAGCGATGCTTATGGTGGCAGGGGGGATTTTTGTGCATAATGTCCATCAAATCCATGATGCCTTGCATTTTATGCCTGGCGTCTTGGCTGAACTTAGTACAGGACTTGTTCTTGGTCTGTTGGTCTTAATGATTGAGAAGTCATTTGTGAAGCTGAAAAAAGCCTTCTTATAGAAGTTTCTCTAGATCTTCTAGGCTTTTTATAAAATGACTTGCCTTGGAAAAATCATGTGAAGATGTAAAATGGTTGTGCACAATCACACAATCAATACCCGCGCGATGTGCTGATTCTAAGCCTCTTTGCGAATCTTCTACGACAATGGCCTCATGCTTCTTCGCTCCAAAGTTTTCAAGGCCTTTTAAATAGGGGTCTGGATGAGGTTTTGAACGGGTGTATTCGCCGCTGCATAAAACAAAATCCATATAGTCCGTAATCCCTCTGTTTTGGTGAATCAATTCAAAATCTTCTCGTCTGGATGAAGTGACAATGCCCATCTTATAGTTTTTGCATAAACCTTCAAGAATACGATTGACCCCTTGTACCTCAATGTCTTGGGTGTGAATGTAGTGTTGATAGAGTGCATTTCGCTCTTCTTTTGCCTCATCAATAGAAGCCAGGCTAAAGCCTTTTTCTTCTGCTAATAAAAAAGCAGATTGACCCTTGACCATGATCTCAAGATATCTTTGCTGGCTTAATTCGATATCCATCTTTTGCAAGATATCATAATTGGCTTGGAAATACCATTTCTCTGTCTCAACCAAAACACCATCATTATCAAATAATATATATTTTTTCATAATGAAATTATAACGCAGCTAAGAATAAAATAGTTAAAAGCTAAGGGCTTATATTAATCCAGTCTAATGTCTTACTTTAAAGGCTTAAGCTAAAATATACTTCAAATGCACTACTATTGATTATTGTTAATAATGGATGGAATTATGACCGAACACTTTTATTTTGCCAGACAGGCGATATTAGATAATAATGATGCAATTATGGGATATGAGCTTCTTTATCGAGACAACGAATGTCATGCTACCATTGATAACCCCCGACATGCAACTGCATCGGTGTTAGTGAATGTCTTAAATCAAGCCGGATTGAAAAATATTGTGGGTGATAAAATTGCTTTTATCAATATAGAAGATTCTTTCTTAAAGCATGACTTTATTGAATCTATTCCTGCAGACACCTTTGTATTTGAACTTACTGCTACAGGAAATATTGACGATCGCACTATAGAAAGCATTCAACACCTATTTGTCAAAGGCTATAACTTTAGTTTGGATCTTGATTCATATAAAAAGATGGAGGTACTGAAAAAACTTGCTCCATATCTCTCTTGTGTCAAAGTTGATACGAATAGTTTTGAGATTGAGTTTATCAAGGCTTTTTTAAGGGAATTTAGAGAAAGAAAGATTACCTTTATCGCCTCGAAGGTTGAAGATAAAGAAACCTTTGAAGCCTATCAAAAGGCTGGCTTTGATGCCTATCAAGGCTACTATTTCGCTAAGCCTGATATTATTAAAGATAAGAAGTTAGATGGAAATCATTTGAGTCTTTTTCATCTGTGTAATATTATTCAAACAGGAGCATCTATTTCCGAGATCGTTGAAGAGTTTGAACGTAACCCTTCTATCATGTTGCAACTTTTACAGTTTATCAATTCCGGTGCCTTTCATTTTAGATCCCGTATCTCCTCTATACACCAAGTGATCACCTTGCTCGGGCGTAATGCCTTGGTTCAGTGGTTGATGCTTCTTTTATATTCTAAAAACTTTAGTAATGAGACGAAGTTTCAAAACCCTTTGATTGTGATGGTAAAGCAAAGAACCGAGATCATGGTGCATCTGATGAAGATCATCAAGAAAGGTTCTTCAGTAAATGAACAAAGTCAGGCTTATTTTGTAGGTATCTTGTCCCTTATGGACACCTTGATGCATATTCCCCTAAGTGATGTTGTTTGTGAGTTTAATGTAGATGAGAGTATTCATGATGCCCTCTTTGATAAAGCAGGACTTTTGGGAGAGATCTATTCCGTTGCCTTGGCCATTGAAAACTTTGATACGAATCTAATCGATAATTTTTTATATAGACATGGCATCGATGCTAAAGAGTTTGAAGAGATGATGCTGGGAGTATTTCACAGTGCTATTGAGTTGGAAAAATCGGTAGAGCCTGAATAATCTCATCTATGCCTAGCCCATGTTGTTTAGAGAGGCTGATACAGTCTTTTTGGAAATTAAAAGGTTTTAAAAGAGGGTGCTCCTGAAGGTAGATAGGAGAATCCAAATCAGCCATAACAATATTGTCTTGTGACAAGGCAAAATGTACGGCAGCTAAAAGGCTAATAGGTCCCTCAAGCATCGATCCAATCATACATGATGTGTTATATTCTTTGGCATATTTAGCAATTTTGATCGCCTCGTGTATCCCTCCTGATTTCATAAGTTTGATATTTAGACTATCTGCTGCATTTTCATGGAGCAGTTTCTTCGCATCCTCTAAGTTAAAAAGTGATTCGTCTGCCAAGACAGGTACTAATGCTTTTTCTTTAAGGGCTTTCATAGAGGTAAGATCTGAGGCAATAAAGGGTTGCTCAATACACTCTATATTATGGGTGGGGATTTGTCTTAAAAGTTCTAGGCATCCTTCAAGTTCAAGGGCCTGGTTAGGATCAAGGCGCAGTTTGATATCAGGGCTAAGGACTTCATTGATAGCACGCATCCTTCTTATGTTCTCATCAAGGTTTTCATCGAGTTTTATCTTTAAACTTGTAAACCCAATTTCTATCGCCTTAAGGGCTTGTGTCTGCATCTTAGAGCTTTCATCAACAGAGATAGTAAGATCGGTGTGCAGGAAGGACTTCTTTGCACCTAAGTAGGTGTATAGACTCTGTGAAGCCTCTTTGGCTAGGAGGTCATGTAAGGCAATATCAACACAAGCCTTTGCCTCAGGACTCGAAGGGGTTTGATGCAATACAGTAAACAGATTCTGTTTATCAAGTTTTTTATTAAGAAGGGCCGGGAAAATGTGCTCTTGTAAATCATGAATCACCTTCTCATTGCTTGTTCCGGTAATAGCTCTTACCGCACAGGCCTCACCGTAACCAACAAGAGGGGTGTCTGTATGGACTTTGATGACAATGTCTTCAATTTCATCTACTCGCCTTAAGGCAGTGATAAATGGCTCTTTAAGAGCAATTTTGAGTGTGGATATTTCAAATCCAGTAATAATCATACTAAAAGCTCCAGTACTTCAGAGAGTAAGAGGGCAACAAAGGTTCCAATGATATAGCCTAGACTCGCCATTAAAACACCAACACCGACTAAACTTTGTGCGTAAGCAGCAGATAAGATTGGAGCAGATGCAATCCCACCTACATTGGCCAAAGAAGCGACACTGATACTAAAAAGATCAAGTTTAAATACCTTGGCCGCAATAAACATCAAAGTAGCATGAATCATAAGGATAAACAGACCTAAGAAGAGATAAAAAAGAAGGTGTGAATCAAAATGGACAGTTGCCCTTGATGCGATGAGAGCAATTAAAAGATAGAGCATGGTATTAGCAGTCGTTTGTAAGCCTCGTATCTTAGCCAAGGGTGAAAATGAAAAGATTATTCCAAAAAGTGTGGCAAGTAGAACTGACCATGTTGTACTGGAGCCAAAAAGCTCCTGGCTGAGATAGATGGCCAGGACTTGAGAAAGGATAGAAGCAGCTAAGGCTGAAAATAAGAGCCAAAAATACCCCGTATAGGAGAAGTGCAAAGCACACTTATTGTCAAAATGAATATCATTGATAGGATTAGAAGCCTTTGTAAATCGATTGAAGCTTGAGGCAAGGGGTACCATTAGAAGTAAGAACATGACCCACAGACTATAATCAACAGAATCAATGAGCATTGTGATCCCAATAGCCGATTCTGAACTGTTTACAGCAGAGGCGACTGCCAGCATATTCCCAGTACCTCCCATCCAAGAGCCTGCCAAAGGGGCTAATATTTCAATCTCTTTTAGACCTAAAGAGAAGAGTGCAAAACTGAGGGTAAAGGCAATAAAAAGAGTAATGTTCGCCAAGAAAAAACTTAGTAACATGGTCGGTGCCAGCTTGAAAAGAGAAGAGATCTTATTGGGTAAGAGCATCAAAAAGAGCATGGCAGGCAAAAGATTACTCTTCAAGGTTGAGTAACTATGTGAGATGGCTTCATTTTTCTCAAATAGATTAAAAGAACTTAGTAACATTACCAGGATATACAGAAGAACAATGGGTGGTATATAGGCTAAGATTTTAAATTTTTGTTTTGAGATGAGCAGGGCAGTAGAAGCCATCAAGGAAAGGACTAAGAGGTAAAGAAGGGGACTGCTGATCACGGTTTTGCCTTTGTACACGCTTGTAATTGTGGAAAATATTGACGTAGTTTCTGCATAAAAGAGATACCCGGATCAAATTTATGGGTACGATAATGTTTGTCTTTTTCCAGCCATAAGGGATTATCAATACATTGGGTGTATTCATGATGGCCGATGAGATAGTTTATCTGTGGATACTTCTTTTGTAAATAAGATATAAGGGCTATATTCGCTTCTAATTGAGCTGGGGTAAGGTTGTCTATATTATCCTTGCCTCCTACATTTTCGATACCAATAGAACTGTAGTTTAAACCGATCACATGCCTTGCCATAGATGTTTCATCCATAAGTCGATAAATAGAACCATCTCGATCAATCATAAAATGGGTTGATACATTAAGTGCAGAGGCCTTTTGGATCTGAGCTCTATCTTGGGGAAGTTTTGGGTTGACAAATCGATTGAATGACTCTTTGAAATCATTAATAGCCGTCCAGTGAACAACAATGATACGAGGTGATATGGTGATACTATTAACCTTTATGTTGTATCGTGTCTGGATATACTCTTTTGTTAAAGAAACACGAATATTATCAAAGTCAATGGATTTATCAATAATCTCGATGGCATGAAGATGAAAGGTTAAGAGCATTAGAAAGAGACTTTTCATCAAGAACCTTTAATCACAATCTTTGATATTTCAGAAGGGGCAAGTACACGCAGTGGTGGCCCCCAGTATCCGGTACCCCGGCTGACAAAGATCTGTTGATCTTGTTTATGTTGGTATAGTCCGGCTAGATAAGGCTGATCTACCATCACAAGTAAGCCAAAGGGAAAAATCTGTCCCCCATGGGTGTGTCCAGAGAGCATAAGGTCACATGGATTTTCTCTTATGCGTAAGATGCTTTTTGGTTGGTGGGCTAAGACAATGGAAGGTATAGTGGGATCAATTCCATCATAGGCCTTTTTGATATCCATAGGGTATTGCCCAAGACGTTCACCAATAATATCAGTAAAACCAATTATATTAAATGAAGTTTCTTCATAAGAAATCTGTCTGTTTTCATTTAGTAAGACAGTGATACCTAGGGTTTTGATATAGTTAATAATGGCACTGGCCCCATGAAAATATTCATGATTTCCTAGGATGAAATAGGTGGGCGCCTTGATTTTTTTTAGAGGGAGTAAATCCTCATCTATCTTAGTGATATCATAATCAACTAGATCACCGGTAAGTACAACCATATTAGGACTTTGGGCATTAACCCGCTTGACAAGGTTTTGGACAAAGGCCTTTTGAATGGTCCTGCCCACATGCACATCAGAGAGCTGGATAATGACATACGCTTCTTTGTTAAAGCCCTTGACGGTGACATTGATAGTATTTAATATGGGATCTGAAAGTCCGCCCTTTAAGCCCTTGAATAGGTAACTAAAGGCCAATATCAACATGGTGGTATCAAAAAGTATTTTAATGAATTTTCTACGGCTTTGCTGGAAGGGGACTTGCTTGAATGCAGAGAGGTTTAAGTCATATATAAGAGCAACAACAAAGAGCAAAAAGCTAATGCCGACGGACGCAGCTAGGAGGTAATAAACAGAGGCAGATTGCACTAAAGCATGGGTGGAAGCTTCAATGACAAAGACTATTTCTGCGAGCATTAAAATACTGGGAATAAGAAAAGCATAACGATTAAAAGGGTGATGAAGCTTTTTTAAAAATCGTTTATAAATATAAAAATTAAAAAGCCCCATAAAAACTAAAAAGGCAAGAAAGAAAAGCGAAAACCTCATGTCAGATCATAACCTATGTCTTGAACGTCTAAGAAGTTGGTAAAGCGTGAGAACTCTTTTTCCAGAAGTACCTTGTCTTTTGAACTTAGTTCAAATTCAACATTAGCCTTTCCCTCATTGATGATAGGCAGGGAAGATAATTCAATTGCCGATGGGATAGTTGTCATTAGATCCTGTAGTTTACCCTCACCGCATTGAGCAAGAAAACCCATAGAGTAGCGTTGTTCGGATTGGGGGATATACTTATAGAGTATTTCATCCATCATAGGTTGTGCCATCTCGGGAAAACCAGGCATAAAGAAAAAACGTTCTTCTAAATAAAAACCAGACATATTATTAATGGGGTTAAACAATAGCTTCGCATCTTTAGGTAAGTCTGCCATATGTATAGAGTGTGGGTAGGCACGTTCACCCAGACGTGAAATAATATCTTGTTCAAATTGGGGATGTCGATAGAGTTTAGCATCAGAAAAAACATTGGCACTCAACTGACGGGTTAGATCATCAGGCGTAGAACCAATACCGCCAAAACTGAACATAATAGCCTTGGGATCGTTTTGTACCAATTTAAACGTGTTTTCAATGAGGGATCTATCATCTCGTATTGTCAGGGAAGCAAATAAATTCAAGCCCTTTTTTGCTAAAGCTTGACTAAGATAATCAAAGTGTTTATCCACACGTCGTCGATTTAAGATTTCTGTACCTATGATGACTGCGTAGATATTTGGTTCGTGAATCAATGGAATATCCTCATGTTTAAGTGAAAATATTTTACAGTAATTAGATTAAAGGGTGCCCTAAATAAAGTGAAAACTATCTTATTGTATAAGTTATCATAATAAGACCTTAAATAATAAAATCAATTTATAATACAATATTTAAAAAAGTTAAATAATGTTTAAATAGTATATAAATGATATTTTTAATAGGGAAAAAACATGTTTGAATGTAAAACTCTTGCAGAAGTTGTGGATTATATTGAAGATGAAGTTGATAATGCGAGTTTTTTAAATTATTTAGAAGATGGGGAGTGGAAAAGTATCTCTTCAAAACAATTTGTCCATATGGTTCGCTCTTTAGCTTCTTCTTTTGAAAAGTCAGGTGTGACTAAGGGCACAAGTGTAGCGATTATTTCTGATTCTTCTCCTTATTGGCTTATCGTCGATTATGCCTTACAGTGTTTAGGGGCTGTGTCCGTTCCTATCTTTGCCAATATCTCATCATCAAACCTAAGTTTTGAGTTAGAAGATGCAGAAATAGAGTATGTTTATATTTCTTCACAAGAGAAGTTTGATGAGATAGAAGACTTCCTAAAAGGAATGAAACTTGTTCTGGTAAAAGAGATCAAGGCCAGTGGTGAAAATATTGAGCAGTTTTTAACCTTTCTTGGAAATGATATTTCTTACACCAAACCTGATATTGAACCTAATGATTTGGCAACAATTATCTATACCAGTGGTTCGACGGGTGTGCCAAAGGGTGTTGAACTCTCTCATCTAAATCTGATCAGTCAAATCCTTGATACACGAGAACGTGTCAATTTAGACTCGGAGTATAAGGCTTTGAGCTTCCTTCCCTTAGCCCATATATTCGAGCGGATGGTGATGTCGTATTATCTTAGTTCAGGACTATCTATCTTTTTTGCTGATGATGTTAAGAATGTTGCTAATTTACTGAAAGAGATAAAGCCAGATATTATGACAGTCGTGCCCAGACTACTGGATAAGATCTATACTAAGATGCATGAGAATGTTTCGAGTGCCAAAGGAATAAAGTGGTTGATAGGAAGTGCCGCATTTTATAGAGCCAATGCTAAAAATCCAAATTCAAAAGATGAAAACATTTTTGATCGACTTTTCTCTAAGCTTGTATACACAAAGTTACAAGATGCTCTAGGGGGAAATTTAAAGTACCTCATTACAGGAGGTGCGCCTTTATCCATGCCTGTATATAGGTTTTTTCATAATATCGGTCTACCTTTGTATCAGGGATATGGATTAACAGAGACTTCTCCTGTAATCTCAGTGAATTATGAATCTGAAAATAAGGTCGGAACCTGTGGAAAACCTTTTCCTCATGTGGAAGTCAAATTGGCTGAAGATGGAGAACTCCTGACGAAAGGTCCATCGGTAATGCGTGGTTACCATAAGCAACCTCTTAAAACAAAAGAGATGATAGACGAGGAAGGTTGGTTACATACAGGTGATTTAGCCCAAATTGATGAAGAAGGCTATATCACCATTCTCTCTAGAAAGAAAGAGTTGTTTAAAACCTCCACAGGAAAATATGTCTCTGCTATTGCTATGGAGCAGAAGATAACAGCGAACAAGTGGATAGATTATGCCGTAGTGATTGCTAATAATAGACCTTTTGTATCCGCTTTGTTATTTATGGATGAAGTCTTATTAGAGTCCTTTGCTCAAAAAAAAGGGCTTAGTTATCTAAGTTTTGATGAATTGATTCAACATAGACGGGTTCAGGCCTTGGTCATGAATATTATTAAGAATGTAAATGCCAAATTAAATCACTGGGAGCAGATTCAAAAGTTTCATATTGTCACGGATGAGGTTAGCATAGAAAGTGGTGTGCTAACACCTTCGATGAAGGTATCTAGGGCAAAGGTGGAAGAACTTTATAAATTAGAAATAGATAATTTTTATAGGAGTGAAGTATGAAAGAGAGAATAGCTATCATTGACGGATTACGAACCCCTATTGCCAAAGCAGGTGGAAACTTCAAAGATATACAAGCTGAAAAGCTTGGAGCACATATTGTTCAAGAATTGGCCTTAAGAGTGGGAATCTCTTTTAAGGATTATGATGAGATTATTATTGGAAATGTTTCTCAGCCGGGTCATGCAGCGAACGTGGCTAGGGTGATCGCACTTGAAGCAGGATTTCCTGATGAGACTATCGCCTATACCGTACATAGAAATTGTGCGTCAGGTATGGAATCCATCACCTCGGCAACATCAAAGATTTTAGCAGGTGATGGGGAACTCTTCTTATGCGGAGGGGTTGAGTCTATGTCCAATATTCCATTAATGTATGGCGAAAAGATGACAGAACTTTTTGCAGCTATGTTTAAGGCCAAAAGCATTTCAGAAAAATTATATACCCTCAGTCATTTTAGACCAAGATACTTAAAACCTATTATTGGGCTGATGCAAGGATTAAGAGATCCGGTATCAGGTCTTATGATGGGTTCAACTGCAGAGATACTGGCGCAAGACTTTGGAATCAGTCGAGAAGTACAAGATACATTTGCTCTTGAAAGTCATAAAAAAGCAGAAGCGGCTATAAAGGCGGGTATCTTTAAAGAAGAGATCTCTCCCGTTGTGTATGATCTGAAAGAAGGCAAGGTGATGGAAGATGATGATGGGGTGCGATTTGGGCAGAACATGAAAGCCCTAGGCAAACTTCGTCCCTTTTTTGATAGAAAAAATGGAACCGTCACTGCAGGAAACTCATCTCAGGTCTCTGACGCAGCTGCGGCTGTTGTCTTAATGTCAGAATCCAAGGCAAAGAAGATGGGCTTAGAACCCTTAGGATTTTTGAGTAGTTATGCTTATGCAGGATTGGAGCCAAAACGTATGGGAATGGGTCCTGCCTATGCGACAGCTAAACTTTTTAAGCAGACCAGTCTAAGCTTGAAAGATATTGACTTGATTGAGATGAATGAAGCATTTGCAGTGCAGGCAATAGCCAACCTTAAGGCCTTTGAATCCAAGGTATATGCTAAAGAACATTTAAACAGGAATACGGCATTAGGAAGTATAGATACCAATATATTTAATGTTAATGGCGGCGCAGTTGCCTTAGGTCATCCTGTTGGTATGACAGGTACACGTTTAGTCATTCATACCTTGAAAGAACTGCGAAGACGAGGTAAGAATAGAGGACTTGCTACCTTGTGTATAGGTGGTGGACAAGGTGCATCAATGATTTTGGAGGTGGAATAATGGAAGCATTTACCCTTAAAAATGAGCATGGAATCGCCACCTTGTGTTTTGACCTTGAAGATTCTGCTGTTAATATCCTCTCCTTTGAGGTGATTAAGGCTTTAGATGAAACCTTAGAAGAACTAAAAAAGGCAGATGATATACAGCTGTTGAAAATTACTTCTGCAAAGGAAGATGTTTTTATCGCCGGTGCTGATATCTCTGAGATAGAAGTCTTAAAAGATGAAGAAAAGGCCTATGAACTTGTTAGACAGGGACAACAGATCCTTTCAAAGATATCTGCCTTACCTTATCCGACCTTAGCGATTATAGATGGTGCGTGTTTAGGAGGAGGCTTGGAGTTGGCTTTGTGCTGTGATTATAGACTTACTACGGAAAACCCTAAAACAAAGATTGGACTTCCAGAGGTGAACCTAGGTGTCTTACCCGGTTTTGGAGGTACACAAAGGCTCAAAAGATTAACAGGCCTGTCTAAGGCATTGGAATTGATCTTAGGTGGTAAAATCTTAAATGGTAAAAAAGCAGAAAAGTTAGGGCTTGTGGATGCTTGTGTACCAGTAGGCTATTTAGAGTTTAAAGAAAAGGCCTTTGTGGATTCTATCCTCAATACGCCTAAAAAGATTTTAGCTAAGCGAAAGCAGGGAAGTCTGATGGATAAGTACCTCCCGTCTCTTGTCTTTTCATATGCGCGAAAAAATGTGATGGCTAAGACAAAGGGGAAATATCCGGCCGCAATTTCAATATTAGACCTTTTTGAAAAAACACAGGGACAAGATTTACAAAAAGGCTTGGAATCAGAGGCAAGGGCTTTTTCCAAGTTAGCGGTTACTGAGATAAGTAAAAACCTGATTGGTCTTTTTTATAGCTCTGAACTTTTGAAAAAAGAGAAGGGTGTAAAGCGTAAAGTAAATCCCATACCAATTAATATGATAAACGTTATAGGTGCCGGTGTAATGGGTGCTGGGATAGTGTTTCAGTTTTCTAAGTTGGATAAACTGGTGCGAATGAAGTTACGCCGATATGAGCAAGCTGGCGAGGCGATGAAAAGTATTGCCGCGGTCTATGCTGGGTTTATAAAACGTCGCAGATTGAGTAAGGCAGAGGTAGGACAGAAGTTAGCGCATATCTCTTATACAACAGAGTTTAATGGATTTGGTCATTGTGATCTAGCCTTGGAAGCCATTGTTGAAAACACGGAGGCTAAGCAAGAACTTTATGCACAGCTAGAAGAAATTATGGATGAGAGTGCCATTATTGCTTCTAACACATCATCTCTTTCTATTTCTATGCTCAGCGAAAAGATGCAACATCCTGAACGTTTTATTGGTATGCACTTTTTTAATCCAGTTCCACGTATGCCTCTGGTAGAGATTATTGCAGGGAAGAAGACCTCGGCTAAAACAATTGCAA
>Ga0316207_10004476_pt1 | contig 12139 bp, 14 predicted proteins | sample 6weekpyrite_MG_FD_204943 | JGI IMG/M metagenome (GOLD analysis project Ga0316207, IMG submission 204943) | Microbial mat bacterial communities from mineral coupon in-situ incubated in ocean water Damariscotta River, Maine, United States -... | ecosystem: Environmental > Aquatic > Marine >... | reverse complement strand
TCGCCCTTGGCGTGCTTGTCGAACACAAGAGCCATTGCCGCGGCCGCCATCTGTTTGCCCATGACCTCCTGCGCGGCGAGCCAGGCGTGGTCTGAAATCCCGATAATCTTCTTGAGATCCCCGGAAATCCGGTAGAGATCGCCCCAATCCCGCAGATATCCGCCCATGTTCCGCGCCCAGAACGCGAATTCCGGACAGGCCTGCATGACGGTTCCCACATCCACGGCCACGCCTCTGGGGGATCTTGGCGCATCCGCCCAATCTCCCTTTTGTTCCACCCTCGCAGCCTCCACAACTTCCGGACTTTCGGGTGCTACGCCCGCCGCTTGCTCATTTTCTGAGCGATTACTAATTACAGGATCGAGTTGATTTGTAGTTAGTATATGGGGATCATAAATGACCTCCTTGGGGTCCATTTTTTGAGTCTTCTTCGTAACTTGCCCTTCTGTTGTCACCAACTCTTCCACAAGCACATCTGCACGCGCCGCTTTAAGATAAGCTTGCTCTACCCGCTGCTGGAGATCCTGGAACCCGACAAGCACTTGCTCGAATGTCTCCGAAGCCGCGTTGCTGCGCGGCAAGCGCGCCAGAAGACCTTCAAAGCGCTGCAGATAGCGCGCCCAGGCACCGCTCAGCGCGCCTTGTAGGGCTGCCTCGATGCGCGCGCGGATCATCCGGCGGGCGACGGTAATCTGCCGCTTCAGGCGCTGGCAGAGGGCGCGCTCGGCCTGGATATGCCCGAAGAGATCGTTGAATTCCGCCACTCGCGCGGCCATAGGGGACAGATCGAAGCCGTAGGCCTCGACGATGTGGCCATCCTGGTTCCGCCTGCCCCACCGTTTGCCGTTCGGGCTGTCCTTGAAGGTGATGACGCCAACCTCCGCCAAGCGCCGCGCGTGGCGCTTCAGCGCAGAGAGCGAGAAGCCCGTCTGCTCTATCAGGTAGGCATTCGAGGCCCAGACGATCGGCCGGCGGCGCGCCTCCCAGTCCTGAGGCTGGGTAAACGCTCCGAGCGTGTCGAGGAGCATCAAGTCGCCAGCTTTCAGCCCGATATGCGCGCCCACACGCTTCACGGCCACAAAGGCGGTGTTTTTGGGGATGGCGATTTGTTCGCCGGCTTGGGCCAGTTGCTCCGCAACAGCCAGGCCTGTGGTGGCTTTGCGCCACCCTGACGGTTGGTTGATATTGGACATACCTCTACCGTTCTGAGGCATGTCTGTCTCAGTCGCTCCATCCGGAGCATCGTTGAAATTTGTCATTTTGCTAATTAGGCACAGAAAACCTGTTCGCCCGAAGACGTTTTTCGTTGTTTAGCGATTCGCGGGCTGCTAGGATTGTAGTGTCAAAACAAATCGCGCCTTGTGCGCAGCAGCCCTCGAGACTTCGGTTTCGAGGGTCTTTTTGTGCCGTCCTCCTTTTCTGCTCATTGCCTCCGTTCTGACAGTTAACAGCTGTTAACCGCCGCTATCCCTCGGGGTTCTCTGATTGAAACCGCTCGAAGGAATCTTGAATAAGCCGATCAAAGTTCTGATCCAGCCAATTCGCAAACCTTGTGTTCGCCCCTGCCCGTTTGACAGTGACGGAGAGTCCTGTTTTTCCGCTCCTAATTTTTACACCTGGAACCGGTGACCTCTCTTCCGTCGGCCGTTCTTGTTTGCCGCGTTTTCCGATCTCTTTGAGTGCAACCTCCAACCGCTCATCAGAGTCCATGCCCCCAGACTTTCTCAGGACATCGAGGATACGTTTCTCAGAGATCTGTTCCTTTTCAAATGCTGCCGCGAGGGTCATCCACTTCGGCCGACCTGCAACTGTTGCCGCGCCGATTGCCTCTCCAACAACCGGCGGGACGAGGCGATTAATACGTTCCAGTTGGGAAAGCGTGTTTTTGCTGATCGCAAGTGCCTGACAAACCTCAGATCGGGAGTAACCTTGATCCAAGATGGCCTGAGCGAACCTAACCCTTTCGTAGTAGCTCAGCTCTGCACGACTCGCGTTTTCGAGCCCCTTTGCCATCAAGGCATCGGTATCATCAAGCGTGCGGATAAGCGCTCTCACAGGTAGGCCAAGATGACGACAAGCCAATATCCGACGTTGGCCGTAAATGACTTCGAAGTGCCCGTCGCGCTCCCTAGAGGGGCGCAAAAGGATCGGAATCTGTTGCCCGGCTTCAGCGATGCTCATCGCCAGTTCTTGAATCGTCTCATGCGGTTCGACGCTGTTAACAACTGTTAAGTCGATGTCGAGCCGGTCTTTTGGGCCCCATGCCAAAATCAGGTCAGTGTCAATTTCCTGGATACCTCCGAGACCAGCACGAACGGATCCAATGGTTCCCTTCGGTAGCGCCCTGTGCGCGCGATCCGTGCTATTGTCCTTTGCGCCTTCGGCCGCGGCCGTGATTGCGGCCAAAATCCCAGTTTTGTTTTTTCCCATTGCCATGACTAACGTCCCCATGCCCGTTGAATCATCTTTGCAACCTCAGAACCAACAGCGTCCATACTAGTCTTAGCGCGGTCGTAGGTTGAACGCGTCATCTCGGATCGCAGAACCTCATAGATGGACATCTTGAGCATTGACGCATCCGCGATGGCCGTGCTGCGCAGGCTAGTCGCTGAAACGACACGATCCTGAAACAAAGCACGCATCAGGCTGACGATCTGCTGGCTAGGTATGTCACTGGGATCATCACGAGTGACAAGAAACGAGAAAAAATCGTGATCCAACTGAACGCCCGTATCCTCAATGACGCCCAGGTAAGCTGACGTCATCTCGACGAACTGCTGGGTGGACGCCAAATCGAGCATACTCGGCGTCATCGGCACGATGACTGAAGTCGCGGCATACAGACCGGTCAAGGTCAAAAACCCGAGAGCCGGCGGGCTATCGATGACCACCACATCGTAGTCACTCTCAACCGACTTAATCGCCTGATTGAGCTTGTCAAAGAAAGCAACCCCGCGACCGGCATTAACTGCAGTTTCCGTTTCAAACTCGCTCAACACCAGTCGCGCAGGTGCAAGATGCAGGCCCGGAAAGTATGTTTCGACGATAGCCTCAGACATCGGTACGGGATCATCGTAGCGGAGCGCGTCATAAATTGACGCTCCTTCGAATTCCAACTCGGTCTGAATCCCACAAAATCCGGTGAGACTTCCCTGTGGGTCCAAATCCACGGCAAGAACGCGATATCCGTTCAAAGCGAGATAGTGGCATATGTGGATGGCGGACGTCGACTTGGCCGATCCGCCTTTGAAATTCATCAACTGAATGACCTGAAGCTTGTCATCTTCATGGCGCCCCGGAAGGTACTTGCCCGGTGTGCGAGACCCCGCCTCAAGTAGGCGACGAATTTGGAGCATCTCATCGCCGGAATAGAACCTACGCCCATTCTTGATAACCTCCGGCTCGGGCAATGAGCTCTCGCTATGGCATTTGCGGAGAAACTGGCCTGTGACGCCCAGCAATTCAGCAGTCTCTGTTGCGCTAAATAGTCTCAATTTCTTACGCTGATCAGGCGCATAGGCTTGCTGAAGATGGGTGGTTAGCGCAGTGTGTAGACGCGCAGCCATCTGACTTGTAAGATCAGATTGAGAAGCCGCTTCGATGGGTGCCGTCTGGAACATAGTTGCTATTTCTCTGCTCGAACGCGCTTATTTGCGCAACTTGCCTCCAAAGGCAGTGATTCACCCTGCTAAGTCAAGGAATTTATCCACAATTTGTGCTGATTGACCATCACGATACTAAGGAAGCCATTGGCTTCGAAGAGTTAACAGCTGTTAACAGAGGCTTTGACGCCGCCACGCCAAACCGTTGAAACGGTCTGGCTCAAAGACACTAGGGAAGCCATCGGCCTCAGCGGATCACCACCCGAAGTGTGGCATGGGCCGGTTTGAGGCACCGACAAAATGGGCGTTGAATCCGTAGTCACGAACCGTCAGCGCGAACAAGTTGGCCCCGTTATCGCGGTTGTGCTTCATGCCGACAACGTCGCGTTCGAACAGCCAACCAAGAAGCGAGCGCCCGAGAATGCGATGCGTTGGGGCCACTGACTTGCTACGGGAGACCTGCTGAGCGGCGACATCGATGTCAATTGTCAGTGTAGAGACCGCACTGACACCTTGGTGAACTCGATTTCGGCGCTTTCGAATATGATACGCTTGGATGTCATTTCTGTGCTCCTTCATCTGGTGCCGCATTGATGACCAGAGAGCAAAGGCCTTCGACCTGAACACAACAGAGACTCCGCGAGGCGGAGAAGGGCAGGGGAGTCAGATTTTTGTTCCAAGCACGAATGCCTGAAAGGGCAGGGGGCAATTCTGACAAGCAACCTTTACGACAAGGGCACTGACCCAGCCCCCAGTATTCAGGGGTCTGGGTCAGTTTTTACAAGTGTCATCGCACTCACCGAGGCGGCCGCTAACCAAACGAGAAATGTCCGAGCACATCGTTGCCTCAACGAAAACAGGGCAGGGCAGGGCAGGGCAGGGCAGGGCAGGGCAGGGCAGGGCAGGGCAGGGCAGGGAACCAGAACTCAGGACGGAGAAGGATGCCAGTAGTGCAGGGGACAATTTGTGCTCTGCCCGACATCCCCATAACCTGGCAGGCCATTGACACAATGCCCCGTTCCTCGGCCAGGTTCAGCAGGCCAGTTTTGTGTTTGATGATCTTGTCGGAAGTATTCAACATTGTGGTTACATTTTGATGGTTCAGTTTGCACCTCCATCAAAACGGACAACCATCATCTCCTTCAAGAGATGTGCCGCCCTCATTCCAGCTGGCTAGAAAGGGGGCGGTGTCAGATCACTGAGGCGCCCCTAGTTTTCTAGACACCTGCCTCTTTCGTATATCGAATTTGCCCCGACATTTGCATCTTCCTTTGCTTCCAAAATTACCAAGCAAAGCGTCTACAAATCTACGGGCACCTCATCCATCGCCACAACACAGGGTCGGAAGCCCTCCAGAAAGCCCAGTAACCGATGTCGCTGAACGCGCTTGCGAAACACAATAGCTCCCGCTGCGTCCAATCCTGCAAGGCTGCAAACGGTCTTGCCCGGATCAATGCCCAAAACTTCGATATCCATCAGAATGCTCCTCTTTTCCACCGATGCCCGCAACAATAGCCACAGTATGGTGGGAAGGCAGTTCATCCCATTAGCTCACCGGGGCCGACATCAATGATGGAAACTATCAGCATACTCCTTTGCGCGTCAGGGCAGACACAGCGGACGGATGCCTCCAAACCTGTCGCAGAATAGCTTTTGCGTGCTATCCGAGTTCCTCTACCTCGGCCAGCATCTCGGCCATTGAAACGCCCAGATGTCTGCAGATCGCACCCAGCACAGTGAGCGTCGGTTGCCGGTTTCTGGTTTCGAGCAACGAAACGTAGCTGGTAGAAATTCCTGCTCGAAAGGCAAGCTCTTCCTGAGACAAACCAGCTGCCTTCCTCTTGCGCTTCAGCACTTCAGCAAACGCTGCGATTAACTGATCATTCGATCTCTCCATTCCCTAGGGTATTGACGGGCCAATCTATTCGCGTCTAATGACTATAGTCGTGGTTCAGTAAAGTAATGGTGCAAATCTTTCATGATCGACGGAAAACCCCTCGAAACCTGTTACATCACGGAGCGGGCACTCACTTCCCTGGCCAGGGGCGGTTATTTGGTGGATATCGTGGCGTTGGCCGATCCGTTTCGCAAGGCGTCCTTTTGGTATGGTGAATGGACGATCCAGCTTCCGGAACAACGCGGCGAAAGCGAGCGATTTTTCGTTACCATGCGCCTTGGGACCGGTCCCAGACTCCGCACCTTCAACACTGCGAACGACCTGATTTCGATGATGGTGGATCTAGGTTTCGAAGACGTTCGTATTCCAATGGAAGCCGGGCGGTCAGCAACGCATCAAATCAAGCCACTTTGGACGCGCAGGCGCTGACAACACACGTTCGAGTATTTTTGGCCGCAAGCTGCTGTCTGGGTTTTTGTGGTCACCCTATCATCGCTCGTACGAAAATCTCAGCCTTCGCCTTCGCTGTCGACACCCGCTTTCTGCTCCACGCCAGGCCCTGTGAAAGCGCCGCGAACCGACTGGTCGCTTCCGGCCTTTCGTGTCGGATGGTGCGCCATCTACCACTGACGTGGAAACGTTCGAACCGGAAACTCGCTGCTGAGTGATCAAATAACCGCTGTCTCGTTGTTCATCGAAAACGAATAGGCACATTTCACCGCCCCGGCGAAGCTCCGGCACGGATAGCGCCGGTCACCGGAAGGGCAGGGGGGGGCTCAACACAAGCTCCTGTCAGTAGTTCACTTGCTCGAACCCGTAATTCCCGTCATAATCCCGCCAATCAACGAAGACAGATTGATGGTAGATGCTCGGACAATAATCACTCCACCTTTCTAGCCCCACATGTGCTTCCGGCAGAGCACTGACGGACGAACCTCGCCAGGAAAAATCACCCTGCGTCCCGTAAGTGCCCAGAACAACAACCGCACTCCGATTGCAATCACCGTTTCGACCAGATTCACGCTGGCGAGCATAGCGCACGTCATAGACCCGGATCGAGCGCACGAAGTTGAATTCCGGCCCGCTGATATCGATGTCGGCACGATCCTGAGCGAGCTGGAGAGCGAAGCCTTCCAGCAAGTCGCCGGACACGAGAGGTTCGGCGCGAAGCACTGCTTCAAATTCCGCGCTCGAAGCTTTGAGGTCGAGAGATGCCGAAGAGCGGGGCAGGGGGCCTCGTAACGGATTGCCGAGGATTTCAAAGATTCTGCTCTCGGATCTATCGAACCCCGGCACCGAATATGACGCCGCCATCGGGCAGCGCCAGATTTGCAGTGGCGGCTCGACCGGCCAGGGGGTGATGCGTCTGATGAACTCTGCGCGGGCGCTGGAGCAGGGGGCGGAAGCCGGCCAGCCGCCTGAAAGGCAGAGCAGGATCGCGCAATCAATCGGGTAGGTTTGCGCCTGGACCCGTACCGGCGACCCGAGGAGGGCCGCGGACCCCGCAGTCACGAAAGCGAAAACGATGCGAGCAGACAATTTGAACATGGAGGCACCCGTGAAGCGAGAAAGGAGTCGCTCCAGGTTATGCTATATGTATACTCTTGTCACCTTTAATATATTTTTGTAGGTCAGCCAGGCGAGGATCCCGGCACCTGGAAGTGCAGGCCGGATTGGCAAAACGCGGCTACTCTTCACCGCTCGTGCCGTCCACCGACAGGGCTTCAATCAGCTCGATCACCTCATCTGCGCAAATCGACTTCGCCTTCGCCAGAACGTCCGTGCTCAAAGGCGGATCAATGGTGCTGGCCTCACCATATTCTCCGATCCAGAGGATCGACAGCTCAGACGTGTTCCAGAGATAGAGCAAACCGACCACGCGCTCACCATCTCGGGCAAGCAACCGAGCAACGGCTTCAGCTTCTTCCTTGCCCTGGGTCACCGGGCACTTGTGCACCATGCCGGCAACTCAAGAGCGGTCATTGCCAACGGCAGCCATCAAAGACTCCGGTCTTCGGAAAGGGCAGGTAAGGCCAGGCCGTGCCGCTCTGATAATCAGGCTTATGTAAATTTTTGATGTTTGCGCCATTACAGTCTCACTCTTAAAAAAAACAACTATTCGCAACAACCTGAGTTGGCAGATACGCTTCGCCAACCCGCTTTAAGGTTTAGAGATCTTTGATCTGGCAACAGATTCCACTGCTGACAATACTGTAAAGCCCGAATGTATAATATATTGCGTGGCTAAATATACTACATCGTGGCTCTGCCTTGGGTATGAAGCTACGTGTACAACTCGGTCTCAACATACAGGAGGTTCGGCGAAGCCGGGGCATGAGCCAGGAGGACCTGGCGCATTTCGCGGAGATTAACCGTGGCTATATCGGCAAGATCGAGAACGCAAAACACGCAGCCTCGGTGGACATGATCGAAAAGATTTCGCGCGCGCTTGAAGTAGAGCCGATGCAGCTTTTCAAGCCGAGGCCCTGATACTTCCAGAGCGACCGTTTGCGAACAAGATTCTGACGATACCCACAGATCGGCAATCGGATCTTTGAACATATCGTCGATTCCCTTGGCTACTTCTGCACCTCCTTGACCCCCCTTCCAGCGGCACCACTGGCAGTTGGAAAAACGCCATATAACCTTGAATCCATCCATCCTGCATGCCTAATGGGTGCGCGACCACACTACAGCCGCACTAACTAAAATATACTCTTGCGTCTGATAATATAGCATCGTATGCCTGGGCATCAATATGTGATGCCTGGTCATTCGCCTTTGAGGAGAACGTGACCGAGGTGATAGACCTAGAAAAAGAAGCACCGAATGTGGTCACCGAACCCAGATTCCGCGATCTTGTCGCGAGCGGCTATCGCGCCGAGGTCGTCTGCAAACAGGACGCCTACAAGAAGGGTCCCAACTGGCACGGCATCTGGATTCTGCGTGCGGTCAGCGATGACGGTCTGGAAAAGTTACTGGTCACGGCAAGAACACGCACGTCCCGCAACGATATCAAGATTCGAGAAATCAAGACCGTCACCGGCGTCATCTCCTTCCTGCAAGGGATCGGCTTCTCGCACGCCGATATTCCGCTCGAGGAAGGCCAGCGCGCCGTGCACAAGCTTTCTGAAGCTGAGGCTGCTTCTATCCGGGATTAGCGCCCAACTCGTCTTTCTCCTTGCAAGCCCTGCGGCGGCACAGATGGTGCTCGTGATGGAGGGTGACGGCTCCCTCTCACCCTCAGAGGCGCAGGAGAGCTTTGCACGCACCTATAATGACGGGATTGGCCAGGGCCCAAGCGCGTTGCGCATTTTCGGCGAAGACGCCGGGCAACCTGAGGAGCTTCGTGTAGCGGTAGCGGCACCGCCCATCGGTGCCGCGCGCCCCGAAATCCTCACAGCCATAGATGCAATCGCCTTGCGCTATGCCGGCCACCCCGGTCTGCGGGTCGCGGACATCACTGTTACTGACTGGCTACGCCTCTTTCGCGCCAATATCGAGGTCGAGAGCGGCTACAATCCGCGCGCGCTATCATCTGCAGGTGCCATCGGCCTTGGACAGTTGATGCCGGACACGGCGAATGCCCTGGGTGTTGATGCGAATGACTTGCGACAAAATCTCGAAGGTTCCGCTCGCTACCTCGCGATGATGCTGGCCGAGTTTGGCGACGCGCGTCTCGCTCTGGCAGCCTATAACGCCGGACCCGAGGCCGTACGGGAATTTGGCGGCATCCCTCCGTATCGTGAGACCCAAGACCACGTCCAGCGGGTGCTCGCCGTTTTCAATCGGCTGGAAGGAGAGACCCCATGAAGCCGCAAACGCATTTTCTAATCGCATTTGCCTTTTTGCTCACGCTGATTGCGGAGCCCGCACTCGCCCAGAGCATCGATCTCTCCCCGATCCAGAGCCTGCTGCAGGGCATCGTCGACGCGCTGACCGGCCCGCTTGGCGTCGTTATCGCCACCCTCGCCGTGCTGGGGGTCTTCCTGAGCTGGTTCTTCAACATCATCGATCTGCGCCAGGCGCTTTGGGTGCTTGTCGGCATCGCCGGCGTGGCCGCGGCACCAACAATCGTTGCCGCCGTCTTCGGGGCTTGAGAGGACGTAGTTTTGGCAGGACGATCTCCTCTCTTTCTGGGCCTTGTTCGCCCGCCGAAGCTTCTTGGCTTGCCGATCATGTATGCCATGGTCTGGCTGTTCGGATCGGTGCTGCTCTTTGTCTGGATTCAGCACATCGTCATCCTCGGAGTGGCCCTTGTGCTCTACCCGGTCCTTTGGAAAGCGGCGGATTGGGACCCTCGCTTCATCGACGTGATGATGACGGCCCTTCAGGAGACCCCGCCCACACGTAACCGGGGCATCCATGGCGGGGACAGCTATGCCCCGTGACGAGCAGATCGACGATCGAACCTTGATGCCGGACTGGTACGCGCGCGAGAAACGCCTCGCGCATATGCTCCCCTATGTCAGTCTCGCGGACGATCACACGGTGCGGACGCGGGTCAACGAACTGTTCCAGTGCATCCGCCTGAGCGGCGTGAACAGCTACACGACCGACGACGCCCATCTCGACAAGGTGACGGCCCTCTTCGCGCGCATCGTCGCGCAGCTCGGCCCGGAATTCAGCTACTATGTACACAAGGTCTCCAAGGCAATCGCGCCAGACCTGACCCCAGTTCAGGGCGATGGTTTCGCGGCGCGGGTCGATGCGCTCTGGCGCGAGGGATTGGCCACCAGCGGGTTACGTGACAAGACCCTGACGCTCACCGTGATTCACCGCCCACCAGCGAAAAGTTTTCTCGCCTTCGTGGGAAGCAGCGCGCCGGAGCGGTTTCGGGAAGCGACGGAGAAGCGTGTGCGGCGTCTCAAGGAGGCTGTCGGCGTATTCACGTCAGGGCTGGCCGATCTGAAGCCGCGCGTCCTGTCCGCTCAGTCGGGAGAGCTCGTCGGCTTTCTCGGGGCCCTCAACACCGGACAGGAGCTGCCGCTCTACCCCGCCAACCGATACGGGTTTCTGGCCTACAACGTCGCCAACACCCGTGTGACCTTCGTCGATGACCATTTCGAGCTCTCGGGCGGCGTCGCGGGTCGCCGTTTCGGCAAAAGCTTCACCATCGGCGAATATTCTGAGGCCACCACCTGCACCATGTTCGACATGCTGAACCTGCCGGTCGACATGATCGTCACCCACTCCTTCACGCCGATCAACTCGAACCTGATGGCGGGGCGGATCAAACGCCAGAAGCGGCAGATGCAGGCCTCACAGGACGCGGCGCTTTCGCTTCTTGAGGCGCTCGACATCGCCCATGACGATCTCGAGGCCAAGCGCCAGAGCTTCGGCGAACACCACATGGTGGTCACCGTCTTCTGCAACAGCCTGGACGAGCTGCAGACGCTTGGCGCGGAGATCGTGAACGCCGCCGCGGCCGAGGGCGTGAAAATGATCGGTGAGCGCGCGGCAGCAAAAACGCATTACTTCAGCCAGCATCCGGGCAATCAACCGAAACGGGTGCGCGCGAGCGCCGTGACGAACCGCAACTTCGCGGATTTCGCGGCGCTCCACCGCACGCAACTTGGCAAGGAAAAGCACCAACTCCCCTGGGGCCAGGAAATCACCCTGTTTCCCACCCCCGAACAAAGCGCCTATCGGTTTTCCTATCACGAACAGGGCTCACCCGAAAAAGAACCGACCAGCGGCCACACGCTGATCCTCGGCCGTCCTGGCTCCGGAAAATCCGTCCTCTCGGCCTTTCTGATGACTCAAGGAAGGCGCGTCGGCGCGCGGATATTTGTGTTCGATTATCGGCTCGGCATGGAGATGGCGGTCCGTGCCAATGGCGGGCGTTATGCGTCCGTCAAGGCCGGGCAGGCGACGGGTCTGAACCCGCTCTGGACCGAGATCGACACCCGCGGCACCGCCTGGCTCTCGGATTGGCTGGCCACTCTCCTCTACCGCTCCGACAAACCGCTTACTCCGGCCCAGACCAATCGCATCCAAGAGGTCGTCCGGCAGAACGCAACGGCAGCCAACCCGCAGCTTCGAAACTGGAAGGACTTTGCCTCCCTCTTCGTTTCCACCGATGACGACGGTGATCTGCATCAACGGCTTCTCGAATGGACCGAGGACGGGCGCTACGGCTGGATCTTCGGGAAAAGCCTTGAGGATACGTTCTCGCTGAAGGGCGACGTGGTGGGTTTCGATCTCACCGGCATTCTCGACAGCGAGAGCGAGAAGGAACGCATGGCGGTTCTGAGCTATCTTTTCCGCCGCGTCGAACGCGAAATCGAGGACCGCCGCCCGACGATCATCATCATCGACGAGGCCTGGAAGGCGCTCGACAACGCATATTTTGCCGAGCGTCTCTCAAACTGGCTGGTGACCGCCCGCAAACAGAACACCGTCGCGGTGATGATGACCCAATATGCCAGCCAGCTCGAACGGACCCGCACCGGCAAGACCATCGTCGAAGCTGTACCCACGCAAATCCTGCTGCCCAACATCCGGGCGCAGCCTGCCGATTACGCGATGTTGAACCTCTTTGACAAAGAGCTCGACGTGCTCCTGAACACCGGCAGCGACAGCCGCCTCGCGCTCATCCGCGACGACACAGGTTCCGTCGTCGTCGATGCCGATCTCA
>Ga0316207_10004474_pt1 | contig 12140 bp, 14 predicted proteins | sample 6weekpyrite_MG_FD_204943 | JGI IMG/M metagenome (GOLD analysis project Ga0316207, IMG submission 204943) | Microbial mat bacterial communities from mineral coupon in-situ incubated in ocean water Damariscotta River, Maine, United States -... | ecosystem: Environmental > Aquatic > Marine >... | reverse complement strand
ATGCGGTCAATTTTGGTGGCGGGCAGGTCGACATCACATCAGGCAAATTCGTATTTTCTGCCAGTGAGGCCTACCTGGTTGAAAATGGCAAGATTACTGCGCCGGTTAAAGGTGCGACGTTAATTGGTAACGGTCCCGATGTCATGAACCGTATCAGCATGATCGGTAATGACCTGGAGCTGGATTCAGGCGTCGGTTCGTGCGGTAAGGAAGGGCAGAGTGTACCGGTTGGTGTAGGACAGCCTACATTGCGCGTTGACGCAATGACCGTTGGTGGAACAGGTACCTGAGAATGGCTACCTATCCGGGCCTAAAACAGGGTCACCTTGTCGCAAAGGTCAAGAATGCTGGCGAGGTGGTTGAACTGGAAGACGGTGCGTGTTTCAAGGTTTATAGCGGCTTTCATCCGGTTAGCGCTGGTTGGCAACCTGAACATATGATCAAGGTGAAGGCCAACCCGAAAAATCCTGAACACCCTTACAAGTTGATCAATATTCACTGTAATGAGGAAGTGGAGGTCCGCTGGCTGGCTGATAGCCGCAGTTAGGCATGTGATGAAAAAACTGATCCTGCTCAGTGTATTTATTGTCGCGGCATTCTGGCAGCACGACCAGAATCGGGTCATTGACCATGAACCGGGTGTCCTTATCAATAAAATGCCTGTACAGCGAAACCTTACTTCCGCGCAACCCATCAGTTATAAGGGATATGAAATCTTGCCACAGGCTGACTTTAGCGTTGAGGCAAGGGTGTTGTCACGTGAGAAGTATTACATCGATGCAAGCGCCGAATTGTCGCCAGTAGACCTGGCACTGGGGTGGGGACCAATGTCTGATACAGCCGTTATCGACACGCTTGATATTGAACAGAGTGTGCGTTTTTATACCTGGAGAATGGAACGCTCACCCCTTTCACTGGCGGATGTTATCCGGCATAGCTCAAATATGCACATGATTCCCGCCAACGACGAGGTAGCAGATAAGTTGGCCGCGGTGCGCCAGGGTAGCCTGGTGAAGATTACAGGCAAGTTGGTAAATGTGCGAAGTGATGGCGGTTTTCGCTGGAGCAGTTCGTTAAGCCGAACAGATACAGGGGCAGGTGCCTGTGAAGTGGTGTATGTGACCGAAGTTATTGAGGCGGTGCGTCACTGATCAGTGTACGGATGACCTGGAATAATTCGCGTTTGGCCTTTTTGCTGCGTTCTGGAGATTTTTCCTGACGAGCATTGCGTAGAATTTGACGGAGTTGCTGCCGGTCTGCGTGAGGGTAGGCGGTGATGAATTCGGTCAGTATCGGGTCACCGTCGTTAACAAGCCGATCGCGCCAGGTTTCAATGGCATGCAGTTCGGCAAGTGCCTCACGTTGAGGGGCTTTGAAGCTTTCGATGCCATTGCGTATAGCCTCTGCGTCGGCATCACGCATGAGCTTGCTGATGAGTTTGAGCTGACGTTTGCGAGCGCCATGCTGTTTAATGTTTTTACAGGTATCAACGGCTTCGCGGAGCGCATCGTCGAGGGGTAGCTTGTCCAGCTGGCCGGGAGAAAGCTCGAGCATGCTTGCGCCGAGATCGAACAGGGCATGCATATCACGCTTGCGTTGTGATTTACTCGGGAGTTCAAGTGACTCATCGTCGTCATGCATGGTCATATATGGATTAGTTGCTGTAGTAAAATGACATTATATGCCCTCTTTCAGGGTTAGAACATGAAAAACAGGATTTGATTTGATGAACCAAGCAGTTGTACAGAAATCAGCGGAAGGGTTACCCAACCAGGCTGAGCTAGAACGCACCGTGTCACGTGTACTTGATGCGGCCAAGGCAGCAGGTGCAAGTTCAGCTGAAGCGGCCATTACGGCAGAGATGGGATTCTGTGTCACGGCCAGAATGCGCGAGGTCGAAACCGTCGAGCATAATCGTGATAACGCCCTGGGAATTACGGTCTATTTTGGTCAACGAAAAGGTTCGGCAAGCACCACGGATACTTCGGAGGCAGGTATACGCAGCACCGTCGAGGCGGCGTGCAATATTGCAAAGTTTACCGCCGAAGATCCCTATGCCGGATTGGCCGAGGCGGCTGAACTGGCCACTGACGTGCCAGACCTGGATCTTGAACATCCATGGTCAATTGATACCACTGCCGCTGTCGAACTTGCGCTAGCTTGTGAAGCAGCCGCGCTGGACTATGATTCACGGATAACGAACTCAGAAGGTGGCTCTGTTTCCAGTCACAGTGGGCTGCGCGTTTACGGTAACAGTAATGGTTTCCTGGGAGGCTATGCGAGCAGTTATCACAGCGCCAGCTGCGCAGTCATTGCCGGTGATGATAGCGGCATGGAGCGAGATTACTGGTACAGCTCGGCCCGTGATGCCTCGGCATTGGAAGATATGTCCAGTATTGGGAAAAAGGCTGCAGAGCGTACCTTGTCTCGCCTGGGCGCTAAACAACTTTCGACGCGAAAGGTACCGGTGCTGTACGCCGCTGAAGTTGCATCGAGCCTGCTTGGTCACCTGGTATCGGCATTGCGCGGTAGCAGTTTATACCGCAAGGCCTCTTTCATGCTTGACCGAGTTGGCGAACAGGTGTTCGCAGACCATATACGTATTCATGAGCAACCGCACCTGAAGGGCGGCCTGGGCAGTGCGCCATTTGACAATGAGGGTGTAAACACACGTCCACGTGACATTATCAGTGAGGGTGTATTACAGGGATACGTGCTCGATAGTTATTCAGCTCGACGCCTGGATATGGCCACGACGGGAAATGCGGGTGGTGTGCATAACCTGACGATTGAAACGGGTGAACTCGATGCCCAGGGGCTACTCCGAGAAATGGGTACCGGACTGCTGGTAACAGAATTAATGGGTTCAGCGGTGAACGGGGTGACCGGAGATTATTCGCGCGGCGCGGCGGGTTTCTGGGTTGAGAATGGAGAGATCCAATACCCGGTTGCTGAAATCACGATTGCCGGTCATCTGAATGACATGTACAGGAATATGGTTGCAGTGGGTACGGATGTTGATATGCGTCGTAGTACCCGGACGGGGTCAATTTTACTTGAAGAAATGACCGTAGCCGGTGAATAGTATCTACTGGAGCCATCCTTGGTCCATCCCTGGAACGTGTCCATCGACTGTTAAGGTAGTCTGAATAGCCTGAATGGACAATAACCCAAAAGGATTAAGCCAATCGTCTTGGGGCTTTTTTTGATCTTCGGCTAACGAGGGTTTGTCAGTCACCTCAGTTTAGTGAGGTTGTCGTGTTCGACTAAACGAGAAACAACGCAGCAAGCCCAAGGAAGGTCATAAAGCCGATAACGTCGGTGATCGTGGTCAGAACAACGCCTCCACCGAGGGCCGGGTCAGCGCCAATCTTTTTTAGCACCAGTGGAATCGTGGCACCGGCCAGCGCAGCCGTGACAAGGTTTATGATAATCGCCGCGCCAATAATGATGCCTAGCTGGTAATCTTGGAACCAGGCGATCGCCACAAACGCGACAACGACCGCCCACAACATGCCATTTAACATGCCGACGGCGAGTTCCTTGATAATCAGGCGGCCGGCATTACTGCCCCCGATTTGCCCCAACGCCATGCCACGAATCACGATGGTGAGTGTCTGACTACCGGCAATACCACCCATACTTGCCACGATGGGCATCAGGATGGCGAGCGCCACGAGTTTCTCAATGGTGGCATCAAACAGGCCGATGACCCACGAGGCCAGTAGTGCGGTGATCAGGTTTACACCCAACCACAGGGCGCGACGTCGGGTACTGGCGATGACGGGGGCGAACATGTCATCTTCTTCACTCAGACCGGCCATACTCATCAATGAATGCTCGGCTTCATCACGGATCACATCAACGACATCATCAATGGTGATACGGCCAAGTAATTCATTTTCGTCATTCACGACCGGTGCCGAGACCAGGTCACGTTGTTCAAACAGGGCGGCGACATCCGTATCCGACATGTCGGCGTGGATGGCATGTTGTTCTGGATCCATCAATTCGCCAATCTGGATACCCGGTTCGCGGGTAAGAAGATCGGTGAGGGCGATGCGTCCAAGGTAGTGATTTCGACGATCGACGACATAGAGATAGTCGGTCATGACAGGGATATCGGTACGGCTGCGGCGCAGGTAGCGGAGTACGACGTCGATGGTGTTGTTAGGACGCACCGTTATCGTATCGGTGTTCATCATGCCACCGGCAGTATCTTCAGGGTAAGATAGCACGCGTTCAAGTCGGTGCCGATCCTGAGTACCCATGGATTGCAGCACCAGCTGCATTACAGTGTCCGGCAAGTCCTGGATAAAGTCAGCAAGGTCATCCACCTCCAGTCCTTCGGAGGCTGCCAGCAGTTCCGAGGTCTCCATCTGCTGAATCAGGTTCTCGCGGATATCATCATTTACATCGAGTAACACGTCACCCTGCAGGTCAGGGTCGACCAGTTCCCAGACAAAGGTACGCTTTTCCCTGGGTAGAGATTCCAGCAGGTGGGCAATTTCTGCAGGGTACAGCCCATTTACCATAAGCCGCAATTGCTGCAAGGTACCGCGTTGAAGAACGGTACTGAATGTCTGTAGGCGGTCCTGGAGTTGGTTTTCTTGTTGTGTAGTGTCAGACATGCCTGCTAATTCCGTCGCCATTTATTAAGGCGTAACCGATATACAGGCATTCTAGCCTTACCTGTGGCGGCTTGCACGTCAAGAACGCGCTGGAGGGTGTATCAAGACAGGAATTTTACCAATATCGGTAAAGGCTACTGGTTATGTCCATTGTTAATGGCGGCGACAATTTTTTCCACATCACTTTGGCGGGCGCTGTTGAGTGCCTTGCGTGCAGGTTTTTCGAGTGAACGCGTGTCACTGTTGTTGATGATCGATTTGACCTCGAGTAATGCAGAAGGATGCATACTGAACTCACGCAGGCCCAGCCCAAGCAATAAGCGGGTAAGGTGTGGATCCCCGGCCATTTCTCCGCACATGGAAATAGGTATACCTGCCTTATTGGCGGCACGGATGGATATATGGATCAGCTGCAGCACAGCCGGGTGCATGGGCTCATAGAGGTAGCCAACTTCATCATCAATACGGTCAATGGCCAGTGTGTACTGAATCAGGTCATTTGTTCCGATTGACATGAAATCAAGGTGACGCGCAAACTGATTTGCGGTGATGGCGGCAGCCGGGACTTCGATCATGCCCCCAATGGGAATATCCTCGCCGTAGCTAATGCCCTCACGATCGAGTTGTAACTTTGCTTCATCGATAAGTTGCTTAACCTGAAAAAGTTCAGTCAGGTTTGACAACATCGGGATCATAATTCGTACATTGCCGTGAGCCGAGGCGCGTAAAATCGCACGCAGTTGAGGCATAAACAGTTCGGTATCTCGCAGGCACAGGCGAACAGCACGCAGGCCAAGTGCCGGATTGGTGCCGGCCTGTTTGGATGCGGCGCCATCAACCTGCTTGTCCGCGCCGAGGTCGAAAGTGCGAATTGTGACAGGCGCGCCCTTTAAAGATTTAATGACTTTTCTATAGACGGTGTATTGTTCATCTTCGGTTGGGAAGTCATCACGGTTCATATAGAGGAATTCGGTACGGTATAAGCCGATCCCTTCTGCGGCCACCTTGCGAACAGCAGGCATATCTTCCGGTAGCTCAATATTTGCGTGCATAGTGATGGGTTGGTTGTCAGTTGTAATGGCGGGTTTGCCTTTCAGCTCCTTCAGTTCGCTGATGCGCTTTTTCTCTTCACGCTGGCGTCGACGATAGTATTTATCTGTACGGCTGTCAGTATCGCCGAGAACCGTTCCGCAGCGACCATCAATAATGACAACTTCATTTTCCTGCAAGTACCGACGTGCATTGTGTAGACCGACAATGGCGGGGACGCCCAGGCTGCGGGCGAGGATAGAGGTATGTGACGTGGTTCCCCCGAACTCGGTGATAAAACCGGCAATCCCATAATGTTGCATCAACACAGTATCTGCAGGGCTAAGATCATCCGCGACGAGGATGCAGCCTTTGAGTCGATTATCGACATCGCTGAGATGAGTTGATTGATCCAGTAAAAGCCCCTGGATACGGTTGACGACATGGTCAATATCATCCCTTCGAGTACGCAGGTAAGGGTCTTCCATTTCGTCGAAGATACTTATTAATGTATCGCGTTGTTGCTTGAGCGCCCACTCCGCATTGCACTGGGTTTGCTTGATGATCTTGATGGGTTCATCACTCAGCATAGAGTCTTCGACCATCAGTAGATGGGCGTCAATAAACGAACCAATGTCGGCAGGTGTATTGGCAGGAATATGTTTACGAATGGCCTTGAGCTGGGTTCGCGCTGTGAGCAGGGCATTTTTCAGGCGATCAATTTCGTCCTGAACGAATTTTTGCGGTACAACGTATTCAGGTATTTCGAGTTGTCCACGCTGCAGGATATGTGCCTTGCCTATGGCAATGCCGCGAGAAACACCTGTACCTGACAGCGCTATACTCATGTGTTTTCCCTATTCATCCTCTCCAAATCTATCTTTTATGAGTGCTTCGAGTTCATCTAATGCGCGGCTCTCATCACTGCCGTTTGCATGCAGGGTTATTTGCGTACCCTTTGATGCGGCCAACATCATGACACCCATAATGCTTTTCCCATTGACCGTTTTGCCATTACGAGTGATTTCTATATTACTGTCAAAGGCAGAGGCAAGGGTGACGAATTTTGCCGCTGCACGGGCGTGCAGTCCTAGTTTATTGATGATGGTCACGTCGAGCTCGGTCATTAGTGATCGTGCTCCGTATTGCAGGACATGACACCGTCTTTGCCGCCACTGACGGCTTTGTTCACGAGTTCTTCAAGCCCAAGACCAGGGTAATTCAGGACGCGGACCAGCATTGGCAGGTTAATCCCCCCGACGACCCGGACACTGTTATCGGTGCGTAGGCGGCAGGCAATATTGCTGGGTGTCGAGCCGTACATATCGGTCAAAACAAGCGTTGCGGGATGTGCTTTGATTAATTGCTCGGCATCATTAACGATACCATCGGGGTTACTGTCTTTACTGACACTAATTACATCGATATGCAAGGGGCGTACGCCAAGCATCGAGGTGGCCGTATCAACAAGTGCTTCACCAATATTATCGTGTGTTATAACAAGTAAACTAACAGACATGTTATACGTACCTGGTCGTCCTGACGTGTATCAGGATTCGTTATTATTATCCATTAAAGACTGTTGTCGCTGAATGAATGTCTCTGCCGCATTATAACCGTTTAATGAAAGAATATGGTTACGCACTGCAATCTCCACAAGCACCGCAAGATTTCGCCCCGGCGCAACGGGAAGGGTGACCTGGTCTACATCAACCCCGAGGACGTTGCGTAACTGATGACTGCCGCGCAACCTGTCAATGTGCTGAAGTTGTTGGTCAGACATTTCCTCAAGGTGAACAATCAGGCGCAGGTATTTACTTTCTTTAATGCTGTTATCACCAAACATCGCACGTATGTTAAGAATGCCAAGCCCTCGTACTTCGAGGAAATCTTTTAGTGCCGGTGGACAGCGGCCACTCAGCGTATCCGGTGCAACGCGTGAGAATTCTGGTGCATCGTCAGCGATAAGGCGATGGCCACGACTGATGAGTTCCAGTGCCAGTTCGCTTTTACCGACCCCGCTACCCCCCGTTAATAACACACCAAAGCCGATTACTTCGAGGAATACACCGTGGAGAATAATGCGGCGTGCCAGATTATGTGACAGGTAATATTGCAGATGGTTAACAATAAACTGGCTATTTAGCAGTGACAGGAACAGGGGCACGCCAGTCGAGTTAGCGAATTCGATCATGTCGTCCGCGGCTTCAATATTATTGGCCACCACGATACACATCGGGTTGCCACCGAATAACCCCTCTAGTGCTGCCCTGCGTTCGTTTGCAGGCAGGCTATCCAGGTATTCAGTCTCACGGTAGCCGATGACCTGGATCCGATGAGGGTGGATAAAATTCATGTGCCCGACAAAGGACACGTCTGGAACATCTTCGGTTTCGAGTTGTTGATCTTCAAACTGGATATAACGGTCATCACCTTGTGTCCCCGCCAGGTGGTCAAGCTTGAGCTTATCCCAATGCGTTTTGAGCAGTTCCTGTACGGAAATCGATGAGATCATTCTAGTCTTCCGATGACGGATAGGATGTCAGAATAGTATGTAGTTCATGGGTTGTGGTTGCCTGACGGAGTTGCTCACAAATCGATGTATCGTTGAATAGTGTCGCAACTTCGGAGAGTATCTTCAGGTGCTCATCGGTTGAGTTCTCAGGGACCAGCAAACCGAATACAAGGTCAACGGGTTTTCCATCGATGGAATCAAAATCAACTGTGCTTTGCAGCTGCATGAATGCAGCAATAGATTTCTCTTCAGTATGGATACGGCCATGAGGTATCGCTACCCCATGGCCGATGCCTGTACTGCCGAGTCGCTCACGGGCGATCAGGCTTTCGAAAATCTCATCATCAGTCAATTCTGTATGAGACGCCGAAATCACCTCGGCAAGTTTTTCCAACGTGCGTTTTTTACTTGTCGTTTCAACAGCGCACGCCACGCAGTGCGTGGAAAGGATATCTTTTATTTTCATAAAACGATTATTTTTTAGTTAGAGTCGTACTTATTCCAGTGGCTGGTTTTTCAGGCCGCCTTCAGAACGGTGATGATCCTTAGCCTTTTCTTTGTGCTTCTTAATTTGACGATCAAGCTTGTCAATAAGGCTATCAATGGCCGCATACATATCTTCATCGACAGAATCTGCATAGACGTCATGCCCGGTGATATGCACTGTTGCCTCTGCCTTTTGACGTTGTTTTTCGACAGTCAGTATAACGTGGGTATTGCTGACATTATCAAAATGGCGTTCGAGACGATCAAACTTGGCGTTTACGTAGTCACGCATTGAGTCAGTGATTTCAACATGATGTCCAGTGAGATTGATTTGCATAGTTTACTCCTTTAACGGCTGGCCCTTTACATCAGGCGCTTACGCTCATTGGAAGGTGGGATCGACATTGCTTCACGGTACTTTGCAACGGTACGACGAGCAACGTTGATACCCTGTTGTGCCAACATTGTTGCGATTTTGTTATCGCTCAGCGGCTTTTTGGGTTCTTCGGCAGCGATCAGTTTCTTGATTAAGGCGCGGATCGCTGTCGATGAACATTCTCCACCACTTGCAGTACTGACATGGCTGGAGAAAAAATACTTCAGTTCAAAGATGCCCCGAGGGGTGTGTAAATATTTTCGTGTGGTGACGCGTGAAATGGTGGACTCATGCATTTCTACAGTTTCGGCCACATCATGCAGGACCAGCGCCTTCATTGCTTCTTCACCATGTTCGAGAAAACCACGTTGGCGTTCCACAATACAGGTCGCCACCTTGAGTAACGTCTCATTGCGGCTTTGCAGGCTTTTTATCAACCAACGCGCTTCCTGTAAATTATCTTTAAGGTAGGTGTTGTCCTTGCTGGTATCTGCGCGTTTGATCAGGTTTGCGTAGGCGTTATTGATCGACAGTTTGGGTGCAACGTCAGGGTTGAGTTCGACCTTCCACACACCTTTTACTTTGCGTACAAACACGTCAGGGACAATATATTCAGCCTGGTTGCTGGAAATCTGGCTGCCCGGACGCGGGTTAAGCGAGCGGATCAGGTTGACGACTTGCTGTAAATCAGCCTCGGCAAGTTTCATCTTGCGCATAAGCTGGCTGTAATCGTGGCCGGCCAGCATATCCAGGTGTTCACTAACCAGTTGGATGGCCTGTTCACGCCAGGGGGTGTCGGGGCTGAGCTGCTGAAGTTGTAGCTTCAGACAGTCTCCGAGATCGCGTGCGCCGACTCCGGGTGGATCGAAGTTTTGCACCTGCCTCAGGACGGCATCAATTTCATCCAGTTCCAGTTCAGGTATTTCCGAGACCAGGCTTTCGTGGATATCTTCAACGCTGCTGTCAAAGTAACCATCCTCACTGATGCCATCAATGATGGCAATGGCGATCTGGGCATCCGTATCGCTGAACGGGCTCATACTCATTTGCCACATCAGGTGTTCATGCAGGCTTTCAGCACCGGTGTCGTTGATATCCTGCTCGCGGTCATCAAACCCGCCTGATGCCCCTCCCTGTCCTGTCGGTGGTTGGTAGACAGCCGGTTCATAGATATCTTCCCAGGCCGTGTCGACGGGCAGGTCGTCGGGCATTTCAGATTGCTGCATGGCCTTGTCAGTATCCGCAGCGGCAATCTCTTCGCTTGCACTGGGCTTTTCCGTGGCCGGGCTATTGTCATCACTGGACTGGCTGGCTTCTTCACCCTCAGTAATCTCGAGCATGGGGTTGCTCTCGAGTGCTTCCTGGATTTCATTAGTGAGTTCGAGAGAAGACAGCTGCAACAGACGAATCGCCTGCTGTAGCTGCGGTGTCATGGTCAGGTTCTGGCCCAGGCGGAGCTGGATTGACTGCTTCATGTATCGTTATGTCTTTCTTTCAGGAACGAACAAGGTTGTTACCTATATAGTAGCGCAAGATTCGTACCAGTGCAGGTAGATTATCGATCAAAGTGTGAAATGTTGCCCCAGATAGACATCTTTAACCTGCTGGTTATTCATCAGGTCTTCAGGTTTCCCTTCAGCAAAGATTTGGCCTTCGTTCATGATGTAGGCGCGCTCACAAATCCCGAGTGTTTCCCTCACGTTATGGTCAGTAATCAAGACCCCAATGCCGAGGTTTTTCAAGTGTTTGATTATATTGTTGATATCAATCACTGATAGGGGATCAACGCCAGCAAAAGGCTCATCAAGCAAGATAAAGTGAGGACGGGTGGCGAGTGCGCGGGCGATTTCGACGCGACGACGTTCACCACCTGAGAGGCTGATACCATTGCTTTCTCGAATATGCGTAATATGTAATTCCTGTAATAATTCTTCAGTTTCCTGTTCGACTTGTTCTGACGTGATACCAGGAATTGCCTGAAGAATAGCGCGGATATTGTCTTCAACGCTGAGTTTTCGGAAGATTGAGGCCTCCTGTGGCAAATAGCCGATACCCAGGCGTGCACGTTCGTGCATTGGGTAGCGGCTGATGGCCTTGTCATTCAGAAAGATCTCACCCGCGTCGGCATTGATGAGACCGACAATCATATAAAAGCAGGTTGTTTTACCGGCACCATTAGGGCCCAGCAAGCCAACGACTTCACCACTGCTAATAGACAGTGAAGCGGAGTCGACAACGGTGCGGGAGCGGTACTGTTTGTTCAGGTTGTCAGCGCGCAGGGTACTCATTTCTTTGTAGCAGGCTTGCCCTTTTGTTTGGGTTGGATAGTGATCTGGATACGGCCACCGTCTTTACCCGATGATGTGCTCGCTTTCGGGTCGCGCTTGGCCGTGATCTTGTCACGTTTCGAATCATAGATGATGCTGTTGCCAGTAAAGGTATTGCCGCTTTGTATAATCTTCGCGTTGCCACGCATGATGAGCAACTCCTTAACTGCGTCATAGAAAAGCTCATTGGCTTCGGCAATCACCGGTTTCTTTTTGTTGTCAGGTGTTTGTTCAAAGTGCGCAGGTCTACCGGTGGAATGCATCTTGTCGAGGTTTTTCTCATTGTCGCGATAGACGACAATGCTGTCTCCCTCGATACGAATACTGCCACGGGTAATCAGAACATTTCCCTTGAAGGTGCTGGTGCCCTTGTCATCATCGATATCGACACGATCAGCCGCAATCTTCATGGGCTGTTCACTGTCCGTGCTGAGTGCATGCGAGGCCAGCGGCAACTGGATAGCGGATACTGCAAGCGAGATGAGCAAGGCTGTTTTTACTGGGTTATTTTTCATAACTGACCCGTACATTTTTTAATAATTGTAACTGACCGTCCCGTACATAGGCACGCATACCGGTTGCCGATGTACGGCGCTTATTGCTGACCATGGTAACAGGCTGATCCGTTTCAGCGAAATCCGAGTCAGGATGAATACGCAGGCGTTCGGTGAAAAGCTTTACTGGGCGGTTATTCGGGCCGCTTGCACGATCAATAGTGACTTTACCACTTAGCAGGATGAGATCATGATCTGCTGACACCCAGCCTCGCAGGGCTT
>Ga0316207_10004473_pt1 | contig 12141 bp, 11 predicted proteins | sample 6weekpyrite_MG_FD_204943 | JGI IMG/M metagenome (GOLD analysis project Ga0316207, IMG submission 204943) | Microbial mat bacterial communities from mineral coupon in-situ incubated in ocean water Damariscotta River, Maine, United States -... | ecosystem: Environmental > Aquatic > Marine >... | reverse complement strand
ACAATATCTGTGTTTAGCTCACTTAAGATAGAAGGGGGGGAGGCTTTACCATCCTCTGGTTATATTTTATGTGTAGGATTCCCATGGTATTCATATGTGAAGCATTCGAAACATGAAGAAAACGAATATGTTCGTTCAGAAAAAAAACTGTATGGCTTAGCAGACTATATAAAAAGTTCTACTAGATTTAAAGATAACACGATTATTTCAATCGGTGAATATGAGTCTAGTGATTGGGGGAGCTCGCAAAATCTACATAAAAACACTCTTATAAAAAAACATGTTGCAAATAGAAAAGTTGCCAACCCGGTTATTTTATTTGAACAGATTAAATTGCAAATAATTAATGCTGGTCAAGCATTAAACATTGCATCAAACCTTAAATTCAATGGCTTTTTAGATAAGTTGCTCATTTCATTGTCAATTATAAAATATTGTACATCAGCGGTAGATACCCAAAAATTTTTATCTGATTTGTTGAGTAGTGGTGAGCCTGTAACCCTGTTGTACAATGCTAATTCATTTTATTCATTTCCTTGGTATGCAGCGATAGTAGAAGAAAAATACCATTATATGTATGCAGATAATTGCTGTTATTTTCCGTTCTCATATTTCTCACCTTCTATTGATACTAATAGAACACCTTCGCTTATTAAAAACAGTACGCTTTTTTATGGTTTTCTCGAATGGCCTATTTTCAGCAGAATCGTTGGAGAGAAAGATATTGGTTATCAAGGGGTCTCTCGCCTAAGCCACTCAATTCAAAAACAGTATTATAGAATTTCGACAACAATAGGAGAGGAGCAGCCATTTCAGCTTGGCTCAATACAACGCTTCTTTGAGTCAAGTGATGATCAGATTGAAAATGAAATTGCTGCTAACGAATTAGTTAAAACGGTGCTATTTCTTGACGGTATAACGCGAGACATAGATAACCAGATTCCAATATTTGATGTTCCTACTACTTTTCTTAAACCGGAAGTGACTAAAATTTATTATGATTCATTATTTGATTTTATAAAAAATCACGATGTAACTATACATATAAGGTCTAAGTATCAAGCGAGTAATGACTTATTGAACGCGGTAAATGTGTTTCTATCTGCATATCCTGAGTATTCTTGTAGATTAAAAATCACATCGTCTAGGGCTCCTTTGCAGGAGATACTGTCTTCGATAAACCCATCAATTGTTTTGGTAAGACCATTGTCTTCGACTTACTTATTTTCAAGCAAACTGGGGTATCAATCGTATTATTATCTACCTAAATACCTACAAAATATATTTGATAAGATGCTAAGTGATTACGATATGCCTAAGTTAAGTAATCAGAATGATTGGATATCAGAAGATGGCCTAAATAATATATTATTAGCTGATGGCAATGAGCTGATTAATGGATGACGTGGTGTTCTTTATCAACAGATGTCTATTTAATTAAGCATCTAGATAATTTGTAACTGTATTTTAATGAGTTTGTTCAATATAAATTAATATATAAGGGTGAATAATGATACTTAATCCAAATGTTAGCTTTCAAGAAATTAAAGCTATATTGTTGAACTTTGATAAAGGTGCCAGAATACAGAAGCTGCCATTCATATTGAATTACATTGCATTAATTGGTAGAAACTTTTTCTTGGCCATTAAAAAAATATTCCTACCAATATGGCCCGTTCCATATAAACATTTTAGTGATGGTATGAAAACCATGCATAATGATAGTTTTTTGGATAATGAGGTTTTTATTAGAGCATATAACCGGTCACTGAAATCTAGGGGAGAAGTTGTACCCTTTTCTGAATCTATTCCATGGAGAATCCATCAAGACTTGTGGGCAGCAAAACACTGTTTTTCACTTGATGGTGATTTTGTTGAATGCGGAACCGGTAGAGGTTTAACTATGAGTGCAGTTTTAGAATCATTAACTAATTGGAATTCATCGGGTAAAAGCATGTGGTTATTCGACACTTTTGGTTCGGAAAGTTATGATGGCGAAGGAAAATTAACAAAAAATAAAACTATTTCATATGCTAAATCTATTGATAAAACGAAAGAAAACTTTTCTGAGTGGAATAACATCAAATTGATAGAAGGATTTCTTCCAGCAACGCTTTCGCAACTTACGTCAGAGAAGATAGCCTTTTTGCATATAGATTTGAATTGCGCAGAACCAGAAGTGGAATCATTGAGGGAATTATGGGATAAATTATGTTTAGGTGCGATAGTTATACTTGATGACTATGCATGGCATGGAAGAGAAGCACAATATAACGCAATGAATACACTTTCTGAAGAGATTGGTTTTTCAATTTTATCAACTCCTACAGGGCAAGGAATTATCATTAAATAATCATAATCGTATCATCTACTATTCGAACATGAAGTTCACATTAGAATTTACAATTACAGCAGTCATTTTGGTAATTAATGGAGTATAAAAACATGAAGGCGGTAATTCTTGCTGGAGGGTTGGGTACACGAATATCAGAAGAAACTCACCTTAGGCCTAAACCAATGATAGAAATAGGCGGAATGCCTATGTTATGGCATATAATGAAAATATATTCTTCGCATGGGGTTAACGATTTCGTTATTTGTTGTGGGCACAAGGGTTATATTATAAAGGAATATTTTGCGAACTATTTCTTACATATGTCTGATGTAACTTTTGATATGGAAAGCAATAAAATGGAAGTTCATCAGCATAATGCTGAACCGTGGCGAGTAACTCTCGTTGATACGGGTAACGATAGTATGACGGGCGGTAGGTTGAAGCGTGTAGCTAGTTATGTACATGAAGATGATGCATTTTGCTTTACCTATGGTGATGGTGTTGCTGATATTGATATATCTGCGCAGATCGCTTTTCATAAAAAGCATGGTAAGCAAGCAACAGTCACAGCTGTTCAACCTCCTGGTCGCTATGGTGCCCTTAATATGGATGGCAAATCAGTTCGTGGTTTTATTGAAAAGCCACAAGGTGATGGCGGTTGGATAAATGGTGGTTTCTTTGTCTTATCACCAGATTGCATAGATTTAATTTTAGATGACAGTACGTCGTGGGAATCTGAACCACTCAGTCAGCTAGCTAGCACGAATGAATTAATGGCTTACGAGCATAAGGGGTTCTGGCAGCCTATGGACACACTGAGAGATAAAAATTATCTGGAAGGTCTATGGCAGGGTGGAAAAGCACCATGGAAGATATGGAAGTGAATTCAGGTTTTTGGTGTAACAAACGAGTCTTCATTACTGGACATACTGGATTTAAAGGAAGTTGGCTTTCTCTGTGGCTCCAATCAATGGGTGCAGAAGTTTATGGTTATGCTCTCAATCCACCAACACGAGTTAATATTTTTTCTGTGGCACAAGTAAGCAATGATATGGCTAGTAGTGTCATTGCAGATCTTCGAGAGCCGGATAAATTGCATAAGTCTATGCAGTTGGCGAGTCCGGATATAGTTTTTCACCTAGCTGCACAACCACTTGTGCGTTATTCCTACGAGAATCCCGTAGAAACTTATGAGGTGAATGTGATGGGGACATTGCATATGCTTGAAGCAGTACGTACTACACCAAGCGTGAAAGCAGTTGTCAATATCACTACGGACAAATGTTATGAAAATCGGGAGTGGGTATGGGGTTATCGTGAAGATGATGCGATGGGCGGTTTTGACCCTTACTCTAGCAGTAAAGGTTGTGCTGAGTTGATCACATCAGCTTATCGTAATTCATTTCTAGAATCAGAAGGGATTTCTCTTGCGAGCGCAAGAGCAGGAAATGTGATTGGTGGTGGGGATTGGGCCGATGACCGCCTGATCCCAGATATTCTTCGAGCTATGGACTCCGGTACAACACTAGAAATACGTTCTCCAAATTCAACACGTCCATGGCAGCATGTACTAGAACCGTTATCAGGATATCTTATGCTTGCTGAACAACTTTATACTAATAGCTCAGGTTTTTCTGAAGCATGGAATTTTGGGCCTGCGGATGAAGATGCGCGACCGGTAAGTTGGATAATTGAGCGTATGGCAAAAATGCGTAGTGAAGTGAGTTGGCAATACAATAAAACACAACAGCCTCACGAGGCAAATTTTCTTAAATTAGATAGTAGCAAAGCGCACAGCCAACTAAATTGGTGGCCGCGTTGGAGCTTAGAAACTGCATTAGAAAAGACATTAGAATGGCATCAAGCGTGGCGGAATGACAAAGATATGAAAAAAGTCACATTGGCCCAAATATTCGATTACGATTCAATAAATTATGATGATTAATTATGTCACGTTTTGACTTTATTCAGACACCTCTTGCAGGATTAAAATTAGTTCAGCGTAAAACAATAGAAGATTCACGTGGTTTCTTGTCGAGGTTTTACTGTTCAGAGGAGTTCGAAGAAATAGGTGTTAATATAACAATAACTCAAGTTAACCATACACTGACGAGAAAAAAAGGAACTATTCGAGGTCTGCATTTCCAGCAACCACCTCACGCTGAGAAAAAGCTAATAACTTGTGTCAAAGGTGAGGTATTAGATGTTGCTGTAGATATTCGTCATGGGTCTCCTACATTCCTTCAATGGCATAGTGAAATACTTTCTGCTGATAATTATAAGAGTTTGCTCATTCCAGAAGGATATGCTCATGGCTTTCAAACTCTAACAGAGGATTGTGAGCTTATTTACCTACATACTGCTCGCTATCACTCAGAATCTGAAGGTGGACTAAATGTTGTGGATCCAAAGCTGGGTATTGTCTGGCCTTTGCCTATCGAGGAAATTTCCGAACGCGATCAAGAACATTTGTTTATTGATGAAAGTTACCAGGGACTTGTATTATGAAGTGTCGCCATTGTCAGGCCAAGTTAACATTACCAATGATCGATTTGAGTACTGCGCCAGCATCAAATGCGTACCTTACTGATGATGAGTTGCATGCCCCTGAAAAGTACTTTCCATTACGCGTATTAGTATGTACTGATTGTTGGCTGGTGCAGACAGAAGATTACGCTAGCGCTGGCGAATTGTTCTCAGCTGATTACGCTTACTTCAGTTCATTCTCAACAACCTGGCTAAAGCATGCCGAACAATATGTTAAGGATATGACTAAGCGATTTTCTTTGTGTAAAAGTTCACATATCGTTGAAGTAGCAGCGAATGATGGTTATTTGTTGCAATATGCTCAAACAATGGGTATTCCTTGTTTAGGCATTGAGCCAACTACAAGTACTGCTGTTGCAGCGCGTGAAAAAGGTATTGAAATAATTGAAGAATTCTTTGGCGTAAAGTTGGCTCAGGAAATTAAAGGACATGGTAAACAGGCTGATTTAATGACAGCAAATAATGTATTAGCCCATGTACCAGATATTAATGATTTTATTAAAGGTTTTACATTGTTATTGAAACAAACAGGTGTTGCAACCTTTGAGTTTCCACACTTACTACGTTTAGTTTCAGAATATCAATTTGATACAATTTATCATGAGCATTACTCATATCTATCATTAATAGCAGTTAAGAATATTTTCGAAAATAATGGCCTGAAAGTCTTCGATGTTGAAGAATTATCTACACATGGTGGTAGTTTGCGCGTTTATGCGCAACGTAAAGATTCTGGTAAATACGAAGAAAGCCAAAATGTGCAAATTATGTTGGAACGTGAAATAGAAGCAGGCATGATTAACACTTCCTTCTATTCTAGATTGCAAAATAAAGCTAATAAAATTAAGAATGATTTAATACGTTTTTTGATAGAAGCTCAAGAAGGTGGAAAAAAAGTAGTTGGGTATGGAGCAGCAGCTAAAGGTAACACTATTCTCAACTACGCTGGCATTCATTCAGATCTTTTGCCATATGTTATTGATATGAATCCAGCTAAACAGGGGAAGTTTTTACCGGGGAGCCGGATACCAATTTTTAATGAAAGTAAATTGAAGTCAGATAAACCAGACTATGTATTAATATTACCTTGGAATCTCAGAGACGAAATTACTGACCAGTTAAAGTATATTAAGGAATGGGGTGGGGAGTTTGTAACAGTAATACCGGAGATGCTGATACAATGAAAATCGCAGTGACAGGCGCTTCAGGTTTTATTGGCCGACACTTGCTTCCTTTATTAATAAAAAATGGTCATGAGGTAATAGCTGTAGTTAGAGATATTGGTAAGTTTAATGATTTGGATTATAAATGTCATGTTGTTGAATGCGAAATTAATGGCACTAATAAAGATGCTTTTGGAAAACTTGGCGAACCAGATCTTTTATTACATTTAGCTTGGAGTGAGTTATCAAATTACAAATCATTACACCATATCGACAATGAGCTTCCCGCGCACTATCAATTTATTAAACTAATGGTCGACTCCGGAGTGAAACATGTCGCAGTATTAGGTACTTGTCTTGAATATGGGATGCAATCAGGTGAGTTATGTGAAGAACTAGATACTAATCCAACTAATCCTTACGGCTATGCTAAGGATGCGCTAAGGAAGCAGCTTCAGTTTCTTCAGGATAATAATCCTTTCAATTTAATTTGGATGCGACTTTTCTATACGTATGGAGAGGACCAAGCAGCTAGTACATTATACTCACAGTTGAAACTCGCTGTTTCACGTGGAGATGCCAAATTCAACATGTCTGGTGGTGAACAGTTAAGAGATTATTTGCATATAGATGAAATGGCTAAAAAAATTGCAGAATTAGCATGTATAAAGAGAAATATTGGTGTAGTTAACGTGTGTAGTGGTACCCCGATATCTGTCAGGCGTTTGGTGGAGCAATGGAAAAAGTCAAACAATTGGGATATTGAACTTAATTTTGGTTTTTATCCTTATCCAGAATATGAACCGCTAGCATTTTGGGGTAACTCAGACAAATTTAATGAAATTATAGATAAACAGGTCTCAGAAGATGGTTAATGAAATAGAAAAATTTGTAAATGGGCGTATGAAACGAATTATATCAAATGAAGATAATTCAGGTTTGGTAAATGCAGCGCATACATTTGTTGTTGAGTCAGTAGAACCCCAATATTCATATAATTTTTCATGGATGGGTAGACCAATCATACAATACCCACAAGATATGATTGCTATGCAAGAAATAATTTGGGATATAAAACCTGATCTTATTATTGAAACAGGCATTGCCCATGGTGGGTCGTTGATTTATTACGCTTCATTGCTTGAGATGATTTCGGCTTCTGGTTTTGGTGGCGGCACCGTATTAGGTATAGATATAGATATTCGTGAGCATAACAAGAATGAAATTGAATCACATCCAATGTATAAAAACATTGATATGATTCAAGGGTCTAGTATTTCACAAGAGGTCATAGCTCAGGTTAAGAAGCAGGCAGAAGGCAAGGAAAGGGTGCTTGTGGTTTTAGATTCAAATCATACTCATCAACATGCATTGGAAGAGTTAATTGCATATGCACCTTTGGTGTCAAAGGGGAGTTATTGCGTAGTGTTTGATACTTTGATTGAAGATATGCCCGCTGACGCGTATCCGGATCGCCCATGGGGCCCTGGTGATAACCCAAAAACTGCAGTGTGGGAGTACCTTAATACGCACCCTGAGTTTGAAATCGATAAGCAGATTCAAAATAAACTTTTGATTACTGTTGCGCCAGATGGTTACTTAAAGCGGGTTAGTTAATCTAATTATCTTCTGGGTCTATAATAATATTCGCAATATTTATCCTAGTGGCGTAGTTTATTTTTAATAAAATGGAATTACTCAAAAATAACTGCACAGTATTAATGTTCACGTATGAGCGACCTTATCATCTTAAGCGTTCATTATCATACTGGGGCAATTCTAAGTGCAAGGTTGTGATTGCAGATGGTTCTCAATTGCCACTTGAAAATATTCCTGACAATATAGAGTATTTACATCGGCCAGGTGCTCCAATTACTGAACGTATTCTTGAATTAATTGATAATGTAAATACAAAATATGCTGTTTTTGTACCAGATGACGATTTCCTTGGTTATGAAGCGCTTGATAGCTCGATATCTTTTTTGGAAGATAATGCAGGTTATTCTTCGGTTCAAGGGATATATACTAGTTTCCGGGTTACAAAACCATTTGGCATAATAGTTAGCCGGCCCGGTAACTATGATTATGCGCGAAATTATAATTGGGATGATGATTCTTATGTCAAACGACTGGAAGACATAAATAGTTATAAACTAATGCACTACTGTTATTCAGTAGTAACCGTAGATACATTGAGAACATTATCAAATTTATTTTCAGGCCTTGAGAATTTGGATGGTTCATCATTATTTGAAGTCTTGATGGCGTATTCAATAGCAATAAATGGCAAAACAAAAACCTTAAGCCGCTTTTTTTCAGCTAGAGAAACTGTAGCAAGGCCAGATTGGCTGGGCATTAAGCCTTTTGAGAACTTTATAAATAATAACTCACCGCAGTACAAGATTTTAATAGAAAATATAGCCTCTGAATGCATTAAATTACATGGTGGCGATCGGCAAAAAGCAATTGAGGTAGCAAAAGCATCAGGCAAGATATATGCTGCAAGCATATTTCAACGTACTGAATTACTTAGTAAAAAAAATCATAATGCAAGTCAATATTCATTTTATGGATTAATCAGAAAATATGTGGCATCGCTACTGTTTGCAATCAAAATATTACTTCAATCCACAGGGATAACTAGGTCGAAAGGAATAAATAAAGAGTACTTCCTTTCCAGTCCCGAAGCTTGGTTTTCATATAAGCGTGATTGGAAAAGAATTAGGACGAGCATTGAAAAAAAATAATTATGCTTGAAATTAAATAATATAGGAATCTTTATGAACCTGCCCAACAAAATGAAAATTGTAAATGCAGAAATAACAAGCGACACAATCATGAATCAATTTAATTCTTTACCATTGGATAAAGAGTATGTTGTTGTGTTTAGAACGGGAGGCAAACTACCATTCGATGAGCTTTTGCCATTAACTCGGAAAATGGGGAAACCATTAGTTTACGGGGAAAATGATTTTTTTTCCTTTGATAAGGTCCATTTAGAATGCGAGCTTCATTATGATGGTATTTCATCAGATGGGATACGCGCAATGCCAGATTGGCTTATATTTTATATGGAGAATACGCCCAATGAAGAAGGAGGTGAATTCCGGCTTTTGAATTGTGAATCGGTTTTGCATGATTTGGATAAAGAATTAGTTGAGTTTCTTGAAAGTACAGCTTTAGAAATATATGGGCTCAGGCATTTATCAGATCCCGACCCTGAGCCGTATAAATTATCATTTAAAATAAAAAATATAGTTACTGAGCAGGGCATTAAAATATTGAGAATGCACATTCCTACAGCTGATAGTAACATGATGGTTGTTGAGCCTGAATTTGTACATTGCAAAATTGATGATTTTAGAATGCGTTTCGAAGGGATGACAGGGCCTGAAACAGATGAAATATTTTCAAAGATAAGAAAGGTGGCATTTTCTGATAAACACCTTCTTGAGATAGGGCTGAAAAAAGGTGATATTGTTTTTGTTAAAAACCGGTTTGTGTTTCATGGTCGAAATAGCTGTGCTGCACCAACAACTCGTTTAATGCATCGTATCCAGTTAATCAATGAGTAGGCCAAATATCTTTTCATGCGTAACGTATATTTGTATTTATAGGTAAAAGCATTTGGATAAATATTTTTATCTATAACTAGATATGTAGCCAGTGTAATATTATATGAGGACTTCAATGGATAATGTAACGGAAACTGATGCATGGGGGGATGAAACCCATGCAATGGTATTTGATTATTTACATAAAATGCCCAACTTTATTGTGAAACGCCATTATGAAACTTTTAATGAAGGGCGTCTCTTAAAAGATTATGCTGGTATGTTAGAAGCAGGAGACTTCTTTGAAATAGGATGTGCGACAGGTGAATTATATAGATATATCAAAAACTTTATGCCTGATTTCAAATACCAGGGATTTGATATATCTGAACCGGCGATCAATCGTGCTAGAACGAAATATCGTGACGGTAACTTTCACCTCTTAACAAATGGATTTGATGAGATAAGGGAGAACTTTGGCCGACCAAATGTGGTCTGGTGCAGAGATGTTGTTATGCATCAAGAACGGCCATATAAGTTTCTGGAAAATGTTATCAATTTATCTAGGGATGTATCTATTTTACGCCTACGAACTCGTGACGAGGGTGAAACAGTTATCGATAGCAATATTTCATGTCAATTGCACTGGGATAAGTTCTGGGTTCCATATATTGTTTTAAATATTAATGAATTGATCGATAAAATTTCTGAGAATAAAGAGGTAAGTAAAATAGTGATTAGCCGCAGCTATGAAGTATTAGGTGGCCAGAACTACAGATATCTTCCTAAAGAACTATATTTCAAAGAGTCGGGAACCTCAGAAACAGCCATTATGGTAATAAAGGGTGAAAGGAATAAAACTGGGAAGGTAGACATCACATTTATGGATAAGCAAGATAGGCCTAAATTAAGTATCTTCGAGCGTATAATTAGAAAGCTTTCATTATTATTTCGTTAATGAGTAGGGCTTGAATAGTTACATTATGGAGGACTTATGAAAATTGTCGCAATGATTCCGTATTGGAAAGAGTATCGATTTCCCGATCAAAGTATTAGTAATCGTGATACGTTAACGGTTGGTGGGCACTCCCTAATTGAACGTGTGGTTAGAACTCTACAAAAAGTCAAAGAAATTGATGAAATTGTAATCTATACGTCTAATGTCCAGGTTAAGGAGCTTCTTGATAAATCATTGAAATATGTTCTTCTTAATCGAGACAGTGATCTTGATGATGAAAATATCTCGATTGAAGATATCATTTCACGTTTTATGAATAATTCAGACGCGGACATTATTTTATTAATGCATCCCAAATGCCCATTTCTCAAACCTGAATCTATTTCAGATTGCATTAATAAGGTAGTCGATGGTGAGTATGACTCGGCTTTTATTGGTTCACAGCACAAAAAGCTTGCCTGGTTTAATGGTAAGCCACTAAATTATTCATTAGAAAGTGGTGGAAGCACACAAAGCCTATCATCACTTGAGCCGGTAGTATTTGAGTCATCTTCAGTGTACGTCTTTACGAGGGAGTTATTTGATAAGTCACGTCGACGTGTAGGCTTGAACCCTCACATGAAATTCGTTGGGCATTTTGAAGGTTTTGAGATTGATCGTGCCGAGGATTTTGAAATGGCTGAATTAATTGTAAATGCTGGGCTCGATATTTTATAGAAGTAACATGAGTAAAATTAATATAAAAATTTCTGACACTGAGTACGAGGTGACGATTGGGCGTAATGTTATTGATGACATTGCAGAATTTCTCGGAGCTAAAACGAAAAATAACAAGGTGCTAATTGTTACAGACGAATATTTCGAGAAAAGATATGCTAGTTACTTAAAAGACTCCTTGATAAAATCATCTTTCAGTGTGGGACTGTATGTAATGAAGGGTGGAAAAATAAGTAAGACCTTTAACGAAGCGTTAAAAATATATGGGGTTCTTGAAGTAGGCGATTATGCGCGAGATTCAACCTTGATAGCGCTCGGGGGAGGTGTGGTCGGTGACCTAGCTGGTTTTGTAGCCAGCACGTGGTATAGGGGTATGAATATGATTCATATTCCTACAAGCCTAATGGGTATGGTCGATAGCAGTATTGGTGGGAAGGTCGCTATTAATTTTCGCGAAACAATAAATGCTGTCGGCAACTACTATCATCCAATTGCTAATTTCATGGATATCAGTTTAGTGGATACGCTACCGGAAAGAGATTATATTTCCGGTTTAGCAGAAGTAGTGAAATGTGGGCTCATTGCTGATACGGAACTCCTTGATTATATTAAGTTGCATAAAGATGACATTTTAGCGCGAGATCAAGACAAGCTTGTCCACTGTATTAGACGTGCGATTGAAATAAAAGTTGATCACGTAAAGAATGATGTGAAAGAGGGCGGGAAACGCCTATTGCTAAATTTTGGTCATACACTTGGTCATGCAATTGAGATGGCAACACAAACTGACAATGGTGAAACTTTCAGGCATGGTGAAGGTGTTTCACTTGGAATTTCCTCTGTGTTATTGCTCAGTGAAGAACATTT
>Ga0316207_10004472_pt1 | contig 12143 bp, 10 predicted proteins | sample 6weekpyrite_MG_FD_204943 | JGI IMG/M metagenome (GOLD analysis project Ga0316207, IMG submission 204943) | Microbial mat bacterial communities from mineral coupon in-situ incubated in ocean water Damariscotta River, Maine, United States -... | ecosystem: Environmental > Aquatic > Marine >... | reverse complement strand
AGTGAATATCTGCAGATGATTAATATTTCTGCACGAAACCTTATGTCAAATATTGAGTCTTTGCTTGACCTTGCGCAGATGCAAGGCGGCAGACTTAAATTAAATGAGTCAGAGTTTAATCCCATCGCGGAGATGGAAGACCTTGCAAGACTTCACGGTGTTGAAGGCAGAAACAAAGGGATACACACTTATTTTTATATCGATCCAAAACTTCCTCAATATATGACAGGAGATCTACGTAAACTCAAACAGATACTTAACAATCTTATTAATAATGCCCTTAAATTTACGAAACGCGGCGGAAAGGTTACGGTTGAGATCAAATTGGTCCATCGTAACAATGATGGGACCTGTAGCATCGGATTTGGGGTAAAAGATACAGGTAAGGGGATTCTGAAAGAACATCTGGCCATGATCACTCAGCCCTTTATTGCTGGTGATCAGGCAGATAACCGTTTGGGCGTTGGACTGAGTCTGTCTCATGGTCTTATCAAGATGATGGGCGGGGACCTGAGGATTCAGTCTGAAGTTGAAAAAGGTTCTGCTTTTAACTTCTCTTTGAATTTCGTTTGTTCCGAAGCACAGTCTTTTCAAGTCGTACAAAACCGTACTGCGAAGGTAGTTTTACTGGACGAGTCAAAAGTTGAAGATGCCAACCAGTTGACGATGTATCTTCGTTCATTCTCAATGAACGTTGAAAAAGTCAATCATATAGATGAAAAAATATATGATGGCGCAGACTTGGTGTACCTTGTCGCTTCTCAGGAAAAGCCGGGCTGGATGCTTAAACTTTCAACCTTTGCGAAACGCGGAAAGACTGTCTTGGTTATTGATCAAGGGGAGCAAGTCCAAACAAAGATGGCTCATATTATAGACCATACCTTTGTTAAACCGATGTTGCCTTCTAAAATTGCCAATCATTTAGCAAAGATATTACGTTTACCAAAATCCGCACCTGTCTTGCAGGAGATGCCGACACGTCAAAATGCTATTAAAGCCTTGGTTGTCGAAGATAATCTTATTAATCAACGACTGATTAAAATACTGCTTCAAGAATATAACCTTCAGGTCACCACGGCAGCTGATGGAGAAGAAGCGGTTAATTTGTGTATGTCAAATGAATACAACATCATTTTTATGGATATAGATATGCCGATTAAAGACGGAATCCTTGCAACACAAGAGATCAAGCAGCAGAGAAACCCAAATCTTCCACATATGCCGATTGTCGCACTGACGGCTTTGGCTATGGAAGGTGATAGAGAACGTATTTTGGAAGAGGGGTTAGATGACTATCTTTCCAAGCCTTTAACACGAGAAAAACTGGAATATATTTTACAAAAACATTTACGTTTAAATTTATAAAGATAATGAAAAAGAGTTTAGGGACTATTAATGCATGAGTTAAAAGCACATTTGCCACAAAGTGTAACAGACTTTACTGAGGAGATCTTAGAACTTGAGAGTGCTATTGTCTTGGTCATAGATGGAAAGATCGGCGTTATTGGAGCGAATTCTTCATTTTCACACCTTCTGCCTTTTAAAGACTTAAACGACTTTAGTAAAAAACATAAGGATATATCCGAACTCTTCCTTACTTCAAAGGGAACCTTGGATGCGAAAAAGCCTTTTGCCTGGTTGTTTGACGTCTTAAAATCAAAAAATGATAAACATACGGTTAAAATGCTTGACAAAGAGGGTGAAGAACGTCTTTTTGAGCTAAAGGTCAAGGAAGTCACTGCTGAGGGTAAGAACTTATTTATTGCACAGTTTAATGATATATCAGCCTTTGAGCAAGCTAAACGCGCACAGAAGTATTTTGAAGAGTTTAAACAAAAATTTCTAACCTCTATGTCGCATGAGTTCAGAACACCTATGAACGGTATTATAGGCTTTGTCGAATTATTAGAACGTACCGATACGAACCGTATACAAAAAGAGTATGTAAACCTTATCTCGCATTCAGCCCAAGCGATGATGCATAATGTTGAAAACCTTCTGGAATTGGCGCAAATTGAGAGTGGACAGATACACGTAAATGAAAATCCAGTCAATCTAATAGAGATGATGGAAAGCTTTTCTTATGAGTTTGTTGATGAAGCCAAAGAGAAAGATATACAATTTCTTTTCTTTATAGACCCTCTTTTACCTTTAGAACTCATTGCTGACGGAAATAAGATAAAAAAAGTCTTGAGTAACTTGGTGAAAAACTCTATCAAGTACACCAAGGAAAAAGGGCAGGTATATGTAGAGATCCGTGCCAGTGACAGCGGCAGGAAAGGTGAAGTCCTTGTTGAGTACGCAGTAACGGATACGGGTGTAGGCATTGATCATAAGCGTCTTTCTACCATTATTCGCCCTTTTGCTTCTGCAAAAGACAACCAGTCAAAAGGCAAAGATGGTTTAGGGGTAGGACTTTCAGTATGCTATAAACTGACCGAGATGATGGACTCCAAGTTAAAGGTTGCAACGGAAGTCGGAAAGGGAAGCCGTTTTAGTTTTTCAATTACGCATAAAACTGACAATGCTTCTGCTTACGAGTTTGTAAAAGGTTCCAGAGTTGCTGTCTGGGCTGAAGATCATTATACGGTACTCTATTCTAAGCTTTTAAAAGAGTATCTGACGCATTTTGCTATTGAGGTTGTCGAGATTGATGGTCTGGTCAACAAAGAATTGAAAAATTGCGACGCCGTTTTTATTGTGACGGATCATCTCTCTTCTTCAAGGATAAAGTCGATCAAGTCACAATACAGCAATCTACAAATTGTACCCGTCATTAATCCTTCTTTAGAAAGAAAGTTTTCAAATGTACACAATGATGTAGCGGATATCCTGGTCAAACCACTTTTACCGACAAAGATTTATGAGACACTTAACGTAGTTTGGAAAAAAGTACCATCGGAACTCCTAAAAAGGGTAGAACTAAAACCAAATAAACAGAAGAAACCATTGCTTGACCTTACGGTACTTGTTGCTGAAGACAACCCCATTAATCTAAAGTTGATTGAAACCCTCTTGTCACAATACAAACTCAAGGTACGTACGGTTGTAAATGGAAAAGAAGCGGTTGATACCTTTGATAAAAAAGAAGAGTTTGACCTTGTCTTTATGGATATTGATATGCCTGTTATGGATGGTATTACAGCAACGCGCCTTATCAAAGAGATTGAAAAACGTGACGCGAGAGAACATACGCCTATTATCGCTTTGACGGCACATGGCCTTTCGGGCGATAGAGAAAGGATTATTGCCGCCGGTTTAGATGATCACTTCCCTAAGCCTCTTGACCGTGCAAAATTGGAACTGGTTTTAAAGCAGTATCTTAATTTAGATATTTACTAGAGCCGGTATAAGAAACTATTAACTATGCTTAAGTATAATTGCTACGAGAATAAATGAATACATTTCAAACACACTGAAGCAACTCTGCGGAAGCAGAAAGTTTCTTTAGAAAAACTATTAAGGAAAATAATGAAAAAAGTTATTTTGGCACTGGCTGCAGCCGGTGCAGTATACGCGGGAACAATCGCTACGGTAAATGGTAAAAATATTACTGAAGCTGAAGTGCAAGAAGTGTTAATGCAAGGAACTCAGGGTCGTTTTAACCAACTTCCACCTGAAAAACAAGCGGAGCTTGGCCAAAAAGTCATTGATGGACTGATCTCTCAAGAACTCGTTTTTGCGGACGCGAAAAAAATTGGTGTTTTGGAAAGTGCAGAGTATAAAGAAGAACTTAACAAAGTACTTGAACGCGTTAAGGTACAACTTGCATCCAAAGTTTGGGAAAAACGTCAATTTGAGAAAGTAAAGGTAAGCGAAAAAGAAGTCAAAGCTTATTATAAGGCTAATCCTGAAGAGTTTTCTGAAAAATCGAAGGTGCGTGCATCTCATATCTTGTTAAAGACTCAAGCAGAAGCGGAAGAGGTGACTAAAGAACTTCAAGGACTCAAAGACGGTGCTTTAAACGCTAAATTTGCTGAACTTGCCAAGTCGAAGTCAACAGGACCTTCAGGACCAAAAGGCGGAGACCTGGGTTTCTTTGGTCAAGGTCAAATGGTACCGGCATTTAATGATGTTGTATTTAAAATGAACAAGGGTGAGCTGACAAAGACGCCTGTTAAAACGCAATTTGGTTACCACGTTATTTTAGTGACAGACAAGCAAGAAGCAAAAGATCTTCCTTACACAGAAGTAGAGGGCTTTATCGAGCAAAAGCTAAAAGTCGAGATTTTTAAAGAACAGATGCAAGCCAAAATGGCAGAACTTAAAAAGAAAGCAACTATTACTTTCGCTAAAAAGTAAAAGAATGATCCCTTCTCGAGTTGACTTAGTCAAGTTTCGAGACAGGAAGATCTATGTCAAACGTGACGACCTCCTGCACGATTGCCTTTCGGGCAATAAATACCGTAAACTTTATACTCTGATCCAGACCCCCAGTGAAAAATACACAAAGATCATCTCCTATGGCGGTGCACAATCAAATGCCATGCTTTCTATTGCCTGCCTCTGCAAGTCAAAGGGATGGACTTTTCATTATTATACAAAGAACTTGCCGAAGGTATTGAAAGAGGGGGTAGAAGGAAACCTTGAATTAGCTATAGCGGAAGGGATGATTGTTCATGAAATAGCACATAAGGACTTTGATAAAGAGATAATGGAGCTGAAAGATATTCAAGAAGAGAAGACACTTGTGATATCACAAGGCGGGGCAGATCAAACAGCACAAGAAGGCGTCTCTCTTTTAGCAAAAGAGATAAAGGTCTGGAAAAAAGAACAGGGCGTAGATAAACTGTCTGTTGTTCTTCCCAGTGGCACCGGAACAACCGCCTTATATCTTAAGTCTATGCTGGATGAAGGTATCGCTGTGTATACTTCTGTGCTTGTTGGAGATGAGGTTTACCAGAGACAACAATGGAGGAAACTGTCCGAGGGTCCATATCCTGAGGTCTTCCCAAGTAAGAAGAAGATGAAGTTTGCTAAGCCTTATGACGAATTTTTACAGATACATGAAGAACTCTTTGCTTCCACTTCTATCACATTTGATCTTATTTATGCACCTTTGACATGGATACAGATGCTCGAAAACTTACGGGACAAAGACGGTGAAATACTTTATATTCATACCGGCGGTGTAAGCGGGAATGGGACAATGCTTCAGCGTTATAAACATAAACAAGCAAGAAGAAGATGAGATATTTATACCTTCTGCTTTTCTTAACATCATCACTTTTCTCCTTCGAGACAAAACATGAAGAACTTTCAAAAAAGATCATAAGAGAACTAAACTATATTTTTCAAGAAAAGTCTTGGACAGGGGGAAGTACTTTTAAAAAGGGAAGAGAATTTACCTATAGCTTCAAATCTATTTCGCCTTATGAGATAGAGATCAAGAGAAGTATAGACGGCGTCTGTTTAGACGAGCCTTTTATTATTGATTTAAGAGAAGAGTATTTTGTGCAATTGCAAGCTGATGACAGATGTGATCCAGCACTTGTTATCTCACATGAACTCGATATTGTTTATCTATATGTTAAAGACAGGTGCGGTAATTTCGGCGGATTTAATCTTTATAAGAGGGCAAAAAGGGCAGGTGTCTTATTGCAGGAATATTTTTACGAAGCCTACCGTCTTAATAAACCTACTTCTCATTTTTAATAAATCTGAAAAAAACTGCAATAGCAATAAACAGGGCAAGTAGTATGTAAGGAGCATATTCACTGATGTGGGTGAGCAGAAGCATAATCTCTTTTAAGAAATAGGTCCATACAACGATAGCCAAGGATGTCCCAAAACTTACGATAAACATGGTGTGATAATGTTTCAGGCCTATTAAAAAACCTATGATAGCACCGACAACAGGGCCGGTCATCCAAAAAGGAAACCAGACAAATACAAAAAGCCCGTACTTTCCGTACTTTTCAAAAAAGTCACTGTATTTTAATCGCAAGGCTTTTACTTTTGAAAAAAAATTGTGCAGAGCACTTATCTTTAAAGATCTTTTCCAGCTATACACGAACAAGGGATAGATGATCATGACCGTGATAAGTTCAATAACAATATTGATGACAATGATCAAGGCTTCGCTAAAATCCACACTCAAACCGTAGGAGATACCTGCGGCTCTTCCAAAGATAAAATTTGTAACCGTAATGATGAGTAGACTGTTTGCATCCTCTACAGAGATGAAGTAGGTACTTATAATAGAGGCCAGGTAAGCCAAGAGTGCAAAGAGGCCAAATATAAAAATCTGTCCCTCTTGCGTTGATAGGTGTTTTAACATGTAAAGTCTTTCAAGTCACACTCCAGGTAAGGGAATTATAAAGCCCTTCATGGCGATTAACCATGAAAAAAAAGAAGTCTTAGTTACGCTCTAGGGCATTAAGGTCTTTAAAGGCGGTGATGACACGTGCAACAAGAGTCTCTTGCCCTGCACGTAACCATTTACGAGGGTCATAATATTTCTTATTTGGCTTGTCATCACCCTCAGGGTTTCCGATCTGGCCTTGCATATAGTCTCTGTTCTTCTCATAATACTCTTTTGTACCTTCCCAGGTTGCCCATTGGGTATCGGTATCGATATTCATCTTGATAACACCATAGGTCAGTGCCTCTGCGATCTCTTCTTCTGATGAGCCTGAACCGCCGTGGAAGACAAAGTCAACCGGTTTGGCATCTGTGCCGAATTTTTCTTGGATATATTTTTGTGAGTTGTCAAGGATCTTTGGTGTCAGGCAGACATTCCCCGGCTTATAGACACCATGTACATTACCAAATGAAGCAGCGATGGTAAATGCCTTAGAGACTTTAGAAAGTTCCTCATAAGCATAAGCTACCTCTTCGGGCTGTGTGTAAAGAAGTGCATTGTCGATGTTTGTATTATCCACACCGTCTTCTTCTCCCCCTGTTACACCCAGTTCGATCTCTATCGTCATACCGATCTTGTTCATACGCTTAAAATATTCAACACAGGTAGAGATGTTCTCTTCTATAGGCTCTTCTGAGAGATCAAGCATATGTGAAGAGTAAAGAGGCTTACCTTCTTTTTTGTAAAATTCCTCTCCTGCATCTAAAAGAGCGTCGATCCAGGGTAGAAGTTTACGAGCAGCATGGTCCGTATGAAGAATAACGGGAATACTGTATGCCTCAGCCATTGCATGAACATGTTTAGCACCGGAGATTGCACCGGCAATTGCCGCTTTTTCATTTTCGTTGCTCAAGCCCTTGCCTGCGTAGTATGAAGCACCGCCGTTAGAAAACTGAATGATCACAGGAGAGTTTACTTTTGCAGCCGCTTCTAAGACTCCGTTGATAGAGTCTGTTCCCACAACATTTACTGCCGGAAGGGCAAAGCCTTCTGCTTTGGCAATCGCATATAGCTTTTGAACATCTTCTCCATGTAAAACACCCGGTTTAACAGCATCTAGTACTTTCATTAAAATTCCTCTTTGATTTATTCTGGGAATTATATCAAATTTGCTATGATGTTCTATATAAAAATAAGGATACTTCATGAAAAGAACAAAGGGTTTTGTCTTTTATGAGTATAAAGGTGAAATATGTCATTAGACTTAAGCCAATGTCTAGTCATTGGAATCTCTTCCAGAGCCCTTTTTGATCTTGAAGATGAAAACAATCTTTTTAATGATGATGGGGTAGAGGCCTACAGAAAACACCAAAGAGAAAATGAAAATGAGGTCTTGAAACTGGGTACGGCTTTTCATCTTGTGGAAGCGCTTTTAAAACTCAATGACTTGGCCGGAAAAAAACTGGTAGAAGTGATCGTTATGTCACGTAATTCACCCGATACGGGACTTAGAGTCTTTAACTCCATAGAGCATTACGGACTGGATATCACCAGAGCGGCTTTTTCAGGAGGGGAAAACCTTTCGGATTATCTGGAAGCTTTTAACGTTGACCTGTTTTTGTCAAAGTCTGAAGAAGATGTCCAACTTGCGATTGACACGGGGTGTGCGGCCGCCATTTTATATGCACCGCCAAAAGAGATCGACATGTCCAAACAGATACGCATTGCCTTTGATGCAGACGCGGTCATCTTCTCCGAGCAGTCGGAACACATTTATAAGACAGAGGGTTTGGATGCCTTTTTGGAACATGAAAAAGCAAATGTGAACAAACCGCTTCCTGAGGGTCCTTTTGCAAAGCTTTTAAAAACACTCTCTTTCCTGCAAGAGCAGTTTGAGAACTCTCCTATTCGTTTAGCCATTGTCACCGCACGAAACTCACCGGCACATGAGAGGGTGGTGCAGACCTTGAGAACATGGAATGTACATGTGGATGAAGCCTTTTTCTTAGGCGGTCTTTCAAAAGATCAGATACTTAAGGCCTATAGGGCGCATATCTTTTTTGATGATCAGGAGACGCACCTTGAGGATGCGTCTAAGGTTGTTCCCTCAGGTAAAGTCCCTTACAAAACAGGTTCTGTTCTAAAAAGTACTTAACAGTAAGTTGTATTTTATGAAGCTACTTTTTTTTACTCTCTTTTGTTTTTCTTTATGGGCTCAGGTACCTCTTGCTTTTGCTCACCTAGGCAAGGAGATAGAAGCGGAACGTTCTATATATAGAGCTTTGCTAGTACATGAAAAGTTTTCAGTCAATAAAGTAGAAGTAGATGGCTATTTTCATCAAGTCGATCTTGCTTTTGAAATAGGGGAAGCCCTTGACAAAGAGGTACAGAGTCTGGAAGGAGATAAAGAAGAAGAACTGCACTTGTCTTATCTTGCAGCGCTTCGTTCTTTGGAAAAACCTAGAGAAGATCTTGAAAAGTTATTTTATAAAGAAGTTTCTCTCTCTCTTGAAAACAAGCAAGAAGAATATTTTTTCTTTTTGATCGAGAAGGGAAGGACTTTTTTAGATAAAAATTCTAAGCTTAAAAATGAAGTGCTTAGGTATTCAAAGAAGATGAAAAAGCTTCAGAAAAATGAGACCATCAAAGCGCTTCAAGCAGAAAAAGAACTGGATGATAGGTCTTATGCCTTTATGCAGAAGATGCAAGATGAGTACAAGGCATACCAGGAAGTCCTAAGAAAGGCGCAAGCCCTTAAGCTTCGTCAGCTTCTTGTGGCTAAGAAAGAGGGCGGGGTGATTGTTTATGCGCAGGAGAATAGAGGTGATATTGACTTCTATATTGAGAATCTCTTCGAGATGCATGTCAGTTCAACACTTTTTATCAAAGATATCCAAGGATATGAAACCAAGACAAATCTCCCCTATAAGACTGTTCTGAAAGGAAAACAAAAGCTTAAGGCCTTAACGCTTTATAATATGGATAAGAAAAAGCATGTCGGAAACTTCCGTTCACACATCTCATGGTCAAAAGGTTCTATTGATGCAAAACCTGATTTAGATTTCATCTATGCGCTTCCTTTTCATGAAAGTCAAAAAGTCTCGCAAGGGTTTAATGGAAACACCTCTCATAAAGGAAATGCTGCCTACGCCGTAGACTTTGCTATGGATATAGGCACACCTGTATATGCGGCGCGGTCGGGAACAGTAGTTGAGGTGGTACAAAGACATAACAGACACGGGATGGGCAGGAAGATGCGTCAATACGCGAACTATGTCATTATTGAACATTCAGATAAGACCTTAGGACGTTATTTTCACCTCAAGCAAAACAGTGTAAAAGTAAAACTTGCTCAGAAGATAAAAAAAGGCGATATACTAGCCTTATCAGGAAATACAGGAAGAACTTCAGGCCCGCATCTGCATTTTGTTGTGACGAAGGCAGAGGCGCTAAGAGATGCATACCGATCTATGTCTGTTCCCATAAAGTTTTTATGTTCTGAGGGTATACTTGAAAACCCTATTAAGGGGAACTATTATTGCACGGTGTCGAAATAAATGGCAAGCCAGACAGCGGGTGAAGAGGTGTAAATAACCTTATGTTTCTTCATTCTTGGGATATAAATATGTTCTCCTTTTTTAAGCATCACTTCCTGATTGTGTTCAAACAGAAGTTTCCCTTCACCTTCTATCAAGACCACCCACTCATCTCTGTCCTGTTCATACCATTCATCTGAAGTCTGTCCGTGCGAGGTGATCTTTTCTATATGTATTCTGGGTGTTTGTAAAAGCGTGTCAAATTGCTCAGTGTTTTTATCTTGCTCATTAGGGGAAAAGAGGTTTGTCATAGTTTGATCTCCATAAGGTCTTCCGCCCAAATAATCTTTTTCTTATAGACTTCCGACATCAGCTCTTCATGCTCTTTTTCAAGCCCGAGTGTCCGCTTCATTCGGTGTGAAAGCAGAAGAATTTTAACACCTGCGTCTTTGGCAATCTTGGCTGTTCTGGTAGGCTTCATATGCAAAGTTCTTGCCCCTTCATACCCGTGTTCGGGTATTGCGTGGTGGGCTATAAGGATGTCTGCATCTTTCCCAAGTCTTGTTAAGGCTTCAGAACGTGCCGAAGTGTCTCCTGAGAAGACAATGACCTTATCCTCGATTTTAATTCTGTATGCGAGAGCGGGAACAATACCGTGATGGACATTGACGGCTCTGATCTGCAGGCCTGAAAAATCAAAACTTCTATTCTTATTTACCTCAAAGGTCTTCAAAGAAAAGGAGTCACTCTGTGCTGTTAAGATGTCGGACATATATCGGTAGGCACCTTTTTCTCCAAACTGAACTTGGATAAATTCATTTAAGCCGGGAAAATATTCATTTTCTGAGGGCCCAATGATAGAAAGTTCATCTGTTCTATTGGAGAAGTATCCTGCCTTCATCAAGGCGGGGAGTTCAACAACATGGTCAATATGCAGGTGCGTGAGCACAACGACTTGAAGGTCTTCAATCTTAGCCTTTGCTTCACTGTACCTCAAAAAAGCACCGCCGCCAAAGTCGACCAAAACAAGGGCTTTTCCGTCTTTTTTAACAAGATAAGAAGACGAAGCTCTTTTCCCGCCTTCAGGCCCACCGGAACCGAGTACTTGAACAGATATCTCTGATGACATAAGCCATAAGGGTAAAAATAGTAATAAAAAATGCTTCATACCATTCCTTTCGAACATTATAGCAACAAGCTTGTGCAGTTTTTGTGAGAAGATGCTTATAAGAGTAAAAAGACATTTTCCTCAGAAACTTTTCATCTTGTCAAAACCGCCTTAGTTAGTTTTTGCTATAATCACGATAATTATTTATAAGGAAAAGAGATTATGACAATCCTTTCTACCGCTGACGCACACTTTGGCGCAGCTTTTGAAGAACTACTCGGACGTGGAAAGATGGATATGGAACATGTTTCTACCATCGTTAACGGCATTATTTCAGAGATCAGAACTGAGAAAAACACAGCATTAAAACGTCATATATCAAAATTTGACAACTGGACGCCTTCAAGAGATGAAGACTTGAAGATCGATACAGCAAGCATGAAAAAAGCTTATGATGCACTTGATGAGAAGCTAAAAGCGGCATTGCACCTGGCGTATGACCGTATTAAAGCATATCACGAGAAGCAACTGCCTAAGTCTTGGTTTGATACGGAAGAAAATGGAACCATACTCGGCCAAAAAGTAACGGCTGTTGATAAGGCGGGTCTGTATATTCCCGGTGGTAAAGCAGCGTATCCATCATCACTTTTGATGAATGTTATTCCTGCTCAAGTCGCGGGTGTTGAAGAGATTGTTATATGTACACCTACGCCTGATAATGAACCAAATCATTTGTTACTTGCAGCATGTCACCTCTGCGGTGTTTCTAATGTGTTTAAAGTAGGCGGTGCTTCAGCTATCGCGGCTATGGCTTACGGGACGGAAAATATTCCCAAGGTGGATGTGATTACCGGACCTGGAAATATCTTTGTGGCTACGGCTAAAAAACTTGTCTTTGGTGAAGTAAATATCGATATGATCGCAGGCCCATCTGAGATCGGTGTCTTAGCTGATGAATCAGCCAACTCAAACCATCTGGCCATCGACCTTCTTTCTCAGGCGGAACATGATGAGATGGCCTCTTCTATTTTGATCACACCTTCGCAGCGTATTGCGGATGAGACAATCGTAGAAGTCGAAGCATGGCTTAAAAAGCTTCCACGCGAAGAGATTTCTAGAAAGTCTATAGAAGAGCGCGGCGCGGTTATTGTGACCAAAGATATGGATGAAGCGCTTAAGCTGATGAATGAGATAG
>Ga0316207_10004471_pt1 | contig 12143 bp, 4 predicted proteins | sample 6weekpyrite_MG_FD_204943 | JGI IMG/M metagenome (GOLD analysis project Ga0316207, IMG submission 204943) | Microbial mat bacterial communities from mineral coupon in-situ incubated in ocean water Damariscotta River, Maine, United States -... | ecosystem: Environmental > Aquatic > Marine >... | reverse complement strand
GTATGTAAACCAACATTTGTTCCTTTAATTTCCTCTGAAAAAGTATGACTGAGATATAATTCATCATTTAAATAAATAGATACGTTGTTTTTATTTGTAACCAGTTTTAATCGATAACTGTTATCCAACAAGCTATGAGGTGTATTTTTAGCGAGAACTTTACCGCCTAAATCCCATATTGCTGAGTGCTTATATATATATACGCCTCCCCACTCACCACTAAAAATTCTAACTGTGTAATACTCATCAATATTATTGTTAAATAGAAGTGATAAACCAAACTTACCATCTTGGTTAGCAGACATGTCTATTTCCATCTCATAGCTACTATTTAAATTTAGTGTTTCATTTAAAAGTAATAGCCCTGCTCGTTCAACACTAATATTATTATTCTCAATGTTCCAATTACTTTCTTGCCATATTTCTGCATCAAATGAGTCAAAATATATTGGCAAATAATTTAAATAATTTTCATCATTACTTCCTTGACCTTGAAGGGGTTCCGCATTATATTTAATATGAAAATTATCAACTGATGCTTTATTGCCTTGAGAAAATATACCATTATTTTTCCCTGAAAAACTTTCAGTATTGTCATAATTTATATATAAAGTATCAGCAAGGTATACCTTTACGTTATTAGCTTGCACGAGAATTTTTAACTTATAATGGTCTAATATTAAAGGGCTTATCGACTTGCTTTCTATAAGTTCTCCACCTAGATCCCAGCTCGCAATATGTTTATATAAAGATATTCCTCCATATTGACCAGCTTTAACTCTCACACTATAAAACGTTGTTCCTTCATTACTGAATAGTATTCCTTTGTCAGCACTCCCTGATTCAAGAGGAATGATATCAAGCTCAATACTGTAATGACTTCCTGCATCGGTATTATCATTTAAAGTAATTATACCCGCTTTATTAGAAGTAATTGCACCATCACTAACTTGCCACAGGTCACTTCCAAACCAAGCATCACTTAAAACATCTTCATCAAAGCCTGTAAAGTACTCAGCATCAAACACTGTGCCAGTACCTGTACCTGGATCTGTACCTGGATCTGTACCTGGATCTGTACCTGGATCTGTACCTGGATCTGTACCTGGATCTGTACCTGCAGGGTCAGTTTCCCCTTTTTGCTCTAATACCCACAAATAAGTGCCCCAATAATTACTGCGGTTATTCCAATTAAATAAACGTTTAGTACTGCTAATATTTCCACACGTTTCATTTAAATAACTGTCTCTAATACTTAAAATACGACTCCGTAATTTGCTAGATGCTTCACTGTCTGTTTCAAAATAATACGCTAAGGCCAACCCTAAAACTGTTTCTGGATTATGAGTGTCTGAATACCACCCATCATTATTTTGTGTTTTTAGTAGTTGTTCACTCGTAGCTATGGATGAGCCACTATACAGCACAACACTTCCTCCTTGATTGCAGCTATGACGCCAAGATTGACCATTAGGTAAATCATGAAGCGAAGAACCAAACTTATTTGTATAGCCTTGTGAATCTGCAAACCCCCATTTTTCAATTGCATTACCTGCCATTCTCAACATTTCTGGAATACGATCATCCTCAACAACATGATAACTATGCCAAAGTGCATCGATGATGTTTTCAATCATCCAAGGTGAGAACCTTCGATCATCTATATTATCATCACCTGGATATGTAGCTCCTTCATGCTTAGCCCAAGAGTGTCGATAAGTGCCATCTTCATCAAAACTATCAGGGTTATTGGTTTGATGTAGATATAGGCTATTTAGTCTTTGATAAATGTTAGAGAGAATTTGTTCATTAGCTGTCAGCTCGAAGGCACTAACTTGAGCAAGTAATGATAAACCTGCTGCCCGTTCAGTAAACGACTCATTTTGCGCATCGTATAAATCACTTGTATCTGTTTGGTAATAAAAGTTCTCTTGAACTAAAGTTGACATATCTTCAATCAATTGCTGATCAAAAAGCGTATCATCCCCCGTTAACGCCAGATGAATTTTAATCGGCTCTATATAGACATACTTTGTATCACAGGCTTTTTGTTCATTTGTACTAATGTTCAAACCACCTTGACATCCTGTAACTCCGCCTTCTCTTTTAATTTGATTTATCCAATAACGATAGGAAAGAAAAGCTTCGCTATAACAGCTTGAATCAGAAGTTCTCATACAACCTTTGTAGAGCGCTGAAACACGGTCAAAAAGCCAATTAGCTATATTTTTTTGCGTGAAATCTAACTCTTTTGCTTGAGCAAGCTGACTTTTCCAAAAGCTAAATTGGCTGTCATTTTTCACCCCAAGAAATGGAGGGATAATATTCGACTGTTCTAACCAACGCGTATTCAACATTGCGATAACATTAGGCGTTCTCATTCCTGCTTTTGTAGGTAAATCAATAACTTTAGTTCCTAAATCGTAGACTTGCTCTTCAATATCTAACGTAGTATTCCTAGCTGTATTTATAGTAAAGCGATAATTGCTTGCACCTTTACTCTGGTCGAAAAAGAACTGTAGTTTTATTGCTCTAATTGTATTGTCTGGGAATGGTTTCCAATGCCAATATAAGGTAGGTTTCACAAAAATATTAACCTCCTTATTCTGATCATCGAAAACTCTTATATTTTTAACGTTATTAAGTTGTCCTGCTGAAAAAGGTATTCCAACAGTAACCAAGGAGGTAGTAGAACTCTCCTGTTGGGGGGTTAACATAATAGTTTGATCATTTATGTCAGCATAGGTATTCCAACTGAAAAAGCTTAGTAATACAAATAGTAAAAAGGTGGGATGAACGAATAGTTCGATATTATTTTTTAAAGATAAAGTAGCCTTAAACATACTCAACTCCTATAGAAAATTATATTAATTCAGAAAACAAAACTCTGAAAAAACAACAACATAAATTAACTTTATAAAAGTAGAGGAACAGTTAAACTGGTTCTCTGCAACCCCACTACCCTAGTTTTCACCTTAGGCTGGAAGCTTTGCGTGTATGAATTTCTAACATACTTGCCTTTTACAAACGCTCTTATACATAGTAAAACAAAAAACGAGTCAATTCTACAGATCGTTTGTTTTTTAACCAAATTACAACTTAAAATTAGAAGTTAACTTGGTCATTATTTTCTATTTATCAATAGACTGCTTTAAATCATATGATTAATTATTTTTTGGGGATTAATGCTATAAACTGTAGCGAGCAACTGATTTTGGCCACGGATTTGTATTCAAGCCAGTAGATTTTCTCTGATTCATTTGGTGTTAGCCCAGTACTTTCACCTTTAGTTAATAGCAGGCAAACCAGACATTTTACATAACTACCTTAACTTAATTGCCACGACTAGTTTTCTATTACCCTAAGTTAAGGTACTTACTGTCTGCTTTATTTGTTTTTAAAATTACTTGACGAATATTGATGGAAAAATGCTTACGCAACTTGTTTCCTGACTTATCGGTAAACATCCATTTATGATGTATCTCCTCATGACTAATGATTCATCAAGGGTAAGCTTTTTCAAAGAGTAATTGGCAAAACACCTTGAGCCTGCTGTTGACCGGTAATAACTGCTGCTAATGCTGATAATGCGGGAGATGTAGCTTTATTTGTTTTTGCGTCTCGATAAGTATTACCGTCAAATGTAGCTAGTAGCCAATCACTGTATTGATTAAAAGCTGCTAGTTTTGTTGGTAATTTTAAAGTGACAAATACGGTTGTTTTTCCTTGTTTTTTCGCATATTTAAGAATTTTCAATGCCTTAGCACTGTAGTTAAGGCGTGCATTGCTTCCCTGAAGAATATCTTCAACACCGCCTAACTCCACCGCAGATTTTTGACTATCGCATGCAACAATCACAACATCACTATTATCTAACTGATTCAAAAGCTTACTATCGTCTAAGTAACGTAAACTCGACTGGGTAATTTTTTGGGATGCTCCTGCGTTAAGTAAATAAGTAGCCATTGCCTTTGATTGATCCGGTTGAGGAAAAACAACATGAATTTTTTTATCCAAAATATTTATGTTTTTCAACGGGTTTATCTTATCTATTTCAACAATCGCATGCTGCGCCAATGATGCTTCGATGGCTTTATTTTTCTCATTTCCGAGTGTTTTCTTGGCAGAAGTGATTTTCTGCTGTAAAGCTTCATCAGACATAATGTCATGAGAAATTTTTTGCTTTGCCTTTAAAATTCTCGCAACCGAGGCATCAATGCCCTCAAGCATATTTTGCTCTTCTTGCACTCTAACCGTTAAGTATTTTAAAAAGGTTTTAAAACGCTCAATATCAGCATGGGTTCTGATTTTAATAGGCATCATGGCAATATCAGCGCCAGCATCAAAGGTTGCTAATACCGCTTCCATGGGAGTGAAAAAACCACTAATACCTGTCATATCTAAAGCATCGGTAATAATTAATCCTTGATAACCCATTTCATCTCTTAATAAATTAGTTAAGATTTTTTTCGACAAGGTTGCTGGTTTGATCATTGACTGACCAAACTTGTTTACAATTTCACTACTATCAAGCGCTGGATATTGAATATGCGCCGTCATGATCATCTGTACATTTGACTTTTCAATGGCTTGTTGAAATGGGTATAAATCAACGCGCTTGGCTAAAGCTAAATCATGACTAACTTTGGGTAAACCTGTATGGCTATCGGTACTCGTATCACCGTGACCGGGAAAGTGCTTCAAAGTTGCCATCACCCCTGAAGATTCAATACCTTCAAGCATACCAATGCCTAAATCAGCAACAACTTGTGGGTTTTCACTAAAAGATCGGACATTGATAACAGGGTTGTCAGGGTTTACGTTAACATCAACATCAGGACCATGATTTACATTAATGCCTAAGGCATTAAGTTCACTGCCTAGTACTTGTCCTACTTGACGTGCATATTTATCACCATGTTTGGCATAAGTAGCGCCAATTGACATATTGCCGGTAAACGAGGTGCCAATTTCACGTGGAATACGTACCACACGACCACCTTCTTGATCGGTAGAAATAAATAACGGCTGAGCAACGTCAGATTTTAATGCCGCATTTTGCAAATCTCGGGTTAAGGTTACCGTTTGTTCAACCGTGTTAATATTATTTGCAAAAAGTATGACTCCCCCTAAGGAAGTTTCAGTAATTAGCTGTGCTAAATCTTTATGCAAGCGAGTAACGGGTTTTTTACACTGAAAACCTGCTTGAGCTGCTTCTTCAAGGGTAGCTTCAGGGCAATAGTAACGAAGATCTAACATGATCTTTTGTGCCAAGCTATGTTCAAGCGTTAAATGCTCGGTGCTAGGAATATTTTGTTTGCACCCTTGAACAACAATAACACAAGAGAAAAGTGCTGCTAGAGTACTAATTTTTGTTCTTTTCTTGGAAAAATAACGACTGATAAGCATATAAAAATCACAAATAAACTTTTAACGTTAGGAGTAATCCCTAACAAAAAATAAAATTAACCCCCTTAACACACAGATAAATAAGGAAATAAAAGTAGACGTTAATTTTAAGGATTATTAAAAAAAGAGCGCACTTGATGACTTATTAGTGCGCTCTAATTAAAGGGAGATATTCAATTAACATAACAAGCTTATTAACAACTAGGTTAATAAGCTTGTATATGTATAATTAGAAAGTCCAGTTAACACCAACATAGAAACGACGACCGTTGGTATATTGATTAACTACAATTTTATTGAGGCTGTTTTCATAATAAGGTTTAAGCTCATCAACAGGAACATTAACAATATCTGATAACTTATCCCAAGCTGCGTCACCCGTAATGGTTGATTCTACGATTTCAACACCGTTATCATCAGTAGCAATTTGACGACCACCTTCTCCGTCATCTTCCCATTTCATCATGTTAAACTCTGGGTTCTTCAGGTTTTGGGAGCTGTTAATATAGTTAACTTCATTTTCATTGGTTAAGTTTGTAACTGCTAAACTAGCAATTAGATTGTCGGTGATCTTATAAGTCGCTTTTAAATCTAACTGTTGGCGGGCATCTCTAAACAATACACCTTCACTCAATGTGCTTCTAGCATATTCACTACGGTAGTTATATGAAAGGCGAACAGAGTATGTCTCATCTTCATAGTATACAGAGGCATTTAATGTATCTTTAGATTGACCTAGCATTGGCTCCTGTTGGCTAATTGTTTTGCTAGTAAAGCCAGTAACTTCATAATACTCACGTTGAGCTGGATCACTTACGCGGTACTCAACATCATTTGGATCTTCATTAATTTCATAAGCATAGATATATGTTTTAAATTCTTGATCCGGCACATCAGTGTATGTGTAGTTAATTAAACCACCAAAACCATTATCGAAGTCATGTTGTAATTGAAGCTCTACCCCCTGTACTTTCTGCTCGCCAGTATTAAAGTAAGAACTAACAACATAATCTCCGAAAATATTATAACCACCATTATCAGTTACCCCTGACTCTCCTAAAGCAGTCAAGTCAACAAGTTTAGTAGTTTTACGTACCATATTGGTAATATCTTTTTGGAAAGCTGTAACAGCAAACATTGAGCTTTCTGAGAAATACCATTCCAGACCTAATTCACTATTAATTGACGTGTTAGAGCCAAGATTTGGATTACCAACAGAGCCTCTACGCTGTGCGTCCATAGAAAGACGTTCAGCTTCTCCATTTGGGGTAAGATCTTGATCTCTACCATCGGTATAATATCTAAACCTTTCAGTATTTAAGCTAAAAATACTTCTCATTTGAGTTAAGCTTGGATGAGAAATATTTTTAGATGCCGCGGCTCTTAAAACAATATCATCTGTTAAATCATAAGCTAAGTTGAAGCTAGGTAAGTAGTCTATGGTGCTACTTTTTTGAGAAAACTTCTGATACATGTTAAAACCGGCAACGTCTGCCACATAGTTAGGATCAGTATCATCTAACGGAAATGTTAGTGGTTGGCCATTTTCATCTTTAGCCACTATATTACTGATAGACTCACGCTGCGTATCGACAACACGCATACCAATATTACCGCGGAATCTTTCACCACCAAAATTAGCCATGGCGTAATAAGATAATATTTGCTCATTAACATCGTAGGCAGACCCAGCAGCTTCAGTAAGACCTGAGCGACAACCATAATAGTTAGTAGTATCACCACCTGCTGCTGCATTTGCTATTTCAGTAGCACATGCGCCTTTATTAGGTGACCCTTCAGAGTTAAGCGTTAAAAAGTTACCATCAATCATTGCTTGACGCTTAGTTTGGTCAATATCAAAATATTCATTAGGAATATCATTACCAGCCGTATCCAAACCTGAAACAGTACCACCAACAACATTTTCAGCCAGAATTAACGGGAAGTCGCTCGATTCATTAGCATAGCCATGATAGACAAAGTTCTCAGTCAAAGAGCGATTTGTACGATCGATATTGCGATATTTCGCACCAAATTTCACACTAGTAATATAGAAATCGTTATCTAATTCCCATTGTATATCGGCTTGAGCAAAATCTTCTGAGTTTTCACGTGTTTGATCTGAATTTCTCAAACCGCCTTGAAGTAAATAAAACTCATTAGTAGGTGCTAATAAGAAGTTTTCCGCACGCTGCTGTGCTGCCGCTAATGCTTCACCAGTTAATGAAGGATCCGCTTCTAGCCCCCAAGACGTTTTGCCTGTGCTAGGGTTGTAAGCATAGCCTAAATTCACACCTTCATAGCTAGGTATTTGAAGATCCAGACGATCACCTGAGTAAGGTGTTTCATAATCACCATAACGAGTGGCAAGTGTTGTGCCTTTATCTAGAACTTTACTATCACCTGTTACCCGACCGGCCTGAAGTTTTAAACTAATATCATCAGTATCATAATCCATTGTTAAATGAATTCGACTTTGGTCTGTATATGAACCGCTGCGATCATTAGAGTCTCGGCGAACCATTTCACCCCATTTAGCTGCTGAGCTGTAATAATTATTACCATCCCATACCATACCAGCGCCACGAACTAGGTTTATACCATCAATAGGCGCTGTTGCAGATAAAACGATATCGCGCTCTGCATCCATAATTAAACGAGGATCTATTTCTGGATCACCTTCATTAGCCTCAATACTGTATAAGTACTGAACCATTCTATAGGGTTGCGCATACAAGTTATCGCTTTTATTATCTCGATCAGAGCGATTTTTATTTAGCTCTAGATTAAAGCTTAATCCGTCGGTAGGAGCCCACTGAAAGTTTACTGTGGTATCAAGGCGTTTTTCTTGTTTCTCAAATGCGGGTGCATAAACATATTCACCCAATACTCTACCCGGTGTTTGACCTAAACCAGCACGTCTTCGAGAACCCCAGAAAAGTCCCCAATCCGGATCAAGGTAGGTTGGATCAATATTAGTATCACCCGCTCCCCAGTCATTCGCACTATTGTTCCAGTACGGTCTTGTTGCAATAGCCGCAAGGTCATTATAAGTGTAATCATTTAAGGCCATATGTCTGGCAACAATCATGGCATGATTATTTATATTTGATAGATTAAAATCACTGTTATCACACGATTCTGTTATACATTGAATTGAATCTGTTGGCGCAAAACCTGTACCCCAACCTGAGCCTAGCGCGATACCATCGGTTTCAAAGCCGGTACGAAAAGCATTACGACTTTGGTAGCTAACACTCACTGATGCACCAAAAGTATCATCATCAGTTTTAAAGTTATAAGCAGTCGCAATTTGTGGCGAGTTTTTCTTGGATGAATCGTTATACTCACTTTCAACATTAAAATAGCCGTAACCATTTTCTTGCTCTAATGGTTTTTTGGTCGTTAAAACAACCGTACCACCAATACCACCCGCATCTAAATCAGCTTGTGCAGACTTAAATACTTCTATTTTTGATACTTGTTCTGCAGGTACATTCGAAAAATCAAAAGCGTTACTTTCTGATTTACCTGGCAGGTACTCAGCTGACTTTGCAGCTTGGCCATTCACTAAGGTATTCGTTAATTCAGGAGATGTACCACGAATAGATATTTTAGAACCTTCACCGAATTGACGTGTAATTTGTACACCAGCAATACGTTGTAGCGCTTCTGCCACATTTTTATCTGGGTTTTTAGCAATATCTTCAGTGTTAATTGAATCAACAATGTTATCCGAAAAACGTTTATTATTTAAGTTATCACGCATTGAACCACGAATACCGGTTACTTCAATAACTTCAATCTCTTTATTCTTCTTTTTTAAGTCAGATTTTTTTTCTGCAACTTTACTTTGTGTTGCGTTTTTTTCAACTTCAGCTTCGGCATCAAATGCAAATGCGGGTATTGCTACACTTGCACTTAAAAATAGCGCGGTATTAACTGCAACGGCAGTTTTGGCTAAACGGATAGACTTCATAATCTTGCCTCTTGTTCTCTCATGTTGGTATGTTTTAAATATAATTTTATTTATTGAACCTCTTCACTATGCCAACAGTATTTGCCTACAAAAGTACAAAAATGCACATTTACCCCACCTTTTTTTTGCAAATTTTGCGCAATTCAATCAGTTTACAAAATTAAGCTTGTGTTTTCCTTTTAAAGTAACGATATTCAAATAATGATGTGGTAAAGAGTAATTATGATGCATAGCAAAATTTTAGTGGTAGATGATGACGCTCATATCAGAGAAGTTATTACCTTTAGCTTAACCAGAGCTAATTTTGAAGTGATAGAAGCACAAGATGGTAAAGAAGCGCTAGCGCAATTTAAGAGCCAATCGCCTGACTTGATTATTCTTGATGTCGGTATGCCAGAACTAGAAGGTACAGATGTTTGTCGAATTATTCGTCAAGAATCACAAGTACCTTTAATATTTTTATCTGCTAGAGATGAAGAAATTGACCGTATCTTAGGTTTAGAGCTAGGCGCAGACGACTATATCACTAAGCCTTTTAGCTCGCGTGAGTTAGTTGCTAGAGTTAAAACCATTCTACGCCGCTCTACACTATCTCAAAGCGAAAAAGAAGAAAGTTCGGAAATAAGCAATGGTTATTTATTTATTAACAGTGATACCCGAGAGGTTTCTTGGCATCAGCAAGCATTAGAATTAACCGCCACCGAATTTCAAATGCTACACACAATGGCGAAAAGACCAGGGCATGTGTTTAGTCGAGAATTACTTATGGACGGTAGTTACTCTAATAATATATCAGTAAGTGATCGCACTATAGACAGTCATTTACGCCGTGTTCGTAATAAATTTAAAGATGTTGGCGGCGCTCCCATTGATACTGTGCACGGTGTTGGTTATCGCGTAAATAGTTGTGATGAGTTACTTTAAGTATTGCTATGAAAATACGTTTACGACTTAGCTATATTTTTATCTTAATCAACTCTGTTATTTTATCCTTGCCTGTTGCTGGGATTGCCTTAATGAAACTTTATGATAGTACACTTATAAGGCAAACTGAAAATGCGTTAATCACACAAGCAGTAATGCTAGCTAATATTTATACAAAACAGCTTACCGAGCAATTTCCTGATCTAAAATTAAAAGATTATGGTAAGCCACTGCCAGAAAAATATTGGCCTAAAGATGATCCAGCTCTAGGAAAGTGGCATCCAATAGCACCTAAACTCGATCTAAACAACAGCCCTATTTACCCCCAAGAACCTGCCCCTGAAATAACATCTCAACTTGTTGATCCTATAGCATGGCAACTGGGTATGAGTTTTGATAGTTTGCTAAAAGAAGTACAATTAACCACGCTTTCAGGCATGCGCATCATCGACAGTAACGGTATTGTTGTCGCTACTACTGGTTGGATTAAAAAGAAAGCATTAACAAACCGTAAAGAAGTTGTACAAGCATTAAATGGTGAAATAACGCGCGTCATTAGAAAAACAGCAAGACCACAAGAGAATCGATTTTTTTCACCAATAAGCCGAACATCTGATATTCGAATCCATGTTACTTACCCCATTGTACTTGAACATAGAATAATAGGTGCGGTGCATTTAATTAGAACACCGGCAAATGTTTATCAGCATATTTATCAAAATAAAGAGCTGTTTATTTCCTATGGCGTGTTGTTGATAGCAATTGTTTTCGCTATTTCATTCTTCATGGCCTTTGCTATTACTCGACCAATAAAAGCATTAGTAGCACAAGCGAAAAAAGCGACCGATGGTGCGGGTAATCAATTAACCGTACTTGAACAACCAGTAACGACTGAATTTGAATTACTTTCAGAAACGTTAGTTAAAATGTCGAACAAACAAATTCAGCGGGCTGAACAAATCAAAAACTTTGCTTCTTATGTTTCTCATGAATTCAAAACCCCAATAACCGCTATTAAAGGCGCGGTGGAAATTCTGCAAGATCACATTCATGATCTTTCACAGCAAGAACAAGTTAAATTTCTAAATAACATTGATGTTAATAGTCAACGCATGCAGTTATTAATGCGACAGTTAACAGAGTTGGCAAAAGCTGACACACAAACAATTCCAAGCACACCTTGCAATTTAGTGAAGGTTATTGAAGAGCAAATAAAATTATACCAAGACAAATTTGCTGCAATTGAATTTATTGAAACCATCAATGTTTTCCCTATTTATATGAATAAAGAATTACTGACTAGCATCATCAGTAATTTATTTGAAAACGCCCTACAGCATGGCGGCGAAGTTGTAACAATTAAGCTAGCGCTGACAAAGCAAAATATTAATTTAATATTCAGTGATAATGGTCATGGCATTAGTAAACAAAATGCTAAACGAATTTTTGAACCTTTTTTCACAACTGACAAACAAAACGGTGGCACAGGACTTGGATTAGCAATTATTAGTACCTTATTAACAGCACATAAGGGCGAAATTAAATTACTGGATAACTCGCTGATAGAAGAACAAAAGGTTACTGCGAAATCGGGTTGTCACTTTATGCTTAGCTTTCCTACTTTGCCCTAATAATTCTAAAGTAGAGCAAAATATTATGACATCAGTAATAATATAGCTTGAATAACACAAAAAACTAGAATAGATTATTCAAACTTAAGCGTATAGCCAAAAACAAAGATCAGCCATGAAAAATCAACAGCACTTCCCTTATATAAATGACAAAATGTTTGCCGAAAATGTTGCCCTAAGCGATATAGCCGAACAAGTAG